>ERZ842401.2051-NODE-2051-length-27518-cov-3.990751_pt1 | contig 27518 bp, 21 predicted proteins | sample MGYA00521270_ERZ842401 | MGnify/ENA primary metagenome ERZ842401 (study PRJEB31892, sample SAMEA3878208) | bioreactor metagenome | biome: Moose rumen | place: Sweden | collected 2011-10 | study: EMG produced TPA metagenomics assembly of the PRJEB12797 data set... | reverse complement strand
TGCAGGTGTACAAAATCTCTTGTCATTCTTCGCTGTCTCCTTCTTCCTGTAAATCGTTATCTCTGTCCTCTGATTCCGGCTCTTCTTTGCGCCTCCTGAGTATCACTTCTGGATTTGCACCGCTTAATGAGAGTTCGCGCCTGTACTCTTTAAACGCTGACACTTCACGCCTAAACGCTGCTGCTTCCGGTTCTGCTTGTGCTGCTGGTGCTGCAGGTGCTTCGGGAATATCTGCCTCTTCCGGCTCGTAAAAATCGGATTCTGCCTGGGGCTTGACGGCCTGAGTGCCTGGGGCTGGAGGAGTCCGGAACTTTTCGAGCAAGTCCTCAGACGCAGTGCATTTCGTCGTGTAGTCGTCGTAATTCAGGATCACCCTACCGTATTTCTTGAACATCATTGCAAGCTGAGCAGCATTAGCGGGGAGTGCCAGCCTGTCATAACAATATGCATGCGCTACCTCGACAATCAGCAAGCCATCTGAGATATATACTTCCGTGTCAAAAAGTGCGCAGTAAATCACAAAATTAACGTCATGAGCAATCTTTTGCATCTCTTCCCTGAGTACAGGGTCAAAAGCATCAGGCACATCCTCATCATCCCCTGAAGATGTCTCAAGCCGATATTCCTCTCGTGCAGAGATTACCTCAGGAATTTGCTGCTTCGTCATCTGTGGTGCAGGTTCAGGAGGAGCAGCCTCAAGACTTAGCAGGAACATTCCCAGCAGAATATCAGGCCTCATTCCCTGCCGAGCTTTCGTTAATGCCTGCAAAATGTTGTTAAGCAGAATATGCAGGTTCTCAGGTGTCCAGTTATTGACCTCCTCAAGCAAAAATTCCTTCTCGGAACTAGACAGCCCTAAACTATCAGCTATACCCTTCCATTTGGAGACTAGCCACAGATCACGTACCAGAGAAAACATCTCCTCAAACACTCTCACTCCTGACGCTCCGGCTTCTGTCATAGCTTTTAGGGCTGTGTAGGCTTCCTGAGTCCCTGTCCGAAGAGTCTTCAGCCATCTCTCAAAAGCAGGCCTGCTCCCTGTGCCTAAGACTGACTCAACGTTCGCAAGAGTAATTTCTCCTGATGCGGCGACCTGTTCCAGCAAAGACAGGGCATCACGCAGAGCACCTTCGGCCTGGCGGGAAATCTCCCACAATGCTTCATTCTCGGACTTCATGCCTTCAGCTCTGCACACGTATTCCAGACGGGAATATATATCTTCGGGGCTTATGCTGTGAAAAGGTATGTGCTGGCATCTAGACCTTATCGTTACAGGGACTTTATGGGGTTCAGTCGTCGCCATGATGAATATTGCGTGTTCCGGAGGCTCCTCTATCGTCTTCAGCAGGGCGTTGAATGCTCCTTGTGAAAGCATGTGTACTTCATCAATAATGTATATCTTGTGCGCAGAACTGAAGGGGGCTAACGTTATGTTTTCCCGAAGACCGCGTATATTCTCCACACCGTTATTGCTCGCTCCGTCAATCTCTATCACGTCTAAGCTCTCTCCTGCAGTTATGGCCTCACAGTTAGCACATTTCCCGCAAGGCTCGTAACCTTGAGGGTCAAGACAGTTCAAGGCTTTGGCGAATATTCGGGCTATTGATGTCTTTCCGCAGCCTCGTGAACCGGAGAACAGGTAGGCATGACCTACTCGTCCCTTAGTGATTGCCTTCGTCAGAACGTCTACTGCAGCTTTCTGGCCAACTACTGATGCAAAATTCTGCGGCCGGTATTTCCGGTATAGTGATATTGTCAATAATAGTTTATCCTCCTGCTTTAGTCTTGGGGTTATTGCCTGTAACTTTACCCGAAACGCAAAATTTCTTCAATGTGTTAGAATTTCTCCATCACTAAAACTTTTCACACATAAAGGAGTAATTTTATTATGCCCATGCAGATAGGACTTGACGAGCTATTGACTATGCTTGTCTCCCGCGTTGAAGAATTATCACTTGATACTGAGAACCAGAAAAGCCGCTTCAACATCATGTTCCGTATGCTCTACAAAAAAGGCTTGTTTGACGAGAAAGACGCTCTTGAAGCTATACGCGAGGAGAACAAAATACTCCTTGAGCTGGGAATGATTAAGGCTATGCCCGATGATAACACCCTCAAAGCCGCTGCTGATAACCTCATGCTCTGGATACGCGGAGACACTAAGGAGATCCGCAAGTCTATGGAGGAACTGCAGAAGAGATTACAGGCCGAAGCTGAGAAACAGAGAGCACCAAAAATAGAAACTGCACCTGCTGGAGTGCTGAATGAGTTAGACCGCCTCGGAGGAAACACTTCAGGAAAGAAGCTCATACTATAAAATTATGCTCTACATAAAAAACTCTTGGCGGAAACTTTCAACTAACGGCCTCATTATTGCAGTTCTGGATTTCATTCTGCTCGCTCTGGCTGTCTATCTCGGCTATGCAGTAAGACTCGGTATCGTCATTCCCAGCTATATCACTGACTGGTTCACTGTAATGACTATACTTCCGCTGGTCTGTGTCGCTGTCTTCGCTCTCTTCGGACAGTACCGCACCATCTGGCAGCACGCAGGCACCGAAGACTACAATAAATTCCTATGGCTCTATATCGTCGCTGTCTTGGCCTTCCTGATGATTAATAGCATCTTCAAGCTCGCAGTGTTCCCAAGAACATCATTCGCAATATCTTTCTTCGCCGGGCTGTTCATGTGCGGAGGATTGCGTTTCTCGTGGCTCATGGCTAAGTCCATTCATCCACGTGCCGACTCTCAGAGTCTCAGGGCGTTAATCTTCGGAGCTGGTGAAGCAGGGGCGTTTTTGGCGAGAGACTTGATGCGTAACGAGAGCGATTTATCTCCCGCGGGCTTCATTGATGACGACGTGAGCAAGATCGGACGCTATGTGTCAGGACTTCGAGTGATGGGCAGTTCGTCGGACTTACGCGAAATAGTCAGAACTCAGAATATTAACGTAGTGCTGATAGCTATTCCCAGCGCAAACGGCAGCAAAATACGCGAAATCTATAACACTCTCTCATCTCTTAACGTTCAGGTGCGTATACTCCCAAGCCTGCGGGAACTTGCAGGAGGAACTGTCTCGATCTCAAGGCTCAGGCGCGTAAAACTTGAGGACTTGTTAGGCAGAGACCCAATACGTATTAGCCTCGACCAGTCTATGAACTACATAATAGGCAGAAGAGTCTTGATTACCGGTGCTGGAGGATCAATAGGCAGTGAAATAGTCAGGCAGGTCATTCACAACAAGCCATCCGAAATTTACGCTCTGGGACATGGCGAGCAGTCTATCTATCTCCTGATGGAAAAGCTGAACACTAACATTCCTGTGTACCCCGTTATAGCTGACGTTGCGGACGATACGGCAATTCATGACCTGTTCGCTAAACATAAGCCGCAGGTTGTCTTTCATGCCGCTGCACATAAACACGTTCCATTGATGGAGACATGCCCTCGTGAAGCTATGCGCGTCAATGACTTGGGGACTAGGACTATTGCTCATTACGCAGGAGAGTCCGGAGCTGAGAGAATGGTAATGATCTCCACTGATAAGGCCGTCAACCCATCAAGCGTTATGGGTGCTACAAAAAGACTCGCAGAAAAAATACTTGAACGTGAGCAGAGAAATTATCCTGAGACTAAATTTATGGCTGTACGGTTCGGCAATGTCTTAGGCAGCAGAGGAAGCGTTATCCCTAAGTTCGAGGAACAAATTGCTGAAGGAGGACCGGTTACTGTTACTCACCCGGACATGAAAAGATACTTTATGCTTATTCCTGAAGCAGTGAGCTTAGTGATTCAGGCGGGTGCTTTGGGACATGGAGGTGAACTCTTCGTGCTGGATATGGGTGAACCGGTCGTCATTAGGGAGATGGCGGAACTCCTCATCAAGTTATGCGGCTATGAACCATACAAGGATATTGATATAGTGTATTCGGGCATAAGGCCGGGAGAAAAACTCTACGAAGAATTGTTTTACGATGAAAACGCTGTTCACGGAACTTTGCACCCAAAAATTTACGTCAGCAACATCAAATCAGGAGAGAATATGCCTAATCCTGAGATAGACAGCCTCCTTGCTCAGGCTCTCTCCTGCCAGGACGAAGCTCTGCCTATTCTCAAAACGTTAGTCCCGGAGTATCAGCAGACATAAAAATATCCCCCTCTCTCTTTGCGGGAAGGGGAGTGTTTATCTCTCATTAATACTAGCCGGTGATTATCGCGCTTCCCTTTATCAGGTAGTCCATTCCTGACCAGACTGTCAATATCATAGCAACCCACATTACTGCTATTCCGCCCGGTATGTTCAGGATGAGCATAATCAACGCAGCTATCTGACAGCACGTCTTCAGTTTACCGCCTTTGGAGGCAGCTATCACTACTCCTTCTGCAGCAGCTACTAAACGTAAGCCGGTAACAATAAATTCTCGCGTGATTATTACCATCACTATCCACGCAGGAAGACGATCAAGCTCTATCAATGCCAGCATAGCCGCAATAACGAGGACTTTATCAGCCAGCGGGTCTATGAATTTGCCTAGAGTGGTAACCAGCTTGTATTTGCGAGCAATGTAGCCGTCAAACGCATCTGTGAGTGAGGCAATAATAAACACTGTCGCAGCTAATACATCTCCCCAGCTAACTTCAGGGAAGCTGGATATTACAGGCCTGCCAATTCTCAAAGACAAGAACAGCAGAACCAACGGTGCTAGAAATACACGGATCAGGCTTAAAGTGTTGGGAACGTTAAAGATTTTAGACTGCAATTAGTTCACCCCCAAAAAGGTTTATACGCAAATTTTAACCCAGTCTTGCCAATTCATGCCATAATTCATTCTGCTTACTGTTCAGCCTCGTCGGAATGTCTATCCGTATCCGAACGTATAAATCTCCGGCCATCCCGTTACGACCGGGTAAGCCTTTACCCCTCAGCCTCAGCTTCTGCCCGTCCTGAATACCCGCAGGCATCTTCACATTCACACTCCCATCAAGAGTCTCAACGTGAATTTCACTGCCAAGCACAGCATCCCACACAGCCACATGAACATCTCGCGTCAAGTCCTGACCCTCAACAGTAAAGACTTTATGCGGAGCTAGATGAATGTTCACTAGAATATCCCCTCCTCCGTCAGCTTTACCGGGTAACTTGATCTGTGAACCGTCCGTTATTCCCTTCGGAAGCCTCACGTTCAAAGTCCTGCTGCCTATGCTCAGAGCAAATTCTCCTCCCTTCATCACCTGCTCAAGAGTTAGTGTGAGTTCGGCCTGAGTGTCGCGCTTGAAGTTCTGTGTGTAGCCGCCTCCCGAAAATATGTCCTGAAAACGGCTGAACTGTCCGCCGGAGCCGCCGAATAACGTCTGGAAAAAGTCGCTGAAACCTTCCCCGCTGAAACTTCCCCCAAAGTCTACATGCTGCCAGCCGGAAGGAGGAGTAAAATCCTGTCCTCCCTGCCAATTCTGCCCTAACGTGTCATAACGCTCGCGTTTCGCCTTGTCCTTGAGGACTTCATAGGCTTCATTTATCTCCTGATACTTGGCCTCGGCCCCAGGCGTTTTATTCACATCCGGGTGATACTGTTTCGCTAATTTACGGTAGGCCTTCCGTATCTCGTCCGTCTTTGCATCACGTGATACCCCTAGTATTGCGTAATAGTCTTTATACTGCATGATAATCACTCTCCAAATTTATTAACTATGTTTAACCTGTTGATGTCCGCTAGTCTAGCATATGCTTTCACAAAATAACAGACCCCCTGCTTGAGACAAGAGGCCTGCCGGTGATGTCTATTGCTACCTGCGCTGCTTGAAGAGTATCACCGCTGAGAGAAGTCCTAAGCCTAACGACTCACAGCCTCCTCCTCCTCCGCCGCCTTCTCCTGACGAGCCGGAATTGTCTCCGCCAGAATTTTGCTGCGTGTTCTGCGAAGTGTTTTCTCCTGAAGTGCCGGGTGCTGTACCTGCGGGCTGGAGCATCCACATCGAGCCGATAATAGCTCCGTCGTCAGATCCATCGGGCACTACTAGCAGCTTTTGACTCCCTGAACTACGCACTAACTTAGCTCCGGAAGTGCTGTCGGAAGCTGAAACATTCGCTAGATACGCCGTAACCTCTATGTGCAGTCCCTTGTTACCGTCTGATTTCGTGAGCGCAAGTGCTCCGCAACTCAATGCATCACTCGCTTTCACTCCTGTACCTCCGATTACAGGCAAAGTACTGCTTACTCCCTGATACTCTACCCGCAATGACGTAAACAGCTTGTCCGCAAACGTCCCGTTAAGTGCCTGAGAAGCCGACATCTCAGAGCCGAGCACCGCTTTCACTTCTTCCGCCGAGAAATTCCACGAATACACTACAGGCAGAATATCTCCTGCTGTCCTGTCCCTGAAGCTGATGTTTACCGCTCCCTTCTTTGAGGAGACAAGACCAGAACTCCCCGTGTAGCTCGTAGCAGTGCTGAATGTAGGGGCTGATTGTGTCAGGTCTGTAATCTGCGTCGCTTTCACACTCCAAGCTGACGAAAAATCACTCTGGAATGCTGAGGCCTTGACTGCCGAACTGTTCACATCCGCAAGGTAGAACGATAAATCATAGTCGAACTGCTGAAGGCTCTCGTAATAACTGTAAAGCTGATTCATGTAGTTCGCTGATATGTTCAGGTAGTTATACGTCCCGGAAAAATCGTCCGCATTGATGATTATTCGTCTACTCGCTGTTGCTGGCCTCCCGCTGCTCATCAGCCTAACCGTCTCGACCGTGATTACCGCCCCGGTGCTGCCAGTTCCGCTGAGAGCTGTAACGTTGCCGTAAATGTCAACACTGACTGCGTTACGCATTGAGCTTGCCCAGATTACCGGCTCTTCGGCGTTGCGGGTGTAGCTCGTTCGGTTCACAGGGACTCCGTAAGCTGTCCTGCCGTTCGTGTAGTGAATGACGGCTACAAGGCTTCCTGATTGGCCGGGGTACTTCAGGTTAGCAAGTCCGCTCAAGGTTATACTGCCTATCGGGAAAAGATCCCCGTCGCCTGTCTGGGTATTGTCCCAGTCCTTGTAGGAATAGCTCGCTCCTATGGTTATATCTGTTCCCGCAGCAAATCTATCTACCCTCTGTGCGTCATATCTCGGAATTCCTAGACTCAGTCTCCGCGCAAAAGGTATCAAGTTCGTAGCTCTGTCAACAAGTGCTAGGCTGACATCTTCACTTAGCTTGAGTGTGAGAAGCCATGCCTGATCAAGTTCAGTATCAAGAGTAGTTCCGATTGCAGGAGGTTCGTTGTCATTGCCGGTGGGATTGATAGCAAGTTCCGCATTCTTCCCGAAAAATGTCTCGGTAGTCCATTTCGAGCTTTCCCTGTCAGTCTCGTTGTTGAAGGCTAGAGACCACATAGCATTTTGTGCGCTGGATGCGTTGCCCGTTCCGTATACGCCGATTCTGTTGTAGCCGGAGGTAGTTATCTGCGCTTCGTTGCAGACATCATTACCTATCAGAGCCGTGTTGCCTACCATGATATTAGCCGTAAATGCGGCTTCTCCTGAGCCTACATAGATTGCTCCTCCTCTGTCTGTCGCTTCGTTCATGGTGAACGTGTTGCAGATTAACGATACTTTCCCGAACGTGTAGAGTGCTCCTCCCCATGCTCCTGAACCGTAAACCTTATTCTCAGTAAATGTTGAGTTAATGACGGTGCTCGTTATTGTCTCCGTCGTGTTCATGTAGAGTGCTCCGCCGTATGCTGCTGACTCAGAAGGCGCAGAAGCAGAGTTACCAGTGAATGTGCAGCTCTCTATAGTGGCCGTGTCGTTATAGATGTAGATTGCACCGCCTAGTCCGTTCGAGGTCGAATTGTTGGTGAACATTGAGTAGCTCGCTCGCAGCTGTGTACGTCCCTCAAACCTGTGGTTGAAACATACTGCTCCTCCGTTTCTGCGCGCGTTATTGCTGATGAAGAAGTTTGCTCCGACATTGCTCATGTTATGCCTGTCGTCATATGTTCCCATGTCAAGAATGCCCTGACCGTACACTGCTCCGCCGTTCCCAGTAGATGTAGTGTTCAGGTAGAACGTCGAGTAACGCAGCGTTGTGTCGCTGTTGCCCCCTAGATAGAGTGCTCCCCCGTTGAAGTCCGAGAGGTTATCCTCAAAGTAGCAGTTCAGGATATTCATTGTTGCGTTGCTGGCGTAAAGCACTCCTCCGCAGCCCTGTCCTCCTCCTGTCGGGCCTCTGACCTCGTTTTTCTTGAACATGCTGTTAGTCATGCTTAACCGGCCAAGCGCATATATTGCTCCCCCGCCTCCTTCAGAATTAACGTTGCTGTTATTGTAGGTATTGCCGTCAAATGTTGACCCCGTTATCTCCGTGTCGCCAGATACAAAAATTGCTCCGCCTCCGTGATCCGCAAAACTCGTCGTTACACGGTTATCAGCAAATGTTGAGCCGTTCACTGTCAGTTCGCCGATAACATAGACTGCTCCGCCTCCCAAGTACTTTGGGTTAGTGGTAATTGCTGCCCTGTTGCTCTCAAATGCCGAGTCAGTAATCTCCGCTCCATTGGCTGCATATATTGCTCCTGCGTATTCCGCTCTCTGGTTCGAGATAGTCGAGCTTTTCACCGTAACCTCTCCGCCGGAATAAAGGAAACCTCCTGCCTCTCCTGCCGAGTTCTCGTTAGTGATTTCCTGCCCTGAGACTGCAACATCTGCCTGAACTGTATAGATAGCTCCTCCGTCGTAGTTCGCTTTGTTGCCTGAAAATGTCCAGCTTACTCCACTATCAAGATTAAGCGTCGAGGTGTTCTCTATCGCTATGTAGAGTGCTCCGCCGTAATCCGCCGCGTTGTTCATAAAGCTCACACTGCCTGCTATTCCTCCGAGCTGACTACCTGCACGTACCCAGACAGCTCCTCCTCTAGCTGCCTTGTTATCCGAGAAACTGACCGGTGCTGAGAAGTTCAGCATTGCCTCGTCAGAAGCGTCACGGCCCGCAAAAATCGCTCCTCCCTCGTCTGATGCCGTGTTGCTCGTGAAGGACTGAGTCTGATTGCTCATGCCCGTAACGTTGAGCGTCGCTTTAGGAGTGAGGTATATTGCGCCTCCGCTTTTAGCTGTATTGGCGGTTATCGTGTCTGCAGTAAGTGTAACCGTGCCCTCAGAGTATATTCCGCCTCCGAGGTCTGCGCTGTTCATGTTTATGCTGCTGTCCGTAAGAGTGAGCGAGGCATCTTCTCCTACACTGAGTGCTCCGCCGTTCACTGCTATGTTGCGTCCTGAGCGCGTGCCGTCTCCGAATGACACGCCTGATAACGTTACGTTGCCTTCAGTAAGGTTTACTGCTCCTCCGCTGCCTGATGCACTGTTGCCCACAAAGCTCGTCCCTGAAGCTATGTTGAGAGTGCCTGCGCTGCTGATTGCTCCTCCGTCAAGGCCGGTGTTTCCGGTGAAAGAACAGCCCGTGAGAGTTGCCGTTGCTCCTTCTGCTACGAAAAGTGCTCCTCCGGTTGTACGGGATATTCCGCACTTGTTGAAGGTAGTGTTGACGGCCTCAAGCGTTCCTGCGTTGAGTTCTATTCCGCCTCCTGAAGTGCCGGTAAGCTCGATATTCTCGAACCTCAGCGTAAAATCAGGGTCATTGATGATAAAATGACGTGCTCCAGAGCCTGAAATCAGTTTATGTCCGCCGGTTATAGTTACGGTCTTCAAGGTCTCGTAAGTGTCTTCATCAATAAGCAGGCATTCATCATCCTCACCTTCTCCTGCCATGTTGTAATCCCACGTTAAGTTGATTATGATTTCGCTGTAGGCATTACCATCTTCATCGCCAGCTTCAGCAGCATCTAGTATTTCTGCCAATGTGTAAAAGTATTCAGTGTCCTCTTCATCCTCCTGAGGTTCATAATCTTCCGGTGTAAGCGTATAAGTCGGGATAGTGCCTGTAGATCCCCATGCCGACACTGACAGCACAAGCGCAAAAATTATCCCCAGTAACAGCAATATTACCCTCTTCATGTTATCTATCTCCTTTTCTGCAAAGCATAAGCACTGATATTCCCATCATGAGGCCTAACATTCCTGAATTGCAGCCCCCTCCGCCTGAAGAACTGCCGGTATTTGCGTTCACCGGGACAGGATTATCCGTAGCCTTATTGTCAAAATATGTGCCTGGCGCAATAAAGAACGTCATATTCCACTTGTTGTCATAAACACCGTCGCGTATAACGATGTAGTGCCTGTCTCCTTCCGTAGCATTGCTGGTATCTGACACTATTGACAATTCCGGGTACATCCCGTCTCTTGTTCCGTCCATCAGCATAACGATAAAGCTCACCGTAATTACTCCTTCATAAGTATCGTTAGTACGTTTTCCGCGCTGGTCGTCAAGAAAGACTTTCACCTGCTTCACGTAGGCATTTGTGACCGAGCTGCCTTCAAGTTCCTGTGTCAAGTCCCAAGGGTTAGGCTGTCCAGTGCTTGTAGTAGCCTGAAGGTAGATGTGAAAGTGATCCGCAAATGTGCTGGCGAGGTTTGCGCCTTCGTCAGAACGGTGAAGCTCCTGCACCAAGTCATCCCATACAGCAGAGCCTATAGTTGTTGCCGGAATGTTGAACGTGATATGCAGGGGTAGTATGCCTTCTGTACTTGCTGTCCTGATGTTGCCAGGGATAGCCTGATCTATCGTGAAGTACTGTACTGCGGAACTAGGCATCAATTCACGTTTGATAGAGCTTCCGGTGAAAACATTGCTTGTAGGAACGGAGACGCTTCTTGTCGAGCCTGTTATTCTGGCGACATTGTCGTAAAAGATGCTGCCCGTCTCAGTTCTTGGCTGGAACGCGGTTATCTCTATCTGGTTGAAGCTCCCCTCTTGAGCACTCAGCTTGTATGTCTCGCCCAGTCTTTTGCCGAACAATACTTTGTGATTCAAGGTCAGTGCATACACTCCGGGAGTTGATGGGTTGTCAATTGCGTAAAGCCTGAGTGGAATTTTGTCGTTCTCATTCACGTCATAGGCTCTTCTGTAGACGGTAACAAGGCCGGGTGCAATATGGCTGTCCTGATGGAGAGTGAAGCGCGGCAGGATATAGGGGCTGTCATGGTAACGCGCGAGGTTGAACCGCCAGTAAGCAGGATACCTAATGTTATTGGTGTTGCCATTGTATGCTGCATATCTTATAGCTGAACGGTTTATGACTTCAGTAAACAGGTAATAATTTATGCGTGAATTGTCAGTGTTGAGGTCATCAACAGGAACGAAGACCCATTGACCGTCATCAGCATAAACGGGGTAAGTTTTCGGGCCATTCATTACCCAAGTGAACTGGTCATAAGCTACGATGTTGGAATTATTGCTTGAAGAATCCCTAAGTATCGTTCTGAGCTTAAGAGCACTTTCCTGAGTATCTGCTGCTCCGGGGTAGACGTTAGCGATAATCAATGGTCTAGGCAGTCCTTGAGACGGTTCATCTGTTGGGTTAAGCTGGAAATATAGATACTGCGCTGTTGAGTCATACTTAGTGTTGTTAGTGCGGGCGACCTGAAAATTCCAGCTTCTCCATAAAGCGTCGTAATAGTCTTTGCCTGAAGGAGGATTGAGCATACTGAAGGTTGCAGTGTACAAATCGCGTTCAGTAGCGTTTCTGTCCCAAGGAGTACTGAGTTCGAGATATGGAGCGGCGACATCGTAGTTATCAGCGAGCGGCAGGGCACGGAAATTGACTGTGAAATCTGACTGACCATCCGCAGCAGCTAAGAACATTGCGTAAAGCTCTCTTCCTGCCAAGTCCGTCTCAGACCTTCCGCTCAGTACGTTAAGAGTTCCTGTACCTGAAGTTATGATGTCTCCGGATACGTCAACAGCCACTTGATGCGTATCTCCGAATGTCTGTCCTGAAGGGTTAAGGATCATCCATTGATAACTTTTTCCGCTTGTGCCGTACATGTCGTCAAACTTATAGTCTGCATGACTTGGCCTGACACAAATGAACATGACCGCCATAAAGAGCAGAATATCAGCGGTTTTCCTAAAAACTTTGCAATACAAGAGATATTACCTCCTAAGAATATTTATACTTTATCAGCGTGCTCTTGTTCTGCCTGCACGCCGTCTTTCTGCGCGTTCACTGCGTCTTGGTGTCCGAGAAGGCTTTTTGTCTTCCGTCTCAACCACTACAGCAGGTGCCGGTTCTGGAGCATTAAGTTCTTCATCAGTCATTACGGGCTTAGGTTCGGGTTTAAGTTCAGGCTTTTTCTTTGCTCCTGCCCAGTCAATATCACTGATTAGCAGCGTCAATGAAGCTAAAGTATTTTCCCGCGCATAGTGAGCAAAACACTCTATAATCTTCCGAGAATAATCCGTGTATTTCTTTTCCTCTAAGATTATCCCCAGCTGAGTTAAAGCAGTTGCAGCAAGAGAGTTAGCATTAGGCATAGAATTAGCGTCTTCACAGGACTTCATACGGGCAAAAATATATTTGTCCTCTCCAGTTAGGAATAGACCGCCGTTTTTTTCGTCCCAATACTGAGAAATCATAGCGTCAGCAATTTCCTGAGCACTCTTCAGCCATTCACCAAGCTGCTTTTCACTGTCCGGGCTGAAATGCTTAACGGCCTTGTAGAGTTCTAGCACTCCCCACAGGAAATACGCATAATCCTCACTAAGAGCTGAAGTATACGCCTTGCCTGAGAGCCAAACCCTGTGCCACCTGCCGTCTTTGGTGTGAAAATTCTTCTGCACGAACAACGCCGTACGTTCTGCAATATCCCGCCACTCACTCACGCCAAAAACTACGCTTGCCTTCGACAGCGCGCCTATCATTAGTCCGTTCCAGCCGAGAATTATCTTGTTGTCCGTCCTAAGCGGATACCTGTTGTCTCTAGCACTGAGCATAAGCCTTCTGCACTCACTCAGCCTTGAGCCGACTTCAGTACCCTTTATGCCGTAACGCTTGGCCAAGTCCGTAACTGTTGATGCCTCGTAGAGTATATTCTGACCCATCTGCGAGCCTCCGAGTTCCTGAGCAAAATTCCCTGCCGGTAATACGCCGTAAGCAGCACAGAAGAGTCCTGCATCACTTTCCGGGAGAATGTGCCTGATTTCGTCCTCGCTCCAAAGGTAGTATTTACCTTCTCCTTCATGAGTATCCCCGCACACTGACGACTTGAAGCCCTGAGAGTAAGACGCGTCATCACAAAAATACTTAATGATGCACGCAATAATATCTTCAGCGAATAGCCTGTGAAACTGGGACATAGGCTGTAATTCGTGAGCGTTTGAGACAGTGAGCAAGAGCATAGCCTGTTCATATAACAATTTCTCGAAGTGAGGAGCGAGCCATCGTTCATCAATAGCGTACCGGGAGAAGCCTCCGCCTAACTGGTCATGAATGCCTCCTCTCCACATTCTGCGCAGAGTAATATCTGTCATGGTGAGAGCGTCGCTTTTGTCGCGGCCTGAAGTGCCGGATTTACCGCCTGCCATTCTCAGCAGAAACAGCAGCTTTTGACTTTCCGGGAACTTAGGAGCACCTCCAAACCCTCCCCATCTGACATCAAAGACTTTGCGTAAATCGTTCACGGCTTCATATGCTTTTATCTTTCCTATGCGTCCCCCTCTGAGTCTTGAGCTTGAAAGCGTCTCTAACCTTGAATTCATGAGCAGGACGAGATTACTTGCTTCACGTTCAACGTCATCTCTCTGAACATGCCATAGCCATTTTATGCGCGGGAGAATTTCAGTAATGCCCGGCATTTGACCTATGGAGCGTTTAGGTAGCCAAGTAGTGCAGAAAAAAGGTTTGCCCTCAGGAGTCAGAAAGACATTCAGCGGCCATCCTGCCGATCCGTTTTGTAACCTGCAGACCTCCATGAAGAAATCATTAATGTCCGGCCTTTCCTCGCGGTCAACGCAGACAGGAATACATATCTCGTTGAGCATACCGGCTACTTCATTATCACTGAAGCATTCACGCTCCATGACTCTGCACCAGTGCTCCGAGTAAAAGCCTATTGACACGAACAGCGGCTTATCTTCACGCTTGGCCGTAAAGAAGGCTTCATCTCCCCAAGAATGCCAAGCTACGGGGTTATTTGCGTGCATGAGCAGGTAAGGGCTTAGCTCCCCGCCTAAATGATTTGCTGGAACGTAAGCGTGTTTTCCCTGCTGAACCGGAGCATCAGAGTATTCCCCGTAAGCTGAAAGAGGCTCTATGTTGTTGAGAAGTGAACTGTTATTAGGCATCCTGCTGTGTAATAGCGATAAGCTCACTCAAATTGTCAATACTCTTCCACGCTCCGAGAAGCGCAAAATCCTGATGCGAGAAATTCCCCTTGCAGATACCTATTGACCTGACATGAGCAGCTTTTGCCGTAACTATGTCAATATCAGCATCCCCGACATAGACCGCCTCATCACGAGTAAAGTTCATGTGTTCCAGCAGAGCGTCAATCATTGCCGGATTTGGCTTGTAGGGCAAATGTCCGTAAGGTTCTTCTGCGCCGACTATTGCGTCGAAGTACTTTGCTAATCCTGTACGCTCAAGAGGCAGGCTCGGACGTTCCCTGTTTGAGACGACGGCTGACTTTATGCCCATATCATGAAGCTGCGTCAATGTTGACACGGTATCATGGAAGGGCTTTATCAATTCACGTTCATACTTATCCGAGACGGAACGGTATATCTTGAGCCATTCCGGCCTGTAATCGCCGAGGAGGCCTTCACAGAACGTAGGCAGTGGAGTAGCAATATACTGCATAGTGAGTTCATGCGAGACTTCCGGCAGTCCTTCATGACGGGCAACGTAATTAAAGCATGCCTGTATAGCGTAACTGCTGTCTACAATAGTCATATCGTGGTCAAAAATTACCAGTTTAACCAAGAACTGCATCACCTCCTAAGATTATTACCCATATTACGCAGCATATCATTGCGCATCTGTGTCGGGGACTGGGTATTCTGCACTGCGGGCTGAGACCAGTACGTCCGGGCAGTTGTTGAGATCGAGCCGATCATGTTAATGCCGAACAGTTCGAGTATCATCTGCATCCCCAAGAATATCCATACGAGTACAGCGAGCACGGCAATAATTCTCAAGCTAGCCGAAATAGTTCTGTCAGCGGACTGCTCCAACTGTTTAACTTCTCGTTCTGCCTGTCTTCTTTCCTCAGCTGGTAAATCTTTCTCCATTTTGCGTAGAGTAAATATTCTCCATAAACTTGCACCTCCCAAAGCCCATTGATACAGTCCAAGCAGGAAGACACTTACACCTATAAATGCGAGTAACACCATCATGATAATCACCTCTTTTTCAGAAAGGGAAAATTTATGTGATATTATAGCGTCAAACCAGAAAGCGGGTACACTAACTAATGAAAATACTTATCGCAGGCACAGGTCCCGGCAAACCTGAACTCATAACGTTATCAGCACTTCAAGCGGCTTCATCAGCAGAGGTAATAATTGTTCCTCGCTCAAAGCCTGACGTTCCGGGCTTGGCCGAAAAGGTAATCGCTCATCATTTGCCCGGCAAAAAATGTATTCCTTTGACTTTTCCTATGACGCGAGATGCAGAAGCAAGAGACAGATTGATATTCTCTCAGCTTGAGGCACTTTCTTCTGAATGGCGTTGTGCAGGCACAATATTTTTCCCTGTGATAGGAGATTCAGTGCTTTACTCGACGGGGAAATACCTTCTTGATGCATTAAGGCGCATAGTCCCGGGCATTGAGGCGGAAATTATCCCTGGGATATCAGCGCACTCATTAGCGTCAGCCGCAGCGAGACGTTTTCTAGTGATGGATGATGAGGTGCTGGCAATAATTCCCGGCACAGCGAAGCCTGAACGTATAAGGAAAATGCTTGAAGCCTGTGATTGTGCAGCGGTATACAAGCCGACAGCTCTCAGCAATGCACGAGAACTTTTTCGAGGCTTCAAGGTGATGCGAATAGATTATGCGGGTATTTCTGAACTTGAGCGTATAACTGATGGAGAAGCTGCATTGACGGACATACAAGAATATTTATCTGTAATACTACTATGGCGGGACTAATCATGGGAGAAGTGAAGCTGACGATAGATACTATTCTAGGCTTAATGCTAGGCGAAATGATAATACGTTGCAATGCACAAGAACTTTTTCGCGGCTTCAGGGCAGTGCGTGTAGATTATGCGGGCATTCCTGAACTTGAGCGTATAACGGAGGGAGAAGCTGCATTGACGGACATACAAGAATATTTATCTGTGATACTGCTATGGCGGGACTAATCATGGGAGAAGTGAAGCTGACGATAGATATTATTCTGGGCTTAATGCTCGGCGAAATGATAATACGTTTTCGTGTAGCAGATACCCTTCTGAAACGCTTTATGCCATTTCTTGAGAGACACAACATTCCGAAGATTACCGGTCTTGCGCTTGGAGCATCATTAGGGTCATCACGAACCGGAGCAGCAATAATTTCCTCAGCCTTGACGAATCATGAACTCACAGAACATGAAGCTGTGTGGTCAGTATTGATGCTGCCATTTCCTGCATACTTGAGGAGGTGGCCTTCTACTATGATTATGAGTGTAAGTCTTGCGGGACTATCCGGGGGAATATTTGCGCTGTCATTACTGCTGAGGAGTGCAGCGAGATTTTTTCTTGCCTATTCGTTCCTGAAGAATGCTCATCAAGCAGCTGCGAGGACATTACCCATCAAAATTTCTAGTGATGCAGGAAGTTTAGCCCCTATAGTTCCTCCTAATGCATGTGGAAAGCAAAGGAAAGCAGCCTCACACATACTCATGACACTTCCCACAGCGTGGATATGTTTTGCTGTAACGTATTCGCTGGTGCCTTTTCTCAAGGGATATTTCCGAGCAAAGTTCACGGGGTCATTACTGCCTCTTTGCGGGTGGGGAGTAGCTGCAGCGAGTCTTGGGCATATATCGTCAGCACTTGCACTTGCAGGAGGGGGTCTTGCTTCCGGAGAGCTACGAGAGAGTGAGGCAGTATTTGCTCTGATACTTGGTTCAGGACTAGGGACGGCGACGAGGCTACTGCGTCAGAATGCTGGCTATTACTTTGGTCTATTTTCCCCCAAGACGGCACAAAAATTACTCTTCCTGAACTTCATAACTATCATGCCAATTATAATGATGAATTTGCTTTTTTCGGGGCTTGCATTATTATTCTAGGCTGTTACTTCATTAATGGAGGGTAAAGATGAGCCTGAATATTTATGTTAAGTCCGAGAACATAGCGCAGTTCCTGAAGGACAATATTAACGTTTTCGTAGTAGATGAACTCCCAGAAGAACATAATGAATATCAGAAACGTATTCTAGAAATGGCGCGGCAGGATTACCTAACCGGATTAGCGACGCGTTGGTACTTGCAGGACTTCATAGAGAAGAACCGCCATGAACGCAACATAACATGTGTATATTTTGACTTGGACAACTTCAAGAACGTAAATGACCAGTTCGGACATCAAGCCGGAGACCGAGCCTTAGCAGCGACGGCCGAAATGATGCAGAATGAATTTCCTGACGGTTTTGCAGCCAGAATGGGCGGAGATGAGTTCATGTTAGTGTTTCTTGGGAAAAGGGACATCATGAGCACGGCAAAAAGAGTTACTGACTTCATGGATAAATTACTGCAATACTATGCTGTTACGCGGACAATGAAAATGTTATCAGTGAGTGCCGGAATATCGCAGAGTGTTCCAGACACTGGTAAGACGATAGACCAGATAATCCATGAGGCTGATCGTGCGCTGTATGAGGCGAAGAAAGCAGGAAAATCTATGTGCAAAGTGTACCAGCCGTCTATGGGATAAATACTGTTATTCAAAAGCCACACAATATTCTACAAAGCTATGCTAGAATGCAAAAATTGGTGCTAAATTGAAGAACTGAGCATAAGGGTTTAGACGGAGGAAACGATAAACGACAACCAAGCGAGTAAGGTTTTGTCTATAAAATGTTCAACCATAATCAATGAAGACAGAAAGTATGTACCTATCGCTGCTAGGGAATTAAAGCCTGTGGAGAACTGCACCAACCGAAAGTAGCATAAAGCGAAATTGGGTTCAATGAAGCAGGAAGGCATATGTTACGCGCACTACATAGCTGCGATAATGCCACAGAATAAAGCGGATAAGTGCTATAATCTCTCACTCATAATTCACACGACAGAAAGAAGTATTATTACATGACATTACTACTCAAGACAGCATTTGCATTATTTGCCGGACTGATGATGACCAGACTTTTCAAGAAAGCCGGCTTCAAGTTTCCTGATGTAACCTCATTCTTGATAGCTGGTCTGTTAGTCGGGCCGTATGCTCTAGGAAAAATAAGCTCGTTCGGTTTCTCATCATCAAGTGAACTGGCAGAAGTCGGCATAATCTCAAACGTAGCACTAGGCTTCATAGCGTTTGACATAGGGAGTGAATTTGAGCTTGCCAAACTCCGAGAAATGGGCAAAACCGCAACGTTTATAGGCATTTTTCAGGCACTTATGGCAACATTTCTTGTAGACTTAGCACTAATCTTCCTGAGCATGAGGGGATATCTTCCTTTACCTGCTGCAATAGTGTTAGGAGCAATAGCCAGCGCGACGGCTCCAGCAGCTACATTAATGGTAGTCAGGCAGTTCAAGGCAAAAGGCCCAGTAACTGACCTTCTGCTCCCAATAGTGGCACTTGATGACGCGGCAGGACTAGTGATATTTGCTGTATCGATCGGAATAGCACAGGCACTCATAGGCGGGGCAATAAATCTCGTCTCAGTGATAGTCAACCCTTTGCTTGAGATAGTGTGTTCATTGATACTAGGGACATTTATGGGCTTAGTGCTAACGTGGCTTGAAAAACTCTTTCTCTCGAACACTAACCGTCTCTCAATGACGATAGCCTTTGTGATGATGACTATTGCTCTTGCTTCACGAGAAATCTATATCGGCCAAATCAGGCTTGCATGTTCTTCACTGTTGGTCTGCATGACTCTTGGTACAGTATTCTGCAACATGAGCGAGTACAGTGCTGACATAATGCACCGTTCAGAAAGATGGAGTGCGCCGCTTTACGCAGTATTCTTTGTGCTTTCAGGAGCGAGGCTAGAACTCAGCGTGTTTCAGTACGGCTCAGTAATGGTAATAGGGATAGTGTATATCCTTGTGAGGTGTGCAGGCAAATACTCAGGGGCATTAATCAGCTCAATGATGATGCATTGCTCCGAGAACGTGAAAAAGTACTTAGGGATAACGTTATTTCCTCAGGCTGGAGTAGCATTAGGAATGGTAGTGAGTGCGCAGAGTCTAGGTTCAGAGATGGGCGGACTAATCCGTAATATTATTCTGTTCAGCGTATTGGTGTACGAGTTAGCCGGGCCTATGATGACGCGTATAGCATTGACTAAAGCCGGAGAGATAGAGCAGAAACTGCCGGAACACGTTCACCGTGCACGTTTTCAGATTTAGGTATGAGTAATCAGGCTGCCCCCTTGCCTCAGCAAAACAGGGGGATATTTCCCTTCGTGATATAATTCACCCAATCTAACAACCCACAAAGAAGGAGCAGGCATTCATGAATCACATTGCTATAGTCGGCGGATGCGGACATGTAGGCTTTCCGTTAGGTCTGGCATTCGCTAAAAATAGTAGTAATTACTTACTGGGGGGGGGGTAAACTACGTATCGCTTATAGATATTAACACTGAAGTCATAAGCAGCATCAATAACGGCCAAGTACCTTTTCAGGAAGCCGGAGCGCAGGAAATCCTCTCTCAAGCTCTATCAAGCAAAGTCCTTCACGCAACAGATGATATGTCTCTTGTCAGTGAAGCCCAAACAGTAATTTTTGTAACCGGCACTCCAGTAGATGAGCACCTCAACCCACGCATCAAGGACATCATTAACGTAATCAAACTGTATCTCCCCTACATGAACTCCGGACAGTTGATCGTACTCAGGAGCACAATATATCCCGGTGTCTTCAGGGTAATAGATAACATGCTCACTAAGGCATTCGGAACTTCCCCAAAACTTGCCTTCTGTCCTGAGCGCATAGTTCAGGGAAAAGGTGTAGAGGAAATATTCACCCTTCCTCAGATTGTGTCAGCCAATTCACCCGAAGCACTGCATGAAGCCTCAGAACTGTTCAGTCATATTGCGCCGAAGATTATTCATCTTGAGCCAGAAGAAGCTGAACTTGCAAAACTGCTCACTAACTCATGGCGTTATCTGGAGTTCGCAATAGCTAATCAGTTCTACATGATGGTCGAGGAAAAAGGCTATGACTTCTACAAGATACTTTCTGCGCTGAGTGAAGATTACCCCAGGGCGAGACATTTTGCGCGTGCAGGTTTTGCCGCCGGGCCGTGCCTGTTCAAGGACACAATGCAGCTCTCTGCGTTCTACAACAACAAATTCTTTCTCGGTCAAGCAGGAATGCTCGTAAATGAGGGGCTTCCTGATTTTGTGGTCAGTCAGTTAGCTTCACGAATGGGCGGGACTCTCAAGGACAAAAAGATTGCTGTTCTGGGAATGGCCTTCAAGCCAGACAATGACGACACCAGAGAAAGCCTATCGTTCAAGCTCCGGAAAAACTTAGAGTTCAGGATGGCGGAAGTCCTGATACATGACCCTTACCTTGACACGCTGAGTCTTGATGAAGTTCTTGCGCAGGCAGAAGGCGTAATACTAGGCGTGCCTCACAGGGAGTATTTAGCCCTGAAGATTACCGTTCCTTATGTTGACTGCTGGAACGTCTGGAGAAAGGAGCATTAACCATGAAGATACTAGTTACCGGCTCTGCAGGATTTATCTGCGGCTACCTCGTTGAGGACTTGCTGTCCCGCGGGCACGAAGTCATAGGCCTAGACAACTTCTCGAAGTACGGCAGGGTAGAGAAATCGTATGACAATCACCCGCATTACAGGTTCGTTGAAGGTGATGCGAAAGATACCGGCCTCATGAAGGAGCTGGCTTCCGAGTGCGACCAGATACTTGCAGCAGCAGCAATGATAGGCGGCATCTCCTACTTTCACCGTTACGCGTATGACCTTCTGGCCGAAAACGACAGGATAACAGCCTCAACGTTTGATGCAGCGGTCTGGACACATGAGCACAAGCACCTGAAGCGCATAAATGTCCTAAGCTCAAGCATGGTGTTTGAGAGCACGGATATTTTCCCAAGCCGTGAGGGTGAACAGAGAAAATGTCCTCCCCCGCAAAGCACATACGGTTTCCAGAAGCTGGCGTGCGAGTACTACGCACAGGGAGCGCACGAACAGTACGGCCTGCCTTACACGATAATCCGTCCGTTCAACTGCGTCGGCACAGGAGAGAAGCGGGCACTCTGCGACAGCGAAATACTTTCAGGGAACGTGAAGCTCGCAATGAGTCATGTAGTTCCTGACTTGGTGCAGAAAGTCCTAAAGGGACAAAACCCCCTGCATATTCTGGGATCAGGCAGCCAGATTCGGCACTACACTTACGGCGGAGACCTCGCGCGCGGAATCAGGATGTGCATGGAGAGCAGTGCGGCCATAAACGAGGACTTCAACCTGTCTACACCGGTATCTACGAGTGTGCTTGAGCTTGCGGAGGCAGTCTGGCGGAAAGTTCACGGAGAGTCGATGCCGTTCCGTTATGTCAGCGATGAGCCGTTCAAGTATGACGTTCAGAAGCGAGTACCATCTACTGAGAAGGCAGAAAAGCTGCTGGGATTTCGTGCGGAGACGAGTCTTGATGAGATTCTTGACGAAGTTATCCCGTGGATAAGCGAGCAGATTCGTATTGGGGGCATATGATGCCGCTGTTGAGCATAGTTATTCCTGTCTACAACGAGGGAGGGAATATCAAGACTGCTTTGACTGCGATACGTGAACGCGTTAAGTATGAGTATGACATCCTGATAATTTATGACTTCGACGAGGATAATACTCTTCCTGAAGTTCGCGGGATTATGCCTGAAATGCCGTGTATATCCCTTGTGAAGAACAAGTACGGACGCGGAGTGCTGAACGCGATAAAGACCGGTCTTGAGAGTGCTTCAGGAGAGTACGTTACGGTAACTATGGCGGATCTCTCAGACCCTCCGGAAGTGATGAACTCGATGATTGACACAGCGGAACGTGAGAAGGCAGATGTTGTGTGTGCCTCACGCTACATGAAGGGAGGACGGCAGATCGGAGGGCCGTTGGTGAAAGGGTTAATGTCTCGTACTGCCGGGCTGACTCTGCACTGGTTTGCGGGACTGCCGGTGCATGATGCTACGAACAGTTTCAAGCTCTACAGGAAAAGTTATCTTGATAGTGTAAAGATAGAGAGTAGCGGAGGCTTTGAGCTGGGGCTTGAGCTGACGGTGAAGGCGTATCTTCAGGGCAGGAAGGTATGTGAAGTGCCGACGACATGGACGGACAGGACGGCCGGAGAGTCGCATTTCATGATAATGAAGTGGCTGCCTTGTTATCTTCGCTGGTATTTTGCGGCATTTAATGGGAGGGTTTCATGAATAATCTTGTGTTAAGGGCTAATAAGTTTACGGGAACAAAAACGTTTTTCCTGAGCGTATTTGCAGTTAGTGTGCTTGTTATGTTTCAGCGTAGGCCATATGTTCTGGCATATGCTAATTTCTGGGCTGAGGACGGACGTATATTTTTTCCCCAGATGTATCATGACGGCATCAAGAGTCTGCTTTATCCTTATGCTGGCTATCTTCACCTTGTACCGCGCTTAGTTATGCTTCTGACTTTACCATTTGGGGTTATCAATGCGCCATTTATATCGAACCTGATGTCTTTAGTGCTGCGTGCATTACCAATGTTGTTCTTATTCTCTGAACGTTTCAGCTTTATGGGTATAGCCTGCAGGTTTTTCCTGTGGGTGTACTGCCTGATAATGCCGAATGCTCTTGAGACCATAGGCAACATCACAAACATACAATGGAGCTTATCTATATGGCTTTTAATGGTGATGATTGCTGACCCTCCGAAGACTCTGGCGCAAAAATTTCATGATTGGTTAGTGTTAATTTTTGCAGGACTGAGCGGGCCGTTTATTATATTTATTGTACCTGTGATTATTGTCAGAGAGGCCTCAAAGGGAAAGTCTATAGCGTTCAGGATATTTGCTGTGCTGATGGCTGCCATTCAGTTATACACTGTTCTGAACACAGCACAAGAGGTACATAGTATAAGTTTGCCTAATACAGTGAGTGATGTTTGGGAGTTCAGTATCTGGCTAATGAGGGTATTCTGTACAAGGGTAGTGTATGGTGCATTCCTGCCAATACCTCGAGTTGCAGCATATGTACTCAACAAGAGCGTAATACTCAGCGTGGTAGTTTTTATAGCATGTATATTAACTATAGTTTCTGGTTTTACGAAAGGTACATGGAGGTTTAGGGTGTGCTCATTATTCGGGGCAGCTGTTTTTCTGGCCTCATTATGCAAGGAATGGCTGTTACTTTTAGTTATAGGCGGTGGCAGCAGGTATTTTGTTTTGTGTGAAATTCTTGTATTTTCCTTCGTAATATTTTTTGTCAGGAATCTATGGCTCTCCAATAATGAACAGGTTATGAAAAAGTGCTGCATATACATTTCGGCCTTATTGTTTATTATGGCTCTGCTGTCATTCTCACTGTTCCATCCGCTGAAACATTTAGAGTACAGGCAGAGTATCCGTGAAATGTTTTACCCTGCTAAGTCCGGCAGCAGTGTAGTGATTCCCATTAATCCTGACGGCTGGTACATGACGCTGATAAAGAAGTAAGGAGGTATATCTAGGTAACGATATAGTGTAATAGTGAACTCTAATCCGTATAAATATTGATATAAAAATGTATGAAGGAGGATAAAATCTGCTACATCGGGTTAGAGAGTGGGAAGTGCAAGTGTCTGCAACGTGCTGCGCGACAAAAGCACAATAAATACTGAAACATGATAGCTGAGAAAAGCGGATCATTATTGATGGCTAACCGTGAAGTGCATTCGGAGTGCAAGCGGCCAAGCCCTCGGATTGTGTATTATTGCGTGCTGCGTAACTGGACAAACTTTAGTAGCTTATGCGAAAAAGGACAGGAAGAACAAGGAATAATCAACAAAATGTAACTCACAAACTATTACACTTTTTATGTAGCAGATGTTTACTATGGAGCTTGAGAGTTTATATGCGAACCGTTTTGAGAGTGGTACGTGGAAGAAGCGTAACTCAATGTGGAAGATACTATGTGAGGAGTTCTTCAACAGGTATGTGAAGAGCAATGATGATGTTTTGGACTTGGCTGCCGGATACTGCGACTTCATCAACAACATAGCTTCCCCAGTTTCCTGCCAAGTACGAGGGCGGAGAATAGCGGTAGACCTGAATCCTGATGTGAAAGCTCATGCGGCAGAATTTGTTGAAGTGCATAACTCACCTGCGCAGGATTTAGGTTTTCTTGGTGATGACAGTATTGACGCGGTCTTTGTGAGCAATTTTTTCGAGCACGTGAGGGACAAGGACGAGATACTTGCGATTCTGAGTGAATGTCTGCGTGTCCTAAGGGTTGGCGGAAAACTCATGATTCTTCAGCCTAACATAAAGTACCTGCCTGGCGAATACTGGGACTTTTTCGACCACTATACCCCTCTCACGGAAAAGAGTATGAGTGAAGCACTAAGTATAATCGCGGGGGGGGGGGCATTTTAGCATAACTACCTTGATTGACAGGTTTCTGCCCTACACGACCAAGAGCAGGCTGCCTCAGTATGGATGGATGATTAAGCTGTATTGTCATTGCCCGTTAGCTTGGAAGGTGTTGGGAAAGCAAATGTTTATAGTTGCACACAAAAAGGAGATGTAAATTTTGAGAAAGTTTATGAAAGAGTCTGCAAGATATGTTGTTCTGACGGCTATTCCTCTTACAGCTCTTCTGGCACTTCTTGCGTATTACGCTGTTGATTCTGTTTACTGGGATGAATGGGAAATAGTTCTGTTATTGGATAAGTTCTACAAACATGCGCTTACCTTCAGAGATATATTTGCGCAGCACAATGAACACAGGATAGCTCTAACAAAGATTATCATACTGCTGAATGCAATATATTTGCGCTGGAATATTTATCTAGAAATTGCTGTTAATGTTCTTCTGGCGGCGGGGACATCAATAGTAATATATTACGCTGTGGGAAAACTTGATTTCTTAGACATAAAGAAACGTATGTTAATCTATTTTACTTCAGCTGGTCTTATACTCTCATTCAGCCAATATGATAATTTTATGTGGGGCTTCCAGATGGAGGTATTCATGAGTGTATTTTTTGACTTTCTGGCACTTTGCCTTCTGGTGTACGGAGGGAATGCTGGTATATTCGCGGCAATGTTCTTCGGAGTTCTGGGCACATTTTCGTTCGCAAACGGCATGATGATATGGCCTGCGGGCTTTGTTATCCTGTGCATATCCGCGTATATTCCTGAAGGTAAATTCCGGCTCTGGAAAGTTCTTGTTTGGTCAGTGCTTTCTTTAGCGAGCATATATCTATACTTTTACGACTTCAGGTACGGAGCTATGCAGATGCCGGTAAATGAGAAGGTCATATATCTTCTAACTCATCCTCACGTTATGTTTATATTATTCGCAAGTTATCTCGGCCTTCCGCTGTCTAATATGAGACAGAGTGCAGCATTAGGATTAGGTATTCTTGGGCTGATTATTCAGGCATGGAGCTTAATAACGATAATTCGCAGGAGGAGCTGGAATCGCAATATATCTTTCTGGCTGGGGATTGACATATACGCATTATTATCTGCGGCTGTAACTTCATTCGGCAGGTCGCACAGCATATCATCAACTATGCAGTACAGGTACATAACTATATGTATGATATTCTGGCTTGCTGTTATTGCCTTATTTTTCATAGCAGCCGACTTCGGAAACGATATGCCCGTAAAAACCTACCTAGTTATTTCTTCACTGATATTATGCCTGTCAGTGAGTGAAGATGCCTTGATTAATGCGCGTAAAAAATTTGAGGACATGACGGCCTTCAAGCAGCAGATTAACGCCGGGATATATGACAATGAACATTTCTTGAGTAAACTTTACCCAGACAGAGCAGGAGCAGCTAGGATCGCGTTAATGAAAAGGTACGGTGTACGCGGATATGAGAATGCGCCGGAAACAATAGAGTTCAATGATTTTAGGCAGATTGAGTTTGATTCTGAGAATATTAATGCCGTTTACGGAACTTACTGCAGCATAGATGAATCTTTTATGAAGGGCAAAGACTTTTACTGCATAGAAGGCTGGTGGAAGATAGACTCATTTCTTGAGAAAGACAGGAAGATTGCTCGGAGCTATATTATCTTCTGCAATGAAACATCAGCATTTGAGGCTATTCTTTTGCCTGAGGGATACAACATCAAAAAAGTGCTTAGGGCAAAGAAATACAGCAACCCGTATGAAATGTCCAAGCGTAACTATGTTATTGGGAATCAGCTTTACGTAGGGAATTTGCCTTCCGGAACGTACAAACTTTTTCTGAAGGTTAATCAAGACGGTCATGATTATTACATGCCTATGAATGAGACTGTAACTGTTGAGCATTAGAGCAAAGTGCACAAAAAATTCCCCCCTAATGTCAAAGGGGGGACGCTTATATATTATTTACACTTACGCACTCAGGCTCAGCAAGTTCCTGTAAATAGGGTAAGGCCATATGTCAGCACTAATCACTAACTCAGCTGCATCACTCTTAGCCCGAATACTCTCCATCAACGGAAGTATCTCATTAACCAGAAAATCCGCCCTGTTATGAGCTTCCATACCTGAAAGCCTGCCCTTCATCTCATAGAGTGCATCAGCATCACGGATAAGCGCATTCTTTGCCCGGCCAAGTCCTGACACATAATCCTTCCAAGGGGTCATATCCCCAAAGTCTATATTCTCCCAGTAAAGCATGGCGTTGCGTTCAAGAGTAAGCTGCTTAGACAACGCAGGCAAAACACCCTCCCACAGCATGTCATACAGCACCGCAGCCTCAACCTCAAGCCCCGTAGCAAAGTTCTCCATTCTGACACTGTGCAGATTTTCAAGCTCATGCGCCTTATACACGCCCATACTCTCAAGCATTGCCTTATTCTCCGGCTTAATGAGCAGGTCTATTCTTCCCGGCATTGTCTCGGCCTCAACAAGTCCTCTCCTTCTGGCTTCTTCCTGCCATTCCGGACTATAAGCATCTCCCTCAAAAAGTATGCTGCTCCCCTCGCGAAAGGCTTCTTTTGCTGCCTCAAGAGCTGCGTCTATCGGGTCTTTTCCTTCTGAAACGAGAGCCTCAATCTTGCCTGTTACCTGTTCCAGCCCCCACGCCCACATACTCGCAAACATTGTTACCGGCAATGCAATACTCTGACTTGCTCCAGGTGCTCTGAACTCGAACTTGTCTCCTGTGAACGCTACAGGTGATGTCCTGTTCCTGTCGCTGTCGAACGGGATAATCTCAGGGAGTTTCGCCAGCCCCAGATCGAGCACTCCTTTTTCCGGCAGATATGCTTTGAGATCGGAAGAGC
>ERZ842401.2049-NODE-2049-length-27546-cov-5.787312_pt1 | contig 27546 bp, 21 predicted proteins | sample MGYA00521270_ERZ842401 | MGnify/ENA primary metagenome ERZ842401 (study PRJEB31892, sample SAMEA3878208) | bioreactor metagenome | biome: Moose rumen | place: Sweden | collected 2011-10 | study: EMG produced TPA metagenomics assembly of the PRJEB12797 data set... | reverse complement strand
CTCCACTTCGCTTCGCTCCGTTCCGGCCCCTCCCATTGTCTCCTGCGTCCCCGCTGTCGCGGGAACTTGTATCCAACGGGCCCCTCCCCCTATACTTGTCCGGGGGTGGACAAGCCCCCTGGAGGGTATCCCTTCCTTCGGCCAAGAACGAGTATAAAAAATATAGCTATTCTTTCGATAATCAAAGGAATAGCTATTGCTTTTGTCAATTTTTTTGATTATATTTGTGTTGCGCTTAAATAAACCAAAGTTGACATCAGTTATGGCAAAGGTCGTCTATAAATCTTGCAATCGCAACGAAGGAAGCCTTTTTCCTGTGTATCTTTCTGACATGGTAGCAGCAGAGCATCCTGCAAGGGTGGTTGATGCTGTTGTAGAAGGCTTGGATATCAGGGTCCTTGAGCGTACATACAAAGCCTATCTAAGCAACATCTACTCAGGTCGTCAGATAGCTAAGATGTGGCAGGAGAATATCATCTACATGTGGCTTGGAGGCACGCTTATCCCTGACTTCCGCACCATTAACAACTTCAGGAGCCGCCGGTTGGTAGGCACGTTTGAGGGGTTGTTCACTCAGGTTGTGGAACTGCTTGTTGAAGAAGGTCTTGTGACATTGGACGTGCAGTATATCGATGGGACCAAGATAGAATCATCTGCCAACAAGTACACGTTTGTCTGGAAACGCGCGACGGAGACGAATAAGGCCAAGTTGGAGAAGAATGTGAAGGCCGTGCTCGAGGAAGTCGAGAAAATCCTGGATATAGAGCAACGAGAGGCTGAAAATGAGCGGCCGATGACGGCGGATGAGATGCAGCAGCGCACAGAACGTGTCCTTGAGCGGATGAAGGAGCGCAAGAGTACGTTGACCAAACAACAGAAGAAGGCTGTCGAAAAGATTGCCGATGAAGGAGTGAGTAAGATGCGTGAGTACGAGCAGAAGTTGGATACCCTGGGCGAGCGTAACAGTTACTCCAAGACGGATCCAGACGCCACCTTCATGCGGATGAAGGAGGATGCCATGAACAACGGTCAGACCAAGCCGGGGTACAATGTCCAAATATCAACTGAGAACCAATATATTACCAACTATGGCATCTTCTGGAGGCCGACAGACCAGGGGACGCTCATCCCATATCTTGAGAGCTTCAAGCAGCGTCATGGCAGGCAAAGCAAGAAGGTCGTTGCGGACTCCGGTTATGGAAGCGAGATGAACTACGAGTGGATGGAGAATCATGAAATCGAAGCCTATGTCAAGTACAATATGTTCCATGCCGAGGACAAACGTAAGGCATGGAAAAAGTCAACGTCGAGTTCGGGCTGGTCGCGTTGGCGCATAATCTCCGGAAATACGCCCGCGTGCAGACACTTGAGCATCCGATTACATCAGAGCCGGTTGTGGCTGAACTTCCTAAAACACATGAAAAAGTGGCCGCTTAGTGCCTTGAGGGAGGGGTGTGGGGTGCCGGGGGGCTTGTCCACCCCCGGACAAGTATAGGGGGAGGGGCCCGCCGCAAAGCGGTGGGAGGGGCCGGAGTGAAGCGAAGCGGAACGGAGTCCCCCCGGCACCCCATACCCCTCCCTACAAAAAAAGAGGTCAACTCACTTTTGAGTCAACCCCTTATATTATCTCTACCAGAAGACGGAGCCACCTGGCGTCATCTTCATCAAAGTTTCCGATGCGGTCACTGTCGATATCAAGGACCGCTGAAATGCTTCCGTCCCCGGAATGAAGCGGTATCACTATTTCACTTCTGGAGAGGCTGCTGCAGGATATATGACCGGGGAATGATTCCACATCCGGGACCACGATGACCTCGTTCCTTGCCCATGCGGCACCGCAGACACCCTTTCCCTTGCGGATACGGAAACAGGCTTCCGGGCCCTGGAAAGGTCCGAGGACAAGTTCTTCACCGCATGCAATATAGAAACCTGTCCAAAAGAACTTCATGCGGAAGTGAATCATCGCGGCAGCATTTGCCATCCGCGCCGTCGTATCCGTCTCATCACCGAGAAGGGCCTTCAAATCCTGACACAGCGCCAGATAACGGAAGGATTTGGGCGAGATATGGCAGTACCCGCCGGGATTCTTTTCCAGATATCCCTGATGGCGCTCCTCCGCCTCGTAAAAACATTCCAGGGGCCCAAGTTCGGTAACTACCGGTGCTCCTAGGCTTAGGGAAACACTCCCGAATATGGGTCCGATAAGTTCCCTGTCAGCCTCATCAGTATAGTAAACACCTGTCCTGTAACGTGTTCCCACATCACCACCCTGCCTGTTGCGGCTCAGAGGGTCTATACTGGCAAAGAATACCCGCACCAAATCTCCGGTCGATACCACTTCCGGGTCGTAAGTCACCCTTACCGTCTCCGCATGGCCGGTAGAATCGGTATAGACATCCTCATAGGCAGGGGCCACGGTATGCCCGTTTGCATAGCCGCAGATGGCGTCCTTCACCCCGCGGATCAAACTGAACAGGCGGCTTACTCCCCAGAAGCAGCCGCCTGCGAAATAAAGTTCCTTTTCCAAAGCCGGACGCTATCTGAATGCGTACCTTATGCCAAGGGCAAGGGAAGAACGGAATCCGTCCAGCCCGAAGAAATAAGGACGATAATCCAGGGAAACCTGCAGGGGGAAGTCGAATGTATATTCAAGGCCAACCTGCGCGGCAAGGCTGATATAAGCCTTGCTCTTGCTTGCATCTGAGTCGTATCCCGCACCAAGGTTGCCGCCGACACCGACATACAGGCCCCACTCGCCGTCCACGGTCCAGTCCGGCCTGTAGATGGTGAGGTTGTAGAGACCGGTGATGTCGAATCCCACGTTGTTGTCCTTGTAGGAAGTGACACCGAGTTCAGCCTCGAGGAAATGAGGCTCACCAAGCCAGTGCTCATAGCTGATCTGGCCAAGGTTGAGAAGACCGCCGCGGACACCTACGGCCTTGGGCTGTGCAAACGCTACCGCGGAAAGAACGAGCGCGGAAGCGAGAATGGTTATAATCTTTTTCATATTCATTTGGTTTTTAATAATTACGCTATACCGGAGAATCCCATGAAGGCCATTGCAAGGATACCCACCGTGACAAGGGCTATGGGGATCCCCCTGAAAGATTCCGGGACATCGTTCATCGCCAGATGTTCGCGCAGACCGGAGAAGATTACCATTGCAAGCCCGTAACCCAGGGATGTCGAAAAAGCATAAAGCAACGCCTCCCCGAGACCCAGCATGTGGGCGGCCTGTCCGAAAGTGAAATCCTTGGTAACCACCGTTATGGCCACGCCGAGCACGGCGCAGTTGGTAGTTATGAGGGGCAGATAGATACCCAGGGCCTGATACAGGGAAGGACTCACCTTCTTGAGGACGATTTCCACCATCTGTACCAGGGCGGCTATCACCAGGATGAAGGCTATGGTCTGGAGATAGGCAAGGTCATTCGGGACCAGCAGGTACTTGTTCAGAAGATAAGTTACCAGCGTGGCCAGGGTGATTACGAAACACACGGCGGCTGACATCCCGGTCGCCGTGGAAAGTTTGTTGGACACGCCGAGGAACGGGCAGATGCCCAGGAACTGTGCCAGGACGATATTGTTGACGAATATCGTCGAAACTATGATGAGCAGGATTTCCATATCACTTCTTGCTTGCGGAAAGTTTGTTGAACAGTACCATCAGATATCCCAGCACAAGGAAGGCTCCGGGAGCCATCACGAATGCCAGCATACCGTCTCCCTTTATGAGCTGGAGGCCGAATATGCTGCCGCTGCCGAGGATTTCCCTCACAAGGCCGATAACGGTCAGGGACAGGGTGAAGCCTATGCCTACGCCGAGACCGTCGAGCGCGGAAGCCCACATGCCGTTCTTGTTGGCGAAAGCTTCGGCCCTTCCGAGCACTATGCAGTTGACCACGATGAGCGGTATGAACAGGCCGAGCGCCGCATAGATACCCGGCACATAAGCCTTCATCACCAGCTCAAGCACGGTGACGAACGTCGCAATGACCACGATATAAACCGGGATGTGGACCTTGTCAGGCACGACCGGAGCTATCGCGGAAATGGCTATGTTGGAAAGTACCAGCACGAACAGGGTAGCCAGGCCCATGCTGAGACCGTTGATTGCCGAAGTGGTAGTGGCCAGTGTAGGACACATGCCGAGCAGGAGCACGAAGGTGGGGTTGTTGGCTATGATGCCCTTCCCTACCAGGGCCCCGTCCTTCTTGATTTTGTCTATAAACGCCATATCAGTTTCCTCCCGATATTGATTTAACAGCTTCACAGGCATTCTTTACGGCAAGGGTATAAGCCCTTGAGGTTATGGTGGAAGCGGTGATCGCATCCACATCGCCGCCGTCCTTCTTCACGCTCAGAATCTTCTCTGCGGGATTGAAGCCCTGCCACTGGGACATGAACTTCTTGTCAGTCTCGCACTTGGCGCCGAGCCCGGGAGTCTCTGAATGGGAAAGGACGTTTGTATTGTAAACCACGCCGTCCGGAGTCAGGCCGACCATCAGGGTAAGCGCGCCTCCAAAGCCTGAGACTGTGGATTTGACTGCATAACCGACAGTTACGCTGTCCTTAACCGACACATAATACTCAGAAGGCTGGCCTCCTACTTCAAGATTCTTCGATTCGGAGATGACACCACCCGCGGGAAGCACGGCCTGCACCGAGGCTGCTTCAAGACGGGCTTTGGTCTCGTCGATGGTGTCCTTGGTAACCGCGTTCACACCCGCCAGCACGGCCGAACAGGCCAGGCAGGTGAGTCCGAGGCACAGGACCATGTTGGTTATATTGGATTTAGCTGCCATAACCTATTTCCTCCCGTATTTTCTTTGATGGAACCACCTGTTGAGCAGCGGAACCGTCGAATTCATGATGAGAATTGCAAAGGACATTCCCTCCGGATAGGAACCGAAGTACCTGATCATCATCGTTATAAAGCCTATCCCGATACCGAAGATTATGCCGCCCTTAAGGCTCATGGGAGAAGTCACGTAATCGGTAGCCATGAAGCAGGAACCCAGGATCATTCCGCCGGTGAGCAGGTTGAACACCGGATCAGTGAAACGCTCCGGCGAAGCAAGGTTGAAGGCAAGGGCGACGAGGGCAACGGTAATCCAGATGGAAAGGGTGATATGGGGCTTTATAACCCTGCGGCAGAGCAGATAGACAAACCCGGCAAGTAGGGCGAGGGCGGATATTTCACCGGCCGAACCGCCGATGGAGGCGAACAGCATCCTGCCGTAATCAAGGCCGTTTGCAGCCATGATGTCGCTTACCGTCGCCCCCTGCAGGAGACCTTCCTTGACAGCGCCCAAAGGAGTGGCACCCGAAATGGCATCAGCTCCGAAGAGGGCCTTGGGAATGCTCCATGAAGTCATCTGGGCAGGGAAAGATACCAGCAGGAACACGCGGCCTACCAAAGCGGGATTGAACACGTTCTGCCCGATTCCGCCGAATGTCATCTTGGCAACGCCTATAGCAACTGCTGCGCCGATGACGACTATCCACCATGGAATCGCATAAGGCAGGTTCATTGCAAGCAGGATACCTGTAACGACTGCGGAAAGGTCGCCTGTCGTCACACGCGTCTTGAGCAGATACTTCTGTATCAGAAACTCGAAAAGCACGCAGGAGACTACGCTCACGCACAGCGTAAGTAGCTCCGCCCATCCGTAAAATACCACCGACACCGCCACGGCAGGGAGCAGCGCTATGACCACGTCCCGCATGAGGGACCTGGTGGACACTGCACTGTGTATATGCGGTGAAGGGGAAACTGTAAATTGATTCATAATATATTATCCTCCGACAGTTTATCTATTGTTTGGCAGCTTTCGCGGCATTCCTTGCCCGGATTATGCCCATGACCCTGCCCTTGCCGATACGTATGATGTCAAGCAGCGGTATATTGGCAGGACAGCTGTAAAGGCAGCAGCCGCATTCTATACAGTCCTGAACCGCATTGGCTTCCAGCTCGGCATCCATGCCCCTGCGGGCCAGTTTGTTGAGCAGGAAAGGCTCCAGTCCCATAGGACAGGCGTCCGCGCAGCGTCCGCAGCGGATACACCCGGACTCCGGCTTCCTGAGCGTCTGCTCAGACGTAAGGAAAAGGAGCGATGACGTACCCTTGAGGGTCGCCGCATCGAGATTTGCGATGGCCTTTCCCATCATGGGGCCGCCGCTGATGACCTTGACGGCGTCTGAAGGTATTCCTCCAAGGTACTCGATTATGGCCGAAAGCGGGGTGCCCACCCTGACCAGGAGGTTGGCCTGGTTGGGGAAGCAGTCACCCGTGACAGTAATGGAATTGTCCACCAGGGGCTTGTTCTTCTGGACGGCATCATACACCGCCAGAGCCGTACCCACGTTCTGTACGACGGCACCGACATCTATGGGAAGGGCACCTGAGGGGACCTCGCGGTGCATCACTGCCTCTATGAGCTGCTTTTCACCGCCCTGCGGATACTTCTTCTTCAAGGGCAGCACTGATATGCCGCTGTAATGGGAAGAGAGCTTGCGCAGCGAAGAGAGGACCTCGGTGATATGGGCAATGGCCTCGGGCTTGTTGTCCTCAATGGCTATCGTAGCCTTGTCTACCCCGAGCACATGCTTGATGATGGCGGCGCCTATGGCCACCTGCTCACCCTTCTCCATCATGGTACGGAAATCAGATGTGAGATAAGGCTCACATTCACAGCCGTTTATGATGAGCATCTCGCATTTCTTGCCGGGAGGCGGAGTGAGTTTTACGGAAGTCGGGAAAGTAGCGCCGCCAAGGCCTACTATCCCGCTTTGGCGTATCTTCTGAAGCGCGGCAGGCGCATCGTCAGGGAAATCGGTCACGACAGTATCCGTGGTATCGATGCCGGGAGCCCACTCGTCACCCTCGACCTCGATTTCAATGCAGGTCTGCATGTTGCCGGCAAGGTCGGCACGGGGTGCAATGGCCTTCACGGTCCCGGAAACGGAAGAGTGCACGGGAGCGGAAACAAAGCCGCCGGCCTCCGCTATGAGCTGCCCTGCAAGCACCTTGTCACCGGGAGCGACAACCGGCTTGGCCGGAGCTCCGATGTGCTGGGATACAGATATATACACAGTCTTGGGGAGCGGCATCGGCCTGATGGCGCAGTCCCTTGAAATCTTGCTGTCAGAGGGATGTACTCCCCCGATTGTAAATGTCTTGCTCATAGCCTATGCTTCCACTTTGGATTCTACATCAGCAGCTGCAGCCTCGGCAGCCTTTTTCTTGCGCTCGGCTATGCGGGCCTTGACTGCATCCTTGTCAAGCGGCTTGGGGAAACCGGAAGCATGGATGGCACCGGTGGGGCACATGGCCTCGCACTCGCGGCAGAGCTTGCATTTGGCCGGATCTATATAGGCCACATTGTCAATCACATGGACAGCATCATGGGTGCAGGTTTTTTCGCAGATACTGCATCCTATGCATGCCGCTCCGCAGGCCTTCCTGACAGAAGGCCCCTTTGCCTTGTTTACGCACGAGACCCACAGGCGCATTCCGCGGGGCCCCTTAGGCCGTATCTCGATAATGTTCTTGGGGCAGGCCTTGACACAGGCGCCGCAGGCGGTGCACTTCTGCCCGTCCACCACCGGAAGGCCAGTCTCCTTATCCATGCTGAGCGCTCCGAACTGACAGGCGGCGGCACAGTCTCCGCAGCCAAGGCAGCCGAAGGAACACCCGGTGTCGCCGGCATAAAGCGCAGCCTTTACCCGGCATGACTGCATTCCGTCGTAACTGTTGGTACGGGGACGCACCTGACAGGAACCGGCACACCTGACAACAGCCACCGACGGGGCCTTCTCCTTGATTTCGTGCCCCAGGATCGAGGCCACCTTCTTCATTACGTCATTTCCGCCCACGGGACAGAAAATGTCGTCCAGGTTCTCAGCCTTCACGGCCGCGTCTGCAAAAGCACGGCAGCCTGCGAATCCGCAGCCGCCGCAATTCGCTCCCGGCATCGTCTTCTCGACTTCGTCGATACGCGGATCTTCCTTGACCTTGAACCTCTCGGCCACCAGATACAACACAAGCGCCAGGAAGACACCGAGCACAGTGATGATGGCTACCGTCCAGATAATTACTGAGTTCATTGCAATTTATCCTATAAAACTACTTACTTATCCTGAATCTGTAACTGCGTGACATCCTGCCGCGAAAGACATACAGCAGCAGGTAATATGCAGCCACCGCCAGCAGGGCGGCGGCTCCGGCGGCAAGTTCCCCCGCACCCGCGGCGGAAAGTAAAGGCACCGCTGCGAGAACCAGCACTACCGGCACCACATAGGCCAGGAGCACCGCCCTAAGGCTCAGGCTCTCGTCAAGACGTACCATGACGCTGTCTCCGGAAGCATACCCGGGTTCGTACGGAACAGTCACAGTCCGCCCGTCACGCCCGGCAGAACACAAGCCGGCGACCCTGCAGGAAGAACATCCCTCCCCGCGGGCTTCCAGGCTCACCGTTATCCCGGAAGCCTCGTCAGCCTTCAGGACAACCCCGCTATGAGAAATCTCTCCCATTATCCGCCGAACTCTCCGTTATAGCCCCCGTCAGGGGACGGGTAATATGCATCGGACATATCGTCGTTGATAGCCGAGCCGATTTCCCCCGAACTGTTGACAAGATTGTCGTCAACTTCCACGAACTTGATCTGCGCCCCCTTGAACCGCATGTTTATCTCGCCGGTTTCACCGTTACGGTGCTTGGCGATGATAATCTGGGTGTTTTCACGTGCCGCAAGGTCCTCGGAAAGGCCCACATAATCGGGACGGTGCACGAAAATGACCATATCCGCATCCTGCTCGATCGCACCAGACTCACGGAGGTCGCTCAGCTGGGGCTTGCCCTTGCTTCCCTCCCTGACGGCGTTCCTGGAAAGCTGCGAGAGAGCGATAATCGGCACTTCGAGTTCCTTTGCCGTTGCCTTGAGGGTCCTAGATATGGCCGCCACTTCCTGCTCCCTCATGCCCCTGAGCTCCACAGGGCCCTGCATCAGCTGGAGATAATCCACTATGATAAGGCGGACGCCCTTGGTATTGACCAGACGCTTGGCCTTGGTGCGGAACTCCATGACCGGCATGCTTGGGGTATCATCGACGTACAGCGGAGCCTTGGACAGAGCCTTGATCTTGAATTCAAGCTGCTCCCACTCGTAAGGCTCGAGTTTGGAACCGCCCTTTATCTTGTCTGCGCTAAGTCCCGACTCGGTGGTCATCAGCCTTTTGGCAAGCTGGATATTCGGCATCTCAAGCGAGAAGATGGCCACCGGCATGTTGTGATCGACGGCTGCATTCCTGGCTATATTCAGGGCAAACGCAGTCTTACCGACAGAAGGCCTCGCAGCCAGGATTATAAGGTCGGAACGCTGCCATCCCATCGTTATCCTGTCAATGGAAGGATAGCCGGAAGGGACGCCGCTCAGGCCTGTAGAACCCTGTATCTTTTCAATCTCGTCCACCGCGCTCCTGATAACTGCACCTATCTCCTGGACATCGTTCTTGACATTGTTCTGGATAGCCTCATATACCTTCGACTGGGACATGTCTATGAGTTCGTCAACAGGGACGGAATCGTCATAGGCATTGCGGAGGATATCGCAGGAGGCAGTAATCAGATCACGCTGTATGGTCTTCTGCTTCAGTATCTTGATGTAAAACTCAATGTGCGCCGCGGCTCCTATCTTCCTCGACAGTTCGGCAAGGGTCGCTGCGCCGCCGACCGCCTCAAGCCTGTTGGAATGGACGGAATCGGGATCAGTAATCTTTACGGACTGAAGCTTCTGGGTGACAGAAAGGACGTCGATGGCCACGTGTTCGTTCACAAGGGAACGCATGGCCTCGAATATCATCCTGTGGCGCGGATCATAGAAAGACCCGGGGGTAAGGTCCTCCATCGCCTCGTCCACGCATGAGGGCTCGATAAGCAAAGCCCCCAGCACAGCCTCTTCAAAGTCGAGGGCCTGAGGGGGTTTGTTGCCCATCTCCTGACCGAGCGACTCGAAATTGACGGAGAGGTCTTTCCTCCGCCGCGGACGCTTCTGCTCAGGCATTTCCTATTCGGCTACTTCGTTTCCGGCCCCGGCACCTACTATGATGCGGCCGCAATGCTCGCAGATTATGAGCTTTTTATTGGAGGCGATGTCAACGAGCCTCTGAGGGATGATGGTGTTGAAACACCCTCCGCAGGCATTGCCGTTATATACTCCCACCACGGCAAGATGGTTGTGTACGCTGCCGCGGATACGCTCATAGGCATTGAGGATGCGGGCATCGAGGTTGGCGGCATATTTGTCGCGCTCGGCCTTGAGCTTTTCCTCCTCCTTCGAGGTGGACTCGACTATGGTGTCCAGTTCTTCCTTCTTGGCGGCGAGGTCCTCCTGACGGACGGCGAGCTTTTCGCGGATTTCCTCAAGGGCGCTGTTGGCTTCGGCTATCCTGACGCGGGCCTCACCTATGTTTTTCTCGGCAATCTGACGGAGAAGTTCCTGATTTTCAATCTCTTTATTGAGGGAGTCGAATTCGCGGTTGTTGGAGATGTTGTCAAGCTGGTTCTTGTACTTGGCAATCTGCCCGTCATAGTCCACGATATCCTGCTTGGCGTTTTCTATGGCAAGCTCCATTCCCTTGATGACATCCTGCTGCTGTGCGATGCGGCCTTCGAAGGCTGCGATCTCGCTATCGAGAGCCTGCACCTCGGAAGGCAGTTCTCCGCGCTGCTGGACGATGCGGTCGATGGCTGAATCCGCCTGCTGCATGGCATACAGCGTCTTCAGTTTTTCCTCAACGCTCACCTCTGAATCAGCGAAATTCTTCTGCAGGGATACGAAGGTTTCGGTCTTGTCGATAACCTCAGCCACGGGGCGGGCCACTTCTTTATCTGATTTTTTCATCTTGTTAAAAAATTATCTGTAAAACACCGGATTACTTTCCGGCAAACCGCCATAAATGCGAACTGCGAAGTTAGGAAATTTTTTCGTCAATATATTATAAAAAACACCCGTAATGTCCACCTCGCTCTCAAAGTGGCCGATATCAGCCAGCATAAATCCTTCCGGAGTGAAGAAATGATGATAGGAAATGTCTCCGCTGACATAAAGATCCGCCCCGGCCTTCATCGCAGCCTCTATTTCGGAAGAACCGCTTCCGCCGCACAGGGCTACGCGGCGCACCTGGCGTACAGGAGCGGAACACCGCACTGAAGGCACCCCGAAAGCCATCTTCACGGCAGCCACCGCATCTTCTCCCGAAAGCGGCACCGGAAGGTCCCCGACCACTCCCAGGCCGGTCCCGGAGCCCTCGTCATCCAATACCGCGACATTCCTGAGTCCCAGCCGCGAGGCCATCGCCCAGCTCACCCCACCGGAGGCCTTGTCGGCATTCGTATGCGCCGCATAGACAGCCACTCCGCCACGGACTGCGGCGATCACCGCCTCTCCCACGGGATCCTCCTGGCTTATCCTGCGGAGACCGCCGAATATCAGGGGATGATGCGTCAGGACCATTGACGCCCCGCACTCCAGAGCCGCCTCAACTACGGCCCGGGTACAATCCAGGGCTATCAAGACACCGGTACAGTCATCCCCCGGAGAGCCAATCAGAAGGCCGCTGTTGTCCCATTTTTCCTGCAGCGACAACGGGGCGAATTCCTCGATGGCAGATGTTATATCCTTTATTTTCATAAGCTTACAGCGTCGCTTTGATTTCCAACAGCTGCTCGCGGATATTGCGCAGGCACCCCAGTGCCTTCACACGGTCCGACACGCTCTTGCTCTCCGCCCCCAGTTTCCTGGCGGCACCTTCGAGAGTCATTCCCTGCTCCTTTACAAGCAGGTGAATCTGTCTCAGGACCTCTATTTCTTCCTCTTTATAAAGCCTGTTGCCGCGGCTTCCCCTTGACGGATTCAGGAATTTGGAAAAATAATTGGTCCAGAACCTGATAAGGGAAACGCTTTCCCCAAGCATCCCGGCCACTTCGCCAATAGAATAAAACAGTTTCATAATATACTCTTAATCAAGTGATTGAATAGTATGCAACGCCATATGTCTCATGTCGGCAAACTCCTCCGGTCCGACCTGGGCGAACATGTACCCGACCGGATCCATGGGAATGCCGTCAAGCAACACCTCATAGTGGAGATGCGGCACAAGAGCCCTTCCTGACATTCCGACGGAAGCTATCCTGTCGCCGGCCCGCACCTTCTGCCCGGTGGTAACGTAAATATCTGAAAGATGGGCGAACCTGGCCAGGTAACCGCCGCCGCAGTCAATCTCCACCACGTGCCCCTGGCCCTTCGGCGAACGTTCCGCCCTGACGACCGTCCCCGAAGCCGTGGCATAGACGGGTTCACCCTGCCCTGCTATGATATCAAGTCCGTTATGCTGGACAGGAACCTTTATGAACGGACTGAGACGCATTCCTATGGAAGCGCCTGTCTGCGTATATGCCATATCCCTCAGAGGCCTCCTTGAAGGAAGACAGCCTCCGGTACCGGGCTCCGACAGCAGCCGCGCCGAGGTCCGGAAATCATCTTCCACGAAAGCAGCGACATCCATCAGGGCGGAAAACTTGCTCGAGGACCGGCGCACCAGCTCATCGTACGGAAGGTCCGCATCCAGCCCGTCATCGGACGGGACGTTCCCCGGGTTGACGGAAGGGGCATCGGTTGAAAAGATTTCCCTGTATATATGGTTATCCCTGATCTTCAGATATTTGACTTCATCGGACAACAGTCCGGCCTCTTCCGACAGCCGGGGAAGCATCTCCTTGTATGCAAGGTTTGCCTTCTCCAGGCGCTCTTCTTCGTCCGTACTGTAGAACAGAGCGATTGCCGCATAGCACAATATCGACAGCGAAACAGATGCGGACACCCACTTGAACACCCTCCAGAGAACGGTGCGCAGCGATGTCCCCGCCTTTTTGAAATCGGCCTTTCCGGCGTCGAATATGTATCTGTACGATTTCATCTCCTCACCCTGGTATGCGGTCTTATTATCTTGCCCTCTGACTCCCTGGCCGCCTTCTCCACCATGGCCTCGTATTCCTTCGGGTCCATGGAAAGGTCGAAGAAGTTGGACGGGTTCACCCTGTTCCCTTTATACAGCACCTCATAGTGCAGGTGCGGCCCCGTAGTACGCCCGGAATTGCCCGTAAGGCCTATGCACTCTCCCCTCTTGAGCTGCATCTTCTCGCTCACGAAGACACTTTTCAGATGCGCATACCTGGTCTTATATCCGAACCCATGGTCAATCACCACGGAATTGCCGTACCCGAAAAGCTCGAAACTGGCCGATTCCACCACGCCGTCGCCGACGGCATATACAGGATTCCCGGGATTACATGCGAAGTCGAAACCCGCATGCAGACGCTGCCCGCCGGTTATAGGGTCGGACCTGTAGCCGAAAGGACTTGACAGCCTGTAAGTTGACGGCCTGGGATTGATGGGCGGGACAGCCGGGATACACGATACCATATCCCCGGCCCTGCGGGAAAGCTGGGACACGTCATCGAAAGACACCGCCTGCACGGAAGCCTTCTTCATCAGCCGCCCCGTCCTTTCGGCGATATGCCACAGTCCCGGCACCCCCTGGTACATGGAGGCATCCGGCCCGGGAAGCCCTGCATTGCGCACCTCCGGAGATATGCCCGCCATTCCGAAAATGCTCCTGTATATCTCCTCATCCCTGAGGGCGAGGCCGTCCAGATCCTCGCCGGCGGCATCCAGCTGCCTGGAAAGGAGTTCCGCACGGGAGGCCAGGGCCGCATTCCGGCGCTTGAGAATCAGGGTCTTGGGGAGTTCGAGCCCGAGAACCCTTGTATATACCATCATATATGCGAATGTCATCGCAATGCTGAGCAGCAGGAATACGGCTATCCGCAACACCCTGGCACGCACCGGGATGGCCTCGACGTCATAGAGGAGAGTCTCCGGATTCAGCCTGTATTTGCGAAGATTCGGCATATCTTCAAAGGTAATAAAAACGGACGGTTTTAGGAAGAGGGGCGCATATTTTCAAAAGCGGAGCGGATTCACTATCTTTGAAGGTTAATCCGGCCATTAGCCGGCAAAAGATTGATTATGATGACCGCAAAAGAAATCCGCTCGAGATTCATCGACTTTTTCGTTTCGAAAGGACACACCGCCGTGCCCTCCGCCCCGATGGTGATCAAGAACGACCCCACCCTCATGTTCACCAATGCTGGCATGAACCAGTTCAAAGACATATTCCTCGGCAATTCCGCAGCCCCTTACAACAGGGCCACCGACAGCCAGAAGTGCCTCAGGGTCAGCGGCAAGCATAATGACCTCGAAGCCGTCGGGCATGACGGACGCCACCATACGATGTTCGAGATGCTCGGCAACTGGAGTTTCGGGGACTATTTCAAGAAAGAAGCCATAGCCTGGGCATGGGAACTGCTCACGGAAGTATATAAGATCGACCCCGGAAGGCTCTATGCCACCGTTTTCGAAGGCGACAAGGCCGACGGCACGCAGGCTGATTCCGAGGCAAGGGAGGCCTGGTTGAAGATAATGCCGGAAGACCACGTCCTCTATGGAGACAGGCACGACAACTTCTGGGAGATGGGCGACACCGGTCCCTGCGGGCCGAGCAGCGAGATTCACATAGACCTGAGGGACGACGCCGAAAGGGCCAAAGTGCCCGGGGCGTCGCTCGTCAATACCGACAACGACGATGTCATCGAGATATGGAACCTGGTCTTCATGGAGTTCAACCGCAAGGCTGACGGCCACCTGGAACCGCTTCCCCATAAGAACATAGATACCGGGATGGGGTTCGAAAGGCTCTGCATGGTGCTTCAGGGCAAACGCAGCAACTACGACACCGATGTGTTCAGCGGCATCATAGGCGTTGTGGAAAAGCTTTCGGGATACAGATACGGAACCGACGCTCCCCGCGACAAGGCGGTAAGGGTGGTGGCCGACCATATCCGTGCGATAGCCTTTTCGATAGCCGACGGACAGCTGCCCTCGAACGTCAAGGCCGGATACGTAATACGCAGGATCCTCCGGAGGGCAGTCCGTTACGGATACACATTCCTCGGATTCTCCGAGCCTTTCCTCTGCAAGCTGGTGGGGCAGCTGGCGGACGACATGGGAGATGCCTACCCTGAGCTCAAGGCCCAGCAGGCACTTATAGAAAATGTCATACGCGAAGAGGAAGCGGCTTTCCTGCGCACCCTGGACAGGGGAATAAAGCTTCTTGACGACTGCCTTGCCAGGAACGCGGCCACAAAGGTCATCCCCGGCAAAGACGCATTCATCCTTTACGACACCTACGGCTTCCCGTCCGACCTCACCGCCCTCATCGCCGGCGAGAAGGGCTATACCATCGACCAGGAAGGATTCGATGCCGAGATGGCCATGCAGAAAGACCGGGCCCGCAAGGCCACTTCCAATGAATTCGGCGACTGGGTGGAGTTCGCCACCGCGGACAGCAGCGAGTTCGTCGGCTATGACACCCTTGTGGTAGGCGACGCCAAGCTCCTCAGGCACAGGACCGTAAAGCAGAAGAACAAGGAACTGTTCCAGCTGGTGTTCGACCGCACCCCGTTCTATGCGGCGATGGGAGGGCAGACCGGGGATACCGGCACTATCACCTCCGCATCAGGTGAAACCATAAAGATTCTCGATACCGTCAAGGAGAACAATCTCACCATACACATCGCAGAGCGCATCCCCGTGGACTGCGAAGGGCCATTCCGCATCGAGGTTGACGCCCAGCGCAGGCTCAGGACCACCGCAAACCACACGGCCACCCACCTCCTTGACCAGGCCCTGCGCGAAGTGCTCGGCACACATGTGGAGCAGAAAGGCTCCTACGTATGCGCCGATTACCTGAGGTTCGACTTCTCGCACATCGCCAAGATGACGGAAGAAGAGATATCCGCCGTACAGAAGAGGGTGAACCAATTGATACGCAGCAATTTCCCAAGGCAGGAAAAGCGCGATGCCACGATGGACGAGGCCAGGGCGCAAGGAGCCATCGCCCTGTTCGGAGAGAAATACGGTGACAGGGTGAGGGTAATCCGCTTCGGGGATTCCGTGGAACTGTGCGGCGGCACCCACTGCGACGCCACAGGACAGATAGGGTACTTCCGGATCCTTTCCGAAAGCGCCATCGCGGCAGGCATCCGAAGGATCGAAGCCGTTACCGGAGAAGCGGCCGAAACGGCGGTAGATGCCATGCAGGGCGTCATTTCCGGGGCGAAGGCCTTCCTGAACAATGCACCGGACCTTACAGGAGCCATACGCAAACTTGTCGAAGAGAATTCTTCCTTCAAGAAAGAAATAGAGGACTTCCTGAACGAGAAGGCAGCCGTCCTGGCCGACAGGCTTGAAAAGGAAGTTGTCGAACAGAACGGCATCAAGGTGGTACGTTTCCGTGGCGTGGCTGACCCCGCCGTAATGAGGAATGCGGCCGCAATCCTGCGCAGGCACGTTTCCAACATGGTGCTTGCGGCGGCATTCGAAAACGGCGGCAAGCCCAACCTGCTTCTGGCCTACTCGGACGACCTCGTATCCGCCGGGAAGGATGCCGGAAAGGATATCCGCCAGAGTGCCAGGTTCATACAGGGAGGAGGCGGCGGACAAAGCGGTCTCGCCACCGCAGGCGGAAAGGATACCGCCGGACTTGATGCCGCGCTCGACAGCATGGTAAACGTGGCCATAGGCTGACATCCTTCCGGACAACGATAATGAAAAGGCTTGACCGATACATACTTACGTCATTTATAGGACCGTTCTTCGGGATACTGCTCCTGGTAGTGTTCATCCTGATGATGCAGTTCCTGTGGGTATATATCGACGAACTCGTCGGCAAAGGCCTTTCATTCACCGTAATCCTCGAATTCATGGGTTGGGGCGGCGCCACGCTGCTCCCTCTGTCTCTGCCTCTGGCGACCCTCCTGGCCTCGGTCATGACCATTGGCCAGTTGTCCGAGAACAGCGAGCTTACAGCCATCAAGGCCTCCGGAGTGTCGCTCGCAAGGGTGATGGTACCGCTGCTGGGAGCCTCGCTGCTCATATGCGTGGCGGCCTTCTTCGCTGCCAACGACCTCGTACCGCTTGCCTTCAACAAGATATTCACCCTGCGGGATGACATCGGCAAGACCAAACAGGAGATTAACATCCCCACCGGATCTTTCTACGACGGCATCGAAGGCTATACCCTCAGGGTTGACAGCCGCAACCGCGAGACCGGGATGATGTACGGCGTAATGGTGTATGACAACACCCGCAGGGGCAGCCAGAGCCTCACGCTGGCGGATTCGGCGATGATGAAGATGTCCAAGGCCAAGGACTACCTTACCTTCCGGATGTACAACGGCATCAACTACCAGGAGACCAACACCATGCGGTACCGGGACACCACGCTGCAACTCCAGAGCCTCGACTTCACGTTGCAGGAGATGGTAATCCCGTTGAAGAATTATGCCTTCGAGAAATCCGGTGACGCAAGATTCGGGGACCAGGTAAAAGCCATGAATCTCAAGCAGTTGAAGCACGGAAAAGATTCCGTTGTCACGCTCAGGGATTCAGCCCGCACCAAGCAGCTGTCTTCATTCATGGCCCTGCGCACGCTCAGATATGCAGCGCAACTGGACACCGCATCGCACTTCGACCGGAAGTACCCCATGAAATATCCTGATCCGCTGACCTGGGACAGCATCGCCGATGAAAGATATGCATGCGACAAGGCCATCGACCAGATAAAGGAGACCGTCACCACGCTGAAGAACAACGGCAATGAGGTTTACAGCTATCTGTGGTTCCTCCGCCGCACGGACGTGGAACTGCTGAAGAAATTCGCAGGAGCGCTGGCATGTCTGCTCATGTTCCTCATAGGAACGCCTCTGGGTGCCTTTGTCAACCGCAAGAACGGACTCGGAGCCTCGGCCATCATAGCGGTCCTGTTCTTCGTGCTTTACTGGGTGGTGGATATCACGGGAGTCAAACTGGCCCGCGACGGAGCAGCCTCGCCTCCGACCGGAGTCTTCATATCTACGGCAGTCCTGCTTCCAATAGGTATATATTTGTCTTACAAAGCAATACGAGATTCGGCAGTGATAAGTACAGAAGGTTTTTCCATCGCCTGGAAACAGTTCCTGGGCAAAATCAAACGTTTCTTCCGCAAACCGGGAATAGTCTATATGGGTACTCCGGAATTTGCCGTAGCCCCTCTCGAGGCCCTCATCAAGGCCGGATACAAGATTTCGGCCGTAGTCACCGTGCCTGACAAGCCAAGCGGAAGGGGCCTCAAGATGAATGAAAGCGCCGTCAAGAAATATGCCGTGGAACATGGTCTCAAGGTGCTCCAGCCGGTGAAACTGAAAGATACGGCGTTCCTTGACGAACTGCGCGCACTGAAGGCCGACCTGTTCGTGGTCGTAGGTTTCCGCATGCTGCCGCAGGAGGTATGGAGCATGCCTCCTCTCGGCACTTTCAACCTTCATGCCGCCCTGCTGCCGCAGTACCGCGGTGCCGCTCCCATCAACTGGGCCGTAATCAACGGCGAGAGGATGACCGGAGTCACCACCTTCCTGATAGACAAGGACATAGATACAGGAGGCATAATACTGCGCCAGGAGATGCGCATAGGGCCTGAGGACACTGCCGGAGATGTTCACGACGCACTGATGCCCATCGGGGCCAAACTTGTCGTCGATACCGTGGAGGGACTGCTTGACCGCAACGTGGAGACCCGCGTCCAGCGCAGTTTCATCCAGGGAATGGAGGTCCTCAAGCCGGCACCGAAACTTTCGCGTGAACTGTGCCATATCGACTGGGATGCCCCCGCTTCCGAGATATACAACCTTATCCGCGGTCTGAGCCCCTATCCTGCCGCATTCACGGAACTCACAAGGGAAGGGACTGAACCTGTCCAGCTGAAGGTATTCAAGGCGGCAGTGGCTGGCTCCGGGACTGTCCGGGCTCTGTGCCCCGGCGGCCTTCCCGCCCCAGGGACGGTTGTATCCGACGGCAAGAAAACCTTAGGTATCACCGCCAGCGACGGTGTGGTGCTGCTGAAAGACGTTCAGCTGGCCGGGAAGAAGCGAATGGAGACAGCAGCTTTCCTGGCCGGATTCAGGGATATCGCATCCTTCGGCACCACGGCCGGAACGGCGTATTCTATAGTTCAATCCGTAAGAGGTTCCGAGGGCAAGTGAGTACGGCCGCCGTAATATGCAACGGGGAGTTCCCCGGGACCCGGAGGGCCCTTGACATGCTGCAGGAAGCATCCCTTGTGGTCGCCTGCGACGGAGCCGCGGTAAAATACATGGAATGGGCTGCCGGAAAGCCTGAAGCCAGACAACTGCCCGACATAGTCATAGGGGATATGGACTCGCTCCCTCCGGAAGCACGCAAACTGCTTGGGGACAGGGTGATACATGTCAGCGAACAAGAGCATAACGACCAGACCAAGGCAGTCCTCCACATAGCGACGGAGCATCCGGAGATTGACACTATACATATCTTCGGCGCCACGGGATTAAGGGAAGACCACACTGTAGGAAACATATCCCTGCTCGCCGAATACGCACGGATGCCACGGCTGCAGCATCTCGAGACAGACATCATCTCGGACTGGTCGCATATTTTCGTGCTTCGGTCGTCCTGCAAAATACACCTGGGCAAAGGCCGCACCGTATCGTTCTTCACTCCCGACACGACGCTGAGGGTGCGTTCCAAAGGACTCGAATGGCCGCTTGACGACGTTGTACTGGACAACTGGTGGAAAACGACACTGAACCGTACCACGGCAGAGACCGTAACGCTGGACTTCTCCCACGAATCGGCGCTTATAACCGTATGCCCGTTTGAATGAAAAAAGGACTCCGCATATCACTCAAGGTGCTTAAAATCAGCCTCATTGCCATCGCTTCAATGGTGGCAGTGCTGTTTACGGCATCTGCCGTTCTGCTGAAGCCTTCGGTGCTGACGTCTCTGGTAAACCGGTTCGCAGCCGACTACGTTGACGGCTCTGTACGTTTCGGGAGCATAAACACCTCATTCATAAAGAGTTTTCCCAACTTCAACCTTTCCATAGACGACTTCGTCCTCACCTACCCCCACGACAAGTTCGCCCGCTATGACAGCACCGGCATGCCGGGAAGGCTGCGCAATGCCGGCAGGGGTACTGATACCGATACCCTCGCAACCGCGCGGAACCTCTCCCTTTCGCTCACATGGACCAAACTCCTCTCCGGAAGGATAAGCTTCCCTTCTGCATCCCTTGACGCCGCCAGGATTTATGCCCATATGTACGATTCGACTGCGGCCAACTGGGACATACTCAAGTTTCTGGACAGCGAAAAAGAGGATACCGCCTCCACGGAAATGCCCAGGATAATCCTCAGGAAAATAGCCCTTACCGGCCGGCCGAGGGTGGTTTTCACGGATCCCCAGGACACCGTGTTCCTCGCACTCAGGATGAAGGAGGCCAGGTTTGACGGAAGGCTGAACCTTGCCAGGCCGGAGCGGCACAGGCTCGGACTCGAAATCGACAGCCTCGGAGTGTTCGGACGCCTTCCGGCAGACACCGTCGCATTCAGGCTCGACAGGATGTCGCTCAGGCAGAAACGGCGTGAGAGGACCTATACCCTCGATGCTTCGGCCCGGGCGATGATCGCATCCCGGCTGCTCGGAAGGATGAGGCTGCCGATGCATCTGGGCACGACCGTATCATTCCCCGAAAAGGACTGGAAATATATATCGGTCAACGACTTTAAGGCAACTCTCGCCACCATAGACCTGACAGCCTCAGGGCAGGCACGCTTCCGGGGAGACAGCACCTGGCTGTGCCTCAGGGCCGCCATCGACAAGTGTCCGGTAGGCCAGACCGTCAATACCTTCTGCAGCAACATAATGCCCGAGGCTCTGAAACTTAAGACCGATGCGGAGGTATCAGCGGAGGCGTCATGTGACGGATGGTACGTGGGTTCCACCGGAGCGCTGCCGCCGTTCCAGGCCCGCCTTGCCATCCCCCGGAGCACCCTCGCATATGAAGGAATCAAGTATAAGGGAGTCATCGAGGCCGATGTCGCCGCATCTTCAAAAGACGGCAAGGTCGTCGATGTCGAAGCCAGGAACCTTGACATCAGGATAGCCGGTGCCGCCATGTCAGGCATGGCATCGATAAAGGATCTTCTCGGACAGAATCCCCTGATACAAATGGACATAAAGGCCGATGCGTCGCTCGATGAGTTCCGCGAACTGATGCCGGAAGGGATGACTGCCTCCGGAAGGGTGGACGGAAGCCTTGCCGGCAGCATCAGGATGTCAGACCTCGACATTTACAAATTCTCGAGGGGTGACCTGCGCGGTTATCTGCGCAGCGGCGGTCTCCGTTTCGAAAGCCCGCGTGACAGCATCTCGGCAATCCTCGGCCGCACCGACATCACAATAGGCAAGACAGCCGGGAGTGCATCCGCCCAGGAATCCCTGGCTGTCAGCGGCAAGGTTGACACCCTCGATGCAACCTACGGAGCCAATACATATATCAGGGCTGCAGGAATGGCATTCACGGCCCTTAACGGCATATCCAGGAAGAAAGCCAAAGAAGGCGATGAAATAAACCAGCTGGTGGGGACGATATCTGCGGACAGGCTGTCCCTAAGGGGTGAAGACTCACTTTTCGTAGGTCTCCGCCGCAGCAGCAATGATTTCAGTTACAGCGATATAGTCGCAGGCAAGAAAACCAATCCGAAGATGTCTGTGACCAGTCGCAACGGGGGCATCTTCCTTCGCACCGGCACCAACCGTATAGGTTTCAGGGATGCAAGCCTGTCCGCATCCGCAGTAAAGACAGGCCTGAAGCCAAGGAACACGGCACGGAGGGCGCGCCGGCTGGATTCCCTGCAGAAAATATATCCCGGCGTGCCAAGGGACTCCCTTTTCCGCCATGCCAGAAGACAGGCCCGCGGCAGGGAACTGCCTGATTTCCTGAAGGATGAGCAGTTCCGAAAGAAAGACATCCACCTCAATCTGGACGAATCCATAAAGACGTATTTCCGGGAGTGGACCATAAGCTGCAAACTGGATATAGCCAAAGGATTTCTGGCAACTCCGTATTTTCCGCTCCAAAACCGCCTCTCGGACATTTCCGGGGCTTTCAACGGCGATGTGCTTACCCTTTCCGGATTCAAAATCAAAAGCGGAAAGTCAGACATAGCCGCCACCGGTAGCATAACCGGAATAAGAAGGACAGTGCTGGGCCGCAGGCGCAGCAGGATAGGATTCAACCTCTCCCTTAAATCGGACAATCTCGACGCCAACGAACTTCTCGCAGCTTATGACGCAGGGACGAAATATGTCCCGGCCTCATCTTCCGGAGCGCTCAACGAGAATCTCTCCGACGACCAGTACATGGCCATGGTGGTGAAGGATTCTCTCGTACGCGATGCCTCCGCAGGGTCTCCCCTGATAGTGATTCCTGCCAACCTTGACGCCAGGATAACCCTGGAAGGCAAGCATATTCTTTATTCCAACCTCGACGTGAACTGGTTCGCTTCGGACATCAACGTAAGGCAAAGGTGCATGCAGATAACCAACACAGTGGCCACGTCCAACATGGGCGACATCTACTTCGAGGGCTTCTATGCCTCCAGGACCAGGGAAGACATCACCGCAGGCTTCGACCTCACCCTCGTGGACATCACCGCAGACAAGGTTATCACTCTCATACCCCAGGTCGATTCCATCCTGCCCATGCTGAAGACCTTCAAGGGCATGCTCGACTGCGAAATGGCCGCTACCACCAAACTTGACACCAACATGGTCTTCATCACCCCTTCGATAAACGGAATGATGAAGATCGACGGCAGCGACCTGTCGATACACGACGACGGCAGTTTCCGCAAGATAGCCAGGATCCTCCGGTTCAAAGACAAGAAAGTGGGAAAGATCAAGGACATGTCCGTCCACGGCCTGATAACCGACAACACGCTGGAGATATTCCCATTCGTCCTTTCAGTGGACAGGTACACCCTGGCCATGAGCGGCCTGCAGAACTTTGACCAGAGCTTCAAATACCACGTATCGGTGCTGAAGTCACCCATCCCATTCCGCTTCGGAGTGAACCTTTCCGGCAATTTCGACAAATGGAAATACCGCCTCGGCAAGGCCAAATACAAGAATACCAACGTTCCTGTGTTCACCTCGCAGATAGACAACATGCAGGTAAATCTGGTAAATTCCATCCACAACATCTTCTCCAAGGGCGTTGACGTGGCGGTTCAGCAGAACGCCGCCGACCGCGCAGCCGTACAGCAACAGATGAAGGCCGCCGGCTACGACGCGAAGAGCGAGACGGCAGACCTGACTCCCGAAGAAAAGGCCAGGCTCGAAGAGGAAGAGAAGAAAGCCTCAGGCGTGGTCACTGCCCTTCCTTGAGAAGATACTCCGACGGAGTTTTACCATAATAATCACGGAAAGCCGTGGAGAAATAAGAAGGAGTTGAAAAACCGCAGGCAGCAGAAATCTCCGCTACGCTGAGTTTCTTTTCATCCAGAAGAGCTAGAGCATGCTTCATGCGAAAATCCTTGAGCATAGTGGAAGGAGAAGTCCCGGCTTCTGCCTTGAGCTTGCGGTTGAGATGAATCCTGCTTAGCCCCAGAGCCTCAGCAATATCCTCGACACCATAATCAGGGCGGATGTAGTTCGCTTCAATCAAAGACAAAACCTTCTTCCGGCATTTTTCATTAACACCAGGGCATACACGCTACGATTCAACAAATAGGCCCTGCAGTGCACTGCAGGGCCTATTTGTTTCAAATTTAAAGTGTATCGTATCCTTAATCCGCCCTCAGAGGAACCGTAAAGGCGGCGTTAGCGCGGTAATGGTCGGCATAGAGAGAAACTATCTCAACAACGGGAGCGGAGAATTCACCGGCCTGGGTCACGAAAAATTCTTCCGTTACGGTAGTTTTCTCTTCCGGATAAGATTCGTAGTAGTATATCGTCCTGTCAGAACGGACATCACGGTAGCCGCCGGGGTTGAAGCTGTATCCTCCGAACACCATCGGCCTGTAACGCCATCCCATATATCCCGACAACTGATCCACAGGCCTCAAACCGGCTTCACGAGGAGCTGTAATCTGCACGAAACTGCGGTTCTCGGCGTTCCATATCTCATATACGGCCTCAATTCTGTCGCCAACCCCCAGATGCTGCCCGGGCTTGATTTCCTGGCGGGATACGATATCCTTGCCGCTTTCGATATCAGTGACCGAATCCTTGCGGTAGAATCTGCGTGAAATCGTGAATCCGTTCCCTGCTGCAGCAATCTCGGCAAACGGCTTCTCATAGCTCTTTGAAATCACCAACACCTTGGTATCCAGCACTTTATCCGAGCCGGAAAGAATCGATGAAATGGCATCGGTAAAAGCCGGTGTCTCATCCCATTTCTGGGTTTCCTTCTGGAGCATGAGCCACAGCCTGACGCCGTCCGCGATTTGAGACGCCCGGGACGTGCCAAGTTCCCCGCTGCATGAGGCCAGAAGGTCGGCAAGCATGGCATGGGAGTAGGCCTCGCTCTCAAGAAGGCCCCTGTAAGGCATCACCAGATTGGGATAATACCAGCCTCCGTCCTTGTGTTCGACAGCATATTCAAGCAGGGACCTGACGTCCGCAATGGCGGAAGCACGAAGTTTCGAGGCAGAAGTCGATACGCCCCAGGCCTTCATCAGCGCAACTCCACTGTCGGAAGACAGCAGCTTCATAAGGGTCGAAAGCCGTCGTGTCTTGTCAGAAATCTGCCCGTTGAGTCCACGTGCACCGGAGGGCACAAGGTATGACGCGACATATTTGCGGAAGTCTTCCAGGCGCTTCTTTGCAAAATCCGAACTCGCTGATACGGAGAACTTTACATCAGGATACATGCTCCTTACATATAGATACTGCGGCCACGAGATGCCTCCGTACCAGTAAGGCCTGTCGTCAGAGAACATCTGCCCGTCCAGCCATGATGCCGCGGAAGATATGTCGGGGACCTCCACTGAAGCGTCACGCAGTTTTGCAAACCTCTCCATCATGACGGCCGTAATTACCGGGGAAGATTTCATCCCGTCGAACCAGGCGAATCCGCCGTCGGAATTGCGGCAGGCGAGGATTTTCTCAAGAAGCTCTGAGTCAGGCATTTTCACCGTCATCTGAAATCCATCCATCCTGCGCACCACATTCCTTGTGTACCATGCTTCAGACAGCGAAAGGACATCCTTTCCCGCAGGCTCTGCATGCGACGGCACCGCATCCCTCACCATATCCAGGACGGATATCTTCCTGTATTCGGCTCCGTAATGAGTTGTATTGACGAACCTTCCTTCAAGTTCCCGGATGAGGGCGAGGTAATCAGCGCCTCCCAAAAGAACGGCGGAATGGGACTCGGTGAGGGTCTGTACAGGCTTGCGCACCGGTACTGTCACGAACACGCCGTCCGAGAAGTCCGCCCCTTCGGCGACAAATACCGCCTTCAGTCCCAGAATCCCTTCCTGAAGGTCCCCGAGGGCAAACTCATTCGCCACGGAGCCACCTGCCGGTATCTTGATCTCTGCAACATCGGTCCTGAAGGGTTTTTCTTCGGAGCCGGGGCCATAAGACTGGCTCAGATACAGTTTCCCTGACAGGGGTTTATCCGATTGGGACGATACCGCCACAGATATCGAGGCCTTGTCACCTTCATACAGGTACTTGGGCTCGGAAACTGCGACTTTGACAGGCAGGGTAACCATAAATTCCTTCTGCAGCACGGCATTATGCATCGTCTTGTCGTGGGCGAACAGTTTCACGACATATGTTGACAGTTTGTCCGATGTCTTCAGAGAAAGGCTGACATTGCCCTCCGCATCAGGCCTCAGGAAGGGTTCGAAAGCCAGAGACGTGGCAAATTCCGAACGCAGAGCCACTTCAGGAGCCTCCGGAGCAGATGATACTCCTGCCGCCTTGCTGTCCACCATTTCAGGAGCGGCCCTTTCCTCCAGCAAAACCCGGTTATTGGCCACCCGGCCGCCCGCAGCCGACTTATACATCACCATCTCTTCCTCCACGGACCTGTATGCATAGAATCCTGCGCTGCCTTCAGTCACCGTGCCCGCGGCGGCGTCAACTCCAATGTGGGACACGCCGAAATGCCTGAAAGAAACGGCATTCCACCAGTGACTGTTAATCTGGTCACAACTCTTGTCATACACCGCGGCAAGGCACTCTGCCCCGGGATCGGTCTTGAACGTAAACGAATACTCCCTTCCCGGCAGCGTCCTGTCCTCGAAAGAACTGACCGACAGGGGCATATCGAGAGTATGGCGTACCCGTGAGAATTCCCTGGTGTAGGTATGATATACCAGCCCGTGGAAGTAAATAAGTTGCAGGCGCACGGCATCGGGATAATCCGCCGAGTACTTGAACGACAGATGGTTACGCTCTGCTTTCCGTGTGTGTATCAGCCTGCTTTCAAGCAATTTGCCGCCGTCTGCGAAAAGCTCCGCCACCACCCACATTTCATATTCGGAGCCGGAAATCTCAATCTGCACGTCTTCGCCGGCCTCGAGTTCTTCTTTGCCCGGCCTGAAAATATGGTTGACCTTTGCGGGCAGGGAGGAATCGGAATCACGAAGCAGCAGGAAAGACTTGTCGGCGGAGCTGCCCACCATCTTCCCGGTATTTTTGTCATATGCCTCCGCCTTGGCTTTCAGCCGGTATATTCCGGCGGGCAGGCTGCCGAGATCCAGGGAATTCGAAGTCCCGGACCCGGTTTTCCCCTTCATGATGGTCTCCCCGTCAAAAGAATACATTTCATAATCCACCTCGCAGGGAACCGTCCGCCATTCGGCATCTTTCACGCTCAGTGTCACATCCAGCCTGTTCTCAGCCACCAAAGGCAGGTTGTTTCCCCTGACAGCGGCATCCCCGACAGAGGTAACTGCATCAGAAGTGTTCGATATGTCTATATCCAGATTTATATATGAGGTGACATACACCAAGTGGCGGCCGCCATTGGTCTCGCCCGTATTGTCGGTAACGCTCACCTCAACTTCGTAAGCCCTCCAGCCAGAATTCTTCAGGGTACGGAACGATATCCCGAACCCGCCTTCGGCATCCGGAGCAACGTTACCCTTGGCCACCAGTTCATTCCCCGAACGCACCGAATATGTCACCTTGGCCCCGGTCAGGCTGTGTCCGGAATATGACGTAACCTTGCCTTTCACAAGAACCGTATCTCCCGGGAAGTATAACACATCGCCACGGCTGAACTCCACTTCGAAGGTAGGCAGGACGAATTCATCAACCCTTATGGCCACTGATCCGGAAGCCGTCACGCATTTTGCTCTCACCTTGAACAATCCGCCCCGCAGGCCCTTCGGAATCACGATATCTGCCGCCGCCGAGCCGAACTCGTTGGTCATTGATTTGTGCTCCGCAAGCTTTTTCGACTGGGAATCATAGAGTTCAAACACGACTTCCTCACCCTGCGCGACCACATAGATCGGAAGAGCGTCGTGTAGGGAAAGAGTGTAG
>ERZ842401.2048-NODE-2048-length-27549-cov-11.321707_pt1 | contig 27549 bp, 30 predicted proteins | sample MGYA00521270_ERZ842401 | MGnify/ENA primary metagenome ERZ842401 (study PRJEB31892, sample SAMEA3878208) | bioreactor metagenome | biome: Moose rumen | place: Sweden | collected 2011-10 | study: EMG produced TPA metagenomics assembly of the PRJEB12797 data set... | reverse complement strand
CCTCCTTGATTACCTTCTCTGTGGTCAGAGGGATGTACAGCTCGGGCTGCATCACATAGCGGTAAACGCCTTCATCCTGTTTGTTGAACTTGATCTTCTTTTCAACTGCTTTTACTTTAAGTGCCATAATTTAATTAATTTAAAAAGTTAATAGACTGTTGTTAATTATTTTCTTTGTCGCCATTCGGACTCTCAATTTTGGCTCTGCCCAGGAAAAATATCCTCGTGCACTAGGAAAAATTTTCTCCCTGCCTAGGCCGCAAAAAAATCATCCTCTTTTTGACATTGCAAAGATACGAACATTTTCGCCCGATAGCAAGGTTTTGTTTTAAAACTTCTAGTTAAAATTTGTAAAAATCGAAAATAGACCGTCACAGCGTCACAGCGTCACTGCGTCATTTTTGTTTTTGTGTAAATATGCATATTTTCGCTTGCAAAACCCCAAAAGTTCGCGTACCTTATATATAATATAATAAATAATTAATATATATTAACTATTCTTCTCTTTTATCTCTGTGTGCATTCCATTTTTTCTAAAAATGACGCAGTGACGCAGTGACGCTGTGACGCTTATGGCTGCATAGGAAGAATAAGTGTAAAAACAACAATAACACAACAAAAATCATCAAAAAAGTGATGAAAAACGTCGGAATTTGAGAAAAACATTCCGTCATTTGATAATATTTGCTAACAATTAATGTTCTTTGCTAAATTTTTCTTATCTTTGCAATGTTAAAGATAACTACACTAATAGGAACCTTTTAAATAAAATATTGACTTATGGCCCAACAGCGCATTTATTTCAATTCACGTGATAAGCTCATTCGTCTGTACATCCAGAAGATTGTCTATTTCGAGGGAGATGGCAACTATACCTATATTGTTACAACCAACAAACAGAAGGTATGCCTGACAATGAATCTCTCACACACAGAAGAAGCTTTGGCTCTTCAGTTAGGCGAGCGGGCAAAGCATTTCATGCGAGTGGGTAAACGTTTTATAATCAATATGGATTATATCTATCAGGTGGATATTCAGAAACAGACTCTTATGTTATCCGACTGCGAACGTTTCCTGTTCCAGATGCCAGTTTCGAAAGAGGCCCTGAAGGCAGTAAAAGAACTCGTTATAAAAGCAAAAATTTGATTTGTTATGGAGATTATCATAGGTAGAGATCAAAGCACTCGAAAATTGTGTGTCATAAAAGACGGTAATTCAAAGCTATATGGACAGCCAAATAGTGTTCCTATGGATGTTAGCCGCCATCATATATCATTGCAACCAGCAGGAGCTGACAAATGGCAGATCAAGAATCTGAATGAACGCAATGTCACTTTTGTTAATGGAATTGCAGTTGAAAGCAAAACTATCTCAGAAAAAGATAAAGTTGAACTTGGAAACTCTCATTATCTATTTTCATGGGATGCTTTGCAAGAGCCTAAGGTAGAAACGGTTGATATTCGTCCTTTAAAAAAGATTTGGGTAGACTATGATAACCAAAGAATAGACATTCAGATTGCGGAAAGGAAATTTAATGCTGCACGCTCTGCAACGGGTATTATCACTATGCTTGCTATTGCTTGTAGCCTCATTTTAGGGCATGGACCTATATACCTTATTCTTTATGCGCTTGCCATTGGTATTTCTGTGGCTTTTACAATTCAAGCATATCAGAAATCTACAGATGTTCCCAAGCAACAGCGAGATCTCAACAAACAATTCCAACAAAGATACGTTTGCCCCAAATGTGGACACTTTATGGGATTTACAGACTATGATATCCTGGTTCAAAGTGATGCTTGTCCATACTGCAAGACGAAATATAAAAAATGATTTCGTACAGGAAAGTGGGTGTTTCTTACAAGAACCCTTTTAAAACTTTGAACTATCATAGAATTATATTACTTTTGCAACAAATTTAAAACAATAACGATATGAACGAAACAACAATTTTAGAAAAGCAGCCATTGTCAAATGGACCGCAAGAGACAAAGAAGGAAGGTGGTGCATGGAAGCAAGTTACCTTAGGTGGAGTGTCTGGAATCCTGATGGGTGCAGGACTGCTATACGCTGGGCAGGCTGCTGCTCATGAACTGGGTAAAGAAGAAGCTCCAGAAGAAGGAAAAACTGAGGAGGTGGTTGCCCCAGAGCCTGGCGAAACAAGCCATACGTTAGAAAATGGTCTAAAAGTAGCTGCAGTAAACGATGACTTTTCCTTTGGCGAAGCCTTTGCCCAGGCACGTGCAGAAGTTGGCCCTGGTGGTGTGTTTCATTGGCATGGAGGAATATACAACACATATTCTGCTGACGAGTGGAATGCCATGACAGTTGAGCAAAAACACGATTTTGCCCAGCAGGTACAGCCAGAAATACGTCCCGATGAGCTATCTACCCCTACGGATGCTAATACGCATGTTGTTGTAGAGCACCATGTATATCATCACGAAGAGGCACCTGCCACAGCTGAGGTACATGAAGCTGCTGCTTCATCCGAAGACGTTCAGGTAGTGGATCAGCAGACAGCTCAGAATTTTGAGCAGGATGGTGACGTTCATATCGTAGGCTATGCCAATGTAGACGGACACTTAGCTGTTGGTTATGACACAACAGGCGATGGTCAAGCAGATGTTGCAATCATTGATGTTGATGACAATCATCAGTTAAGTGATGCCGATATCATCGTAGATAATCAAGGTAATGCTGCAACTGTTGGTGAAGTCGTAAATGCTGACGATCCCAACCAATTGGCATCTATGGAGAATCCCGATGTGGCTCCAGACATGCCCGATTACATGAACGATGCAATGATAGAAGCATAATGAGGAAAAATAGCATCCTAATCGTTTTACTTTTGATTTGCTGTTTACAGCTACAAGCAAAAGTCTACCTTGTCAGTGTTGGCATTGCCGACTATCCTGGCAAAGAAAACGATCTTCGCATCAGTGACAACGATGCTAAGACTATTGCAAAAGTATTTAAGGCAACCAAGGATGCTTCCGTCAACGTTCTGGTCAATGAAGCGGCTACACAGTCTGCCTTGCTTAGTACCATGCACACCACCTTTGAGGACGCTGACTACAATGATGTTGTCATTCTTTATTTCAGTGGGCATGGAACACCAGGAGCTTTGGTGTGTCACGATGGATTGCTGACATATCAGCATATATTCAAAATGCTGAAAGGATGCAAAGCCACAAGAAAAATCATCATCGCAGATGCGTGCTATGCTGGCAAAATGCGTACTACTCGCCAACAAACTGACAGTTATAATAACCAGAATGTCATGCTGTTCCTGTCATCTCGCACTAATGAGACGTCACAAGAAACTCAGTACAAGAATAGTCTCTTTACTATATTCTTGGAGCGAGGCCTTCGTGGAGGAGCTGATAAGGACAAGAATCGACATATTACAGCTCGAGAACTATTCGATTTTGTCCACAAGGGTGTAATAGAAGCCTCTGGTAACAAACAACATCCTGTCATGTGGGGTAAGTTTAACAACAATATGACAATCATAAAGTGGTGACACAATATGCAAACTAAAAGAATAATATGTCCCAAGTGCAAGGCTGTACTTGACGTAACGAACTCAAAGAATGAGACTCTGAAGCAAATCACTTGTCCATCGTGTAAGACTATTCTGCAAGTCAAGTTCCCTCCGCAACAGGAGCAACCCCAACAGGAACCAATAGAGGCCCATACTTATTATGCACCTTCCAAGCGCTCAATGGCAGATAGTGGTGCAACTCAACTTGCAGGTGCTGGCGGAGAGACAGTATTAGGAGGAGGTTTAAGTGGTGCTACTCAACTCTATACACCCACTCAGAAGACTACTGCTACAGCCAAACTTACATTTGAGGGGAATGATTATCCTCTTGAAGAAGGCCGGAATATCGTTGGCCGTAAAGGCACCACCTCAAAGGCTACAGTCCAGATTGCTACAGAAGATCGCTATATGAGTCGCCAGCATTGCAGCATCACTGTGACGACATTACCTGACGGCACCAAGAAAGCAGTGCTGAGCAACTACCAGAATAAAAATCTCACTTCTGTTGATGGGCAGGAGATTGAAACAGGTGATGAAATCCGTCTGACTAATGGCGACAGAATCACCATGGGGCATACCACCGTTCTGTTTAAACTTTAGCAGCTTATGAAAATTTCACTATATCCCCCATTGTCTATCCAGGAGATAGGTAATCGTAACAATCAGGAAGATGCCCTTTGGCCTCTCCAGCCTACAGTCAACGATCGACTTTTTGTACTATGTGATGGCATGGGAGGTCATGAGCATGGCGAGGTGGCCAGTCAGACTGTCACGCAGGCTTTGGGCCAATGGTTTGCAGAACATGTTGATGCATCAAGCCCGCTTACTGACGAGCAACTGCGTGAGGCCATAGAGTATGCCTATCAGCAACTTGATCAGTATGCTGATGGCAGTCCCAAACAAATGGGGACCACCCTTACCTTAATATATATAGGTAGTAATGGCATTACAGCAGCTCACATGGGTGATAGTCGCATCTACCACATTCGCCCAGGCGTTGGAGTCCTCTATCAGTCGCGAGATCATTCCCTTGTCTTCGATCTCTTCCAGTCTGGTGAGATCACGTTTGAAGAGATGAAGAACTTCAAGCAGAAGAACATCGTGACTCGAGCCATGACTCCAGGCGAAGATAATCGTATGCGTGCTGATATTATCCACATCACCGATGTTCAGCTTGGCGACTACTTCTATCTTTGTTCAGATGGCATGTTGGAGCAGATGAGCAACGATGAGCTTGTTAGCATGTTATCTTCCAAGGATCCTGATGCAGAAAAACAAAGCCTTCTGATCAAAGCCACATCAGGAAATCAAGATAATCATACTGCTTGGATTATACAAATCAAGGATGTGATAAAGGAAGAAGGCGATGAAGCCCTCGAAAACGAAGAGCCCACAGCCCGCTGCAATGCCATCAATATCATCCCTGCTGACAACGGTGAAGCTGATGTTCAGATAATCAATGAAGAAGACGATGTGGTGATGGTTTCAGAACCGCCCACGCCAAAGAAGAAACAGATACCATTCTTGAAATGGATTATTGCTGCAATCCTGTGCCTTGTTGTCTTGGTTGCAGCTTGTTTCGTGTTATTGGGGGATGATAAAAAGGAGAAAAAACAGACCTCTATGCCAGCAGTAATGCAGAACCCAATTACTAGAAAGGTAACAGACACAATTAAAACAAATACAACGGATACATTGAATCATGACTCAGCAGGAAACAAATAATTTATCGATGCTGCGCGTAGGAACTATTCTGCGTGGCATTTATCGTATAGATAGTTATCTCTCTTCGGGTGGTTTCGGCAATACCTACGTTGCTACGAATATCGAATTTGATGAACGAGTTGCGATCAAGGAGTTCTTCATAAAGGGAGTGACTCAACGGGATGATAACCAAACAACTGTTAGCGTAAGCAATATAGAGAACAAAGACAGTTATCTGACTCAGCGCGAAAAGTTTAAGAAAGAGGCCCGTCGTTTGCGGAAGATAAACAACGAACATCTTGTGAAAGTTTACGACTTGTTCGATGAGAATGGCACAACCTATTATGTGATGGACTATGTGGACGGTGAGAACCTTTCGGAAAGATTGAAGCGAATAGGAAGGCCTATGACTGAATCTGAAGTTCGCCTTATTCTTCCGCAGATACTCGATGCGCTGAAAGTCGTACATGAAGATGGTTTCTGTCATCTGGACATTAAACCGTCCAACATCATGCTTGAAAAGGGAGGCAAGATCAAACTCATAGATTTTGGAGCCAGTAAGCAGTTAGGTGCAAACGGAACCCTTACTACGAATGCCCCAACAGCATTTGCGCAGACTCCAGGTTATGCTCCACGTGAACAGATGGAGCAGAATCTTGACAAGATAGGTCCTTGGACAGACATCTATGCCTTAGGTGCTACGCTCTACAATTTGCTTACTTTCAAAAAACCTCCATTGCCAACAGACATCGATGATGATATGAGTGAAGACAAACATAATGCTCTTCCATTCCCAGAAAGTGTTGGCGAAATGAAGTATTTTGTGCTTCAGATGATGAAGCCCAACCGTTTGCAACGTCCCCAAAGCATAGATGCTATTATTAGTGCAGAAAAGACAAGAAAGGAAGAACCAAAGCAGACTCAAAAGTCTGCTAAGACATCCCAACCATCTTCTTATGACGATGAGGCAACTATCATAGCAGAACCCAAGCCTAAGAAGGAAAGAAAGACTGAAGCCCCAAAGCCAAAACCCAAAGAAAGCGATATTGGATATTCTAAGACTCCCCCCAAACAGGAGACATATTCATCTTCTCATATTGAAAACAATGATGGTGAAGGACTCAATAAGACTATTATAATCTTGACGGTTGCAGCTTTAGTAATTGTCGTTCTTTTTCTTTTGAATGGTGGCTCATGTGGTAGAAATTCTGATTCAACACAAGAACCAACAGAGACTACCATTCAAAAAGTAGAACGTATGCAATATACAACAGCAATCGGAGGATGCCAGTACACAGGTCCTGTTGATGAGCAAAGACAACCTAATGGCGAAGGAGAGGCTTTCTTCAATGATGGTCGATATTATCATGGATCATTTGAACACGGCGTACTAACAGGTGATGATTGCTTTTTCAAATACGCAAATGGTGATGAATTCAGAGGTAAGTTCCGTAATAATGCCTTCTATTATGGAACATACACTATTGCATCAGACGGGAGCTATTATGTTGGTTCATACAAAAATGGACAGCCTGACGGTGGAACATGGTATAATAAAAACGGAAAAGTCATTGAAAATATTTAGAGATTAGAGTATGAAACTGAGAATCTTGATATTATTATGCAGCATGTCATTTTCAGTAATGGCATCAGCTCAAGCCAGTGGAGGACAAATTAGACGCCCTGGGAAAAAACAATCAATCTCTAACAGCAGAAGAAGCGTTACACCATCTAATTCCGTCCAAAAGTTTTCATGTCCAGATGGAAACCATCCGCACATGATAGACCTCGGGTTGCCATCTGGAACGAAGTGGGCTTGCTGCAACTTAGGGGCGAGTACTCCAGAACAAAGTGGCAACTATTATCGTTGTGGTGAGACGGAGCCTTTTAAAGAGGGGGATACGGATGCAACTTATCCTTACAAGGTGTAGATATTGGTAATAACATTGCTGGTACCAAATATGATGCAGCAACCGCTAACTGGGGTACATCCTGGCAAATGCCTACAGAAAACCAGATGAAGGAACTTATGCACAACTGCACATATAAATGGACAACGCTGAACGGAGTAAAGGGCGGCAAGGTTACGGGTCGCAAGGGCAGTACTTTATTCCTCCCCGCTTCGGGATATCGTAACTACGGCAGTGGAGCGCTTGTCAACATTGATTCCTACGGCTACTATTGGTCGGCCTCGACCGACAGCAGTGGCAATGGCCGCAGTCTGAGTTTCGGTTCGGACAGCTGGTACTGGAGTAACGACTGGAGTCGCGCCTGGGGCTTCCACGTCCGAGCGGTCGCTCAATAATTGATTACATGTTTTTTTTAGTTTTTTACAACCACGTCAATAAGAGCAAATAATATTATCATTAAAAATGAAAAAGTTTAAGTATACAAGGATGGTAATCATAGGATTGGTAGTTATTGTTGTTGTGCCCATTCTGTTGAATTGTATTCTTGTGCAACAACGATTTTGTGACAATATCATTGGAAATGATGAAACATGGCTAACTTTTTGGGGATCCTATTTGGGAAGCATAATCGCAATATTAATCCCTCTATATGCATTGTACAAACAAATCCAAAGTAACCAATATGAGAATGACAAAGAAAGGAAGTATCAGGAAATCGTAAGATTAAAAACAGAATTGGCAGAAATGCTATCTAAAGTCAATTTTTCGCAAATTACGGAGTCTGTATTAGAAGCAGAGGAACTTGTGCCAATGCATGAACTGCATCGACTTAATGATTTGTATTTATTTTACACAGAAAAAGGTAATACAATGAAAGTACTATACGGATTTTCTCGTAGGAGTGAAGAAAGAGAAATAGCTGACGAATATTATAGATGTATAGAGTGTGCTTCTTGTGTGATTAACGATTTAACAAAATCGTTGGCAAAGTATCCTCGTTTTGGGAAGTTGAATACTAATGAATTATTGGATTACCAATCAAGCCTCCAAAATCTTTCTGAAAAGTGCAATGATATTCAAAAACACTATATCGCAGTAGGACAAATGATTGTGAATTATATCCAAACTATAGAAGAGGAATATTCGAACTTAAAATAGAATTTTTGTATAAAAAACTACAGAATAGTTAATAGGAGATATAATATATGAAATTTAGATTAGCAATATTATTGAGTTGTATGTCTTTGGCAACAATGGCATTGGCTCAAGCGAGTGGAGGACAAATATCAAGAAAGAAACCAAAAACAATAGGAAATAGTAAGGTTGGCTATAAGCATAAAGTAGCAAAGCCTGAGGCTGTAGATTTGGGACTTCCAAGCGGTACATTATGGGCTGATAGGAATGTTGGGGCAGCATCACCGACAGCATATGGTGGATTGTATCGATATGGGGCACCTAAGACAAAGATGGATGGTTCAAATTCTGAAGTTAGTAATCATTCTATAATCATAGGAACATCAAGTGATGTAGCAATGGTCAATCTCGGTACTGATTGGAGAACTCCTAGTCGGGAACAGGCCGAGGAACTTATTAGCAATTGTAGAATCACTAACGAAGTTGTTAAAGGTGCTAAAGTAAAGAAATTTATTGGTCCAAATGGTAATTACATTTTATTTCCTTTAGCAGGAACTATGTATAATTATGGTAGGAGCCAAGCAGGTGATTTTGGATTATATATGTTGGGGAATAAGTTTTTTGATTTTAGCATTGATTATGATAAAGTTCATGTTTGGAAATTAGATTATGAGACAGAATGGGGACTGTCTGTTCGAGCTGTTTATATTAATCCAAATGAATAAAGGATTATAAAAGGTTGGTATGAAAGGATTGTGTCACTATACATCGATTGATTCTCTTCTGAAAATTATATCTTCAGATGAGGTAAATTTCATTGCAACATATTACAAGCAACATGGGAAAGACGATTATTGTTGGATAAGAGAACGAGGGAAAAGAATAGTGAAAGAATTGTGTGATGAGCAGAACTGGAAATATGACCCAGGAGACCTCGCATACAATCCTTATATCATAAGTTTTTGCACCAATGCAAATTCTTATTATATGTGGAATAAATTTAAGGGAAAAGGAATGGAAGCGATGATATCATTAGACCCTTGTTTGTTCTTGAACTCTATTAGTATATACAAATTAGAAAGTTTGGTGCCCTGTAAATATGTCAGTACTAATGCTACAGATGTTGAAATAAAAAACGCAGTTCTTGATATTATTTCTAATGAGTGTTTTGAGAATTTAGAAAAGGAAGAGTTGCTAAAATTGGCTATAATGGGGGTTATGCAGGGTAAATTCTGGGACGAAGAGGAAATACGTTATGTCAAGTTGTGTTCTTTGTATGCAAGAGTTAACCCTGCAAATGACGGACCACAAGTGATTAAATGTGAGGATATTGAACAAGATAACTTTATACGCATTCCTTTCCCTAAGGGCATAATTAACAGTATATGTTTGAGAAATGACATCTCTGATGAAGACTATGAAGATGTACTAAATCATATAGTTAAATGCGGTTATTCCCCAGAAATCATTAGTAAGCAGAAATAAATACATATGCAACATCTACAACCAAACACCACCTTGCAAGGTGGGAAATACAGAATAGAGCGAGTACTGGGGCAAGGGGGCTTTGGCAGAGTTCTAATAGGCTTATTGTTAATTTTGCTCCCTGTGCTTGTAATGGCACAAGCCAGCGGAGGACAGATTAGAAGACAAACCGAAAAGACGTCACCTCGTCGTAATGTGGTGAAGATTAGTGAACCTGACGGGCATTTAAATGGTCACGGTTATGTTGATTTAGGTTTGCCAAGTAAAACCAAATGGGCAACTTGTAATGTTGGGGCAAACTCTCCTGAAGATTATGGATATTATTTAGCATGGGGAGAAGCTGAGCAAAAAAATGAATATAATTATAAAGAAACACCATTGTGCGGTGTTGCTATTGACGACATCTCCAATAATGAGAATTACGATGCGGCCAAAATAAAGTGGGGGGATGGTTGGTCAATTCCTACAAAGTATCAATGGGATGAACTTATTCGATTCTGTAAAATTAGAGTAACAAAAAAGAATGGTGTCAATGGCGTTTTGTTAGTCGGGCGAAACGGGAAATCAGTCTTTTTTCCATCAGGTGGAAGGAAAATAGATACTTTGTTACAGTTTGAGGGTGACGATGGGTATTACTGGTCTTCAAATGCAGATTATAAGTATCAAGGGAACTCAGCATATGCCTCTGATGGTTTCAGTACATCCCACCATACCTCTATTACGTCTGGTGGTATTGTCTTTCCAGAACCAGAGTCACGAGGATATGGTCTTAATATAAGACCTGTAACGAAATGATTTAAAGTATATAGCAGGCAACATGTTTTATAAGGAATGATGAATAAATGATAATTGGCATGGAATATAGTGATTTTTTAGAATTAGCGAGGTCTTCTATACAAGAAAGTATCTATGGGGGGAATGGTTCATTTGGGTCATATCGAGAGAATGTTGAAACGTTCAAAACCGAACATCCAGATATAATTGAGCAATATGAATTAACAGAGTCTGAATTGTTCGTAATGTTTATGATGCTCATAAAGAATTATGATGAGATACAACAATGTGCCTCGTCAGGAAAAGGAACACTGTTTGTCCAAGAATGTGTTCGTCAGTATGATTCTTTTCTAAGTAAAGTTCCTGTTTCAGAGAGTTCAATATCCTTTGGAATAGACACGAGCGAACGCATTGAAAACTATGTTAATATTTCAGCTTTTAACTATAAAAAATATATGATTGCCTCAACACATCAATCTATTTTTGATAATTTTCAAAATGGCTTAAAGCTTGTTATTAACAGAAGACTTATTGGCACGACAAAAGCTCATGAAATTTTTAAAATATTCAACGCTAATGATAAGTTTCAAGTGAATTTTGAAAGAAATACAAGATTCAGAGTTGATGGAGTTGATAAAAAAGATAAAGTCGTATTCTTAACTGAGTTATAATATGGCAAATCCTAGTCACAATTTGCGAGAACGAAAAAGAGACCTTTCACCTTATTTATTTCATTTTACGAAAGGTTTAGATTGCAAGGAAAGGCTTGAAAGCATTCTTTCAGAGGAATGCTTAAAATCAGAGTTGGGTTATATTTGCTTCACGGAATCTCCTCTTACTAGTTCTCACGAATTGTTCAAGTATATGGAATCATGGGATAAACCTATGTATTCCAGATATGGTATTGGGTTTAAGAGAGATATTCTAATTGACCAATTTAGAGCAAGACCTGTAATATATGGTGATAATAAGGACCTTGCGATGTTAGGTAATGGTCTGAATTGGCGATATGTATTACTTAATGTTCACTCGCATGATTATACGTGGCTGAGAGAGTGGAGAATAGAAGGAAAAGTATTCCACTTCTCATCTGTTTCAAAAGATGACATTATTGTTGTTGCACCTACAGAAGACGAACTTGTTGAAGTGGTTTCATCTTTAGAAATTAATGTGGATTTTAATTACGAACATGAAAATCGACAAGCGCATCCATATCTTCAATGCCGAAAGACAAGAGAATGGATAGGCATCTCGTTCGACGAGACTATCAAATATGATAATGACAATATTATAGAACTAATAACAATTTTGCAAAATATAGGAGAGGAATTATAAATCATGCAACACCTAAAAACGAACACCACCTTGCAAGGTGGAAAATACAGAATAGAGTGAGTGCTGGGGTAAGGAGGTATTGGCAATAATAATAGAAACAAAACGTTTTAAATATGATGGCAAACGAGATTATCAAATACGAGCAACAGTTTGAGGAGATACGAAGCCTCATTACCATGCACCGTGAAAGAGCGTTGCGTGAAGTGAATGAGGAGTCTCTTCAGATGAGTTGGAAGGTAGGCAAAATAGTAAGTGATAAACTTAAAAGCAATGAATGGGGTAGCAAGGTAGTTACTCAACTTTCTGAATATCTGCGAACGAAAGATCCAACGCTGAAAGGCTATAGCCGTCGCAATCTCTACAATATGGTGATGTTCTATGATGAGTATTCGTCAGAAGTATTTAGAGATTATTTGCAGAGCCTGCCCCTGTCAGATTTTGTGCAGTCAGGAACTGCACAAATGAATAATTATGCAATTGTGCAGGTGGAAACTGCACAATTACCAGCTATATTGTATCTTACCACATTTACTAATCACATTGAGATTCTGAATCGTTGCAATACAGTAGAGCAGCGTATATTCTATATCCTATATGCATATAGGGAGCGATTAAAGAATAAGGAACTGCAGCGATGCATCGTGAATGACACTTTTGGCTCTTTAATGGGAAACAAAAAGAACTTTTCTGCAGGACTGAAACAGATGTATCCTCAATCTCCGTCATTGATAAAGGATAGGGCTTTCGTGGATTTTCTGAGCCTACCAGAAAAACATAGCGAGAGGCAGTTACATAAAGGGCTCTTGGATCACATGAAGCAGTTCGTATTGGAATTGGGTAAGGATTTTCTATATGTTGATAGCGAATACCCATTACAAGTAGGCGGTTCTACGTTTAAGGTGGATCTGTTGTTCTATCATCGTGGCCTGCAATGTCTGGTAGCCATAGAGCTAAAGGCGAAGAAGTTTAAACCGGAATATATGGGGCAGCTTGAATTCTATTTGGAGGCTCTTGACAGAGATGTAAAGCGGAGTAACGAGAACCCAAGTATCGGAATCCTGCTTTGTCAATCTGCTGATCAGAGTGTAGTGGAGTATGCCATGAGTAGGAGTCTTAGTCCGACGATGGTAGCTGAGTATCATCGCCAACTGATACCCAAAGAGGTCGTTCAGAAATCTTTGGAAGAGTTTTGTTCCTTTCTAAAAGAGTTTAAAGGTAAATAGTCTATGCAACACCTACAACCAAACACTACCTTGCAAGGTGGAAAATATAAAATAGAGCGAGTGCTGGGGCAGGGAGGCTTTGGTAATACGTATGTAGGCTACAATACTGAGTTTGAAGAAACAGTAGCCATAAAGGAATTCTTTATGAAGGGAGTGACAGAACGAGATGAAACGACTTGTGCTGTCAGTGTTAGTAATGCTGACAATGTTGGTCAGTTTGAGGAGCAACGTGAGAAGTTCAAGAAAGAGGCTCGTAGGTTGCGCAAGTTGAAGAGCGAACATATTGTGAAAGTACATGACTTGTTCGAAGAAAATGGAACTGCATATTATGTGATGGACTTTATTGATGGCGAGTCGTTGGCAGAAAGGATGAAGAGGACGGGTAAGCCTATGTCAGAATCTGAAGTCAGGGCAATTCTACCTCAGATACTTGAAGCATTGAAAGAGGTTCATCAGAATGAGATATGGCATCTTGACCTAAAGCCAGGCAATGTGATGATAGACAAGGATGGGAATGCCTATCTCATTGACTTTGGCGCAAGCAAGCAGATTCTTGCCAATGGCAGCATGACAACATCTACTGCGCTATGTTATACGCCAGGCTATGCCCCTAACGAGCAAATTGGTCAGATGTATGATCGATTTGGCCCTTGGACTGACATCTATGCTCTTGGCGCAACTATTTACAATCTCCTTACGAATAAGAAACCACCAATGGCAATAGACATTGAGGAGGACGAGGAAGATGCCTTTGAATTTCCAACCAGCATTTCCGATGACATGCGCAAGTTGGTTGTTTGGATGATGCAACCAAAGCGGAAGTCTAGGCCTCAGTGTGTGGATGAGATAACGGATAAACTTGAAACGGTTCAGGAAGAAGATAATGAGGCTTCTGTGGTGAACTTACAGAAACAACATAAAGACGAACTTAATACGAAATCAGAGTCAGAAAGCGAAGAGACTTTATTGATTGGAAATTCTGGTGTCTCAGAAAATATTGAGGGTAAAACAGAAGATTATAGTATTAATGAAAGCGAAGAACCAACAATATTGGTAGTCTCAAAAAAAGATCAGATATCAGCCCCCAAAAAGGTAAATAATGAATCTTTGCCCACTAGGGCTATTAAGGTTGGCGATTTTATCTATGATGATGGTTCATATTCAGATAAGATGGAAGATAAGAAACTAATTGGTGTGCTTTTCTCTTATTTGGGAGGTGCTCACGGACAAATTCTTTCAGTTGCTAAACCAAACGAAAGTTTATCTATAAATGGTAAGGAACTAAAATGGCATGAAGCTTCTATCAGTGAATGGGTTGAATTGATAGAGAACCTAGGGCACTGTGAAGTCTATTGGGGACAATCTGAATACAAATACTTTTCAGAAGATGTCCATCAGAATCTAATTAACTCTCAAATAAAAGACGTGAGCTATATTACGAAGAGGTCTATTAGTGGGTTAGCATACAAGGTAGATTTATTGAAGGGAACAATGGTACCAGTAACTGGTTCTTCTAATCTTCCCTTTATCTATATAAGCGAATTCTGATAATATACACAGGTAAAACCAATAACATATCTTTTTATTGGATAAGCTGAAATAAATTAAAATATATGATATGGAAAGAAGTGAAATAAGCAACTCTGCTGTAACAAAAGTATTCCAAAAGAATTTGCGAAATTCGGTAACAGGTATTCTGTTAATTACCAATGTATTTATATTCATTGTAACCATAATACTCCAATTAAATGGAATTGATCTTGCTAATTGGGGTGGACTTCATTTCTTTTTAGCAAAGGACTTCTATGTATACCAATTGGTTACTTATCTTTTTCTTCATGCTAGTCTTTGGCATTTATTCTCGAATATGGTTTTTCTTTGGCTGTTTGGATTGGTAGTAGAAAAATCGTTTGGAGCAAGGAGATTTGCTATTTATTATATTGTATGTGGAATCATTGGTGGAATATTGCAGGAGGCAACCCGGTTTTGGGCCTTCTATAATACGATTTCCGAACAGGATCCTACAACTACTTTAGGAACTGTTTTTGAGGCAGGGAAACAATTGGCAACTGATCTTAATTCCTGGATAACCATTGGCTCTTCGAGTTCTGTTTGTGCTGTTGTTCTTGCTTTTGGTATATTGTTCTCCCATAAGCAGGTGTTCTCAATCAAGGTTAAATGGATAATAATAGCATATGTGCTTCTCGAAATCCTAGCCTTTATAGTATCTTTTGATAATGGCGCTTACGCTGCTCAATTAGGAGCCATGCTATGTGGATTCGTAATTCTCTGCTTTTGGAAAAATAAGAAAGAGTCAGTTGCCGATGATGATATAATGATAGACTGGGCAATGAAAATATTGTTAGTCGTAGTAGGCATAAATATAGTTTATTTGTTTTTGGATTTTTAAATCATGCAACATCTACAACCTAACACCACCTTACAAGGTGGAAAATACAGAATAGAACGTGTGCTGGGGCAGGGAGGCTGTCTGAGACGTGTTTTTTCTTAAAATAAATTTGGAAATATCAAAAGTTATGCGTATATTTGCACCGTAATATTAGATAATTCTATAGTTATATGGATTTGTATGCGCTAACAAATGACGCTATCATGCGCCAAATGGGAAATAAGCTAAAAGAGCTAAGAATTGAAAGAAACATGAAGCAGGCAGAGCTGGCTGATGCTTCAGGTGTGTCTGTGTTTACTATCAGCTCTGTTGAGAATGGGAAAACAACCTCGTTGCTTACGATAGTACAGTTGCTGAGGGCTCTTGGACATTTAGACTACCTTGATTTCTTCTTTCAGGAGGAAACAATTAGCCCCATTGCTTATGCCAAACTACTGAAAAACAGCAAGAAGAAAAAACGTGTAAAATCATCAAGTACAGATACAAATAAGGGCGATTCGGAATGGTAACATTAGCATACGTAAATATTTGGGGGCATCGAGCTGGTGTTGTAATGTGGAATGAAAACACACAATCAGCAGTCTTTGAGTATGACCCTACGTTTGAGAGATTGGGATTGAACCTTTCCCCACTATTGATGCCTTTGAATCCTCATAGGTCATATCAATTCCCTTCTATCTCAGAGAATACCTATATGGGATTACCAGGACTATTGGCTGATGCTTTACCTGATGCATACGGAAAAGCTTTGCTTGACAGATGGCTGGCAACAATTGGAAGAATGTTTGCCAATCCTGTTGAGCGCTTGTGCTATCAGGGCAAAAGAAGTATGGGGGCATTAGAGTTTGAGCCTGCTCAAGACACATTTCTAGAGAATGGCACAAAAATTGAAATCGATTCACTAGTGGAGGTTGCACGTGAGGCTTTGAACCAGAAAGCAGAGCTTAACACGAATCTAAGCCAAGATAGGAAGGAGGCTCTAATGAATATTATCAAGGTGGGTACCTCTGCAGGAGGTCAACGAGCAAAGGCTGTTATTGCATTTAACGAAAAGACTCAAGAGGTTAGATCAGGGCAGATTGATGCTCCTGAGGGATATGAACATTGGCTTTTGAAATTGGACGGAGTAACAAATCAGGAGCTGGGAGATCCCAAATTTTATGGATTGATAGAATATGCGTACTATCTGATGGCCAAAGATGCAGGAATTGATATGATGCCTTGTAGAATCCTTTCAGAAAATGGTCGCTCACATTTTATGACGAAACGTTTTGATCGTATTGGGGGCAAAGAAAAATTGCATATGCAGACACTCTGTGGGATAGCTCATTATGACTATAAGATGTTGAGGGCGTATTCATATGAGCAAGCCTTTCAGGTGATGAGACAGTTGAGACTGCCGTATATCCAAGCGGAAGAGATGTTTAGAAGACTTGTTTTTAATGTCGTTGCAAGGAATCAGGATGATCATACTAAAAACATTTCTTTCTTGATGGATAAGAATGGTATATGGAGACTGTCTCCTGCCTATGATATCTCTTGGTCATACAATCCTAATGGCCAATGGACATCACAACACCAGATGTCAATAAATAACAAGTGGACTGACATTACAATTGATGACTTGTTAGCTGTAGCATCAGCCATGAGTATCAAGAAACCACGTGAGATTATTGAGAAGGTAATTGATATAGTAGCTCACTGGCCTGACTATGCTACTCAATTAGAGATTCCAATAGGGACGATTAAGTATATCAATTCCACATTAATAACTCAGTTATAGTCTTTTTAATAGCGAATATGCAACATTTACAACCTAATACCACCTTGCAAGGTGGTAAATACAGAATAGAGCGAGTGCTGGGGCAGGGAGGTTTTGGCATAACTTATCTGGCGGTACAGACTTCGTTACAACGTAAAGTTGCTGTCAAGGAGTTCTTTATGGAGAAATTCTGTGCGAGAGGTTACGATACTCATACTATGGATGTTCCATCAACGGGAGGTCGCAATGAAGTAGAACAGTATAGGCGAAAGTTTATAAAAGAAGCTAATAACTTAGCGAGATTGAACCATCCTCATATTATTAGTGTTATAGAAGTGTTTGAGGAAAATGGTACCGTTTATTATTCTATGCCATATTTGCCAGGAGGCTCTTTGCTGGAATATGTTAAGGTAAATGGAGTATTGTCTGAATCTGAGGCGATGAAATATATAAAACAGATTGCTGGCGCTCTAAAGTATATGCACGATGATATGCATATCTGTCATTTCGATGTTAAGCCGGCTAACATTTTGCTTGATGGAAAAGGCAATGCAATACTGATAGACTTCGGTATCTCAAAGAACTATGATGATCGAGGTTTTGAAACCAGTATGACTCCAGTGGGAGTGAGCGAAGGCTATGCTCCTATTGAACAGTACCAAAGGAATGTGGAAGAGTTCTCTCCTGCGAGTGATGTATATGCCCTTGGGGCAACGCTCTATTTCCTTCTTCATGGAAAGCGACCTGTTAATGCTCCAAACAGGGCAGGTGGGACAGCCTTGATGATGAGAAGAACATTATCTTCCAATATAAAAGACATTATCAATGCTTCGATGAAAGTCTCTAAGAATGATAGGGCAAAGAGTGTTGATGTGTTTATTAATGAAGGTTTCTTATCAGAACAAAAGTTCAATGTTGCTGATACTCCTATAGATGACGAAAGAACATTAATTGATAATCCATCTGGTCATAAATACAGTAGTGGTGTAACGGAAAACACTAAAAGTACGTCTTTATGGAAATATGTTATTTTGGCATTGCTTGTTATAGCACTGATAGTTGGTTACATCTATTATAGTAATAGTCGCTCGCCATTAAGTATGCCTCAAATAGAAAAAGCAAGTTACCAAGATTATTTTGATAAGTAGTATAAATTAAATTTGACAATTATGAAAAAACTATTAAAATCATTGATGCTAATGTCATTAGTTGCAATTATGTTAACTTCTTGCGACCAGAAAACAAAGAAGTTGAAGGAACAAGTTGATAAATTTAATAAGGCATGTCCTCTACCGTTTGGAGATATTATGACACTCAATAGTGTTATTCTTGACGATAATACTGTTGAGATGAAAGTAATAGCCAATGAAGGATTTGCTTCTATTTCAGCTTTAAACAGTCATAAAGATGATGTGATAGAAATATTGAGTATGAGTTTGTCTAAAGAGACAAGCAAAGCACTTGTTGATAAAATTATTGATGCAGGTGCAAATCTTAAAACGACGATTGTTGGAGGTCAATCAGGCTCTCGTGCGGAGTTTGAATTAACGGCTAATGATTTAAAAGTCGCAAAAGAAAAGTTTGCGAATATGACAGAGGGACAAAAACTTATTGCGAGTAATGTTTTAGGGATGAAGATAAAATTGCCTGTTGTGATAGATGACATAACAAAGTTGGTCGGATTGTCATTAACCTCAGATGCGCTTATATACAAATATGAAGTAAATGATAGTGAAACAGGCAAAGACATAGATTCTGCAACGAGTTTCATGAAATATATAACTTTATCCCAAATGGCTAATAGTGTGAAAGGCGGTATGGTAGGTGAAAGGAATCGACAATTCTATCAGGCGCTTATTGATCACAACCAGGGAATTGAGTGTGAATACCATGAATTACAATTCGGTAAGAAGACGTCTTTTAGGATTTCAACAGAAGAAATTAAAGAGGTGCTTAATGGAAAGTGGGATAGTCAGTTATCAGCTAAGGATTGGGAGAATCTTGGAAATGCTCTGGAGAACTTTGCAAATACCTATGATACGGATTCTATAGAAGAAATCGTAGAACCTGTTGACAGCGTTATCGATTACTCTATGTATGATTAATATTGCATTCCAATATCACTTTAGCAGGATGGAAATATAATCGAATTGAAAAAGTTTCGTACAACAATCCCACCACTTCGTACAAGATGGTGGGATTGTTGATTGTGATACCCAACTTCTTGATTATCTTTGCAATCAGAAACAAGTATAACGATAAAAATTAAGAAGTATGAAGAAGCTATTTTTTGTTTGCAGTATGTTAGTAGTTGCATTAACAGCATCAGCACAGTTTACAGTTTATCAGCCATTAGAGGTTCCAAGCAGAACGTATACTCCAAGTATGGGGTATGGTACTCCCTTCACGATCTATCAGCCTTATAGAAATCCATATCAGCAGTACCAACAGCCACAACCAAAGATGCACGAAGTGACAATGAGAGGGTATTATAAAAATGGTAATGACTGGTATTATACACCTATAAGAGTAGGAGTTGTTGGTGATGAGGTAATACTGCTCAGTACCAAGACTCAATATGGATGGCGCAACTGTGATAATAAGGCAAGTGAAGTAGGGGCTTGGGATGCAGAGGAGATCCGTGATAACTTCAACTATAAGGCTTACTCGACTCTTTATGGATCTGTATATTTTTAATAATGAATAGGAGTGTATGATTATGAAAGAGAATAATATACAGATACAGGATTCCTCTAAAAGAGGAAAGGCTAATTGCAAATTGTTAGTGGTAATATCTTTCATTACAGTAATTGCTATTGTGGCTGGAGTGTTTTGGGGATTATCCTCCCGGCAATCGGAAAATGGGGTTAATATCGGGAATGAGGGTGACCCAACTATAATCCCAGATCTGCAACATGCTGTTGACTCTCTTCTGAATGCAGAACTGACTGAGATTAATGGGCTTCAGGGTCAAGTGATTGTTATGGAAGTTCAGACTGGCCAATTATTAGCAATGTCAGGACTGGAGCGTGATAAAGAAGGTAAGTTCATACCCTGCAAGAACTTTGCCTATCAGCAGGAACTTGGTTCTTTAACCAAGACAGCATCAGTACTTGCTTTACTTAAAGAGAGAGTTGATACCACCTACGTTATTCATACTGGTGCAGGAATATGGGAGATAGAGGATGGATGGTATTTAAGAGACCATAATTGGCGCAGAGGTGGATACATGGATATAAATCTGAGTAGAGCTTTGGAAGTTAGCTCCAATATTGGAGTAGGCTATCCCGTTTGGAAATTTTATAAAGAAGATGAAAATAAATTCTTTGAGGACTTAGACGAAATGAGTTTTGGCCAGCCTGATTTCATTGAGGGAATAGAAGGACTCAAACCAACAAGCTATATCTCTCCAAAGGATTCTAATTGGATAGATAAAGAAATTATTTGGAGTGCTATTGGATATAATCGTAAGATTGCACCTATTCAGATGTTGACATTTTATAATGCTATAGCTAATGACGGTAAGATGGTGAAGCCTACGCAAAAGACTGGCGAGATAGAGATTATCAATCCACAGATTGCCTCCAAAAGTAACATAAAAACGATGCAGACAATCTTGGAGCATGTGGTTAGTCAGGGATTAGGCAAGAAAGCTGGTTCTCCATTTTTTCGTGTCGCAGGAAAAACAGGTACTTCGATTGTGAATGAATATGATAATAACGAAGAATCAGGCGAACCGTTTAGAGAATATCAAGTGGCTTTCTGTGGTTACTTTCCTGCCGACAAACCTAAATATAGCATGATTGTTAGCATGAATAAAATGGGACTTCCTGCAAGTGGGGGAGGCATGGCTGGGGTGTTGTTCCATAATATTACAGAATGGATGACATCTCATGATATGCCAAAGATTTCTCTTTAAGATTTAGAACAACAAGTACAATGAAAAGAATATTATGGATTATACCAATCACGATGGTTTTGGGATGCATCATAGTCTATTTCCTTTATGGACTACTTCCCAAACAGCAGTCATTTAATATAGGAGAATGCTGTTATCATGCAACTATCTATTTACAGCCTTACGATAACTTCACTCAGAAGGAGGCAAAGAGTTTAAAAGTGGATCTTGATAATCATTTAGGAGAGATTCTGGATGGCGCTTTTACTGTGGAGATCCTACCCAACAAAACACTTTCTGATTCATTTCTAGGGGAAACCAAGAAGAAATATAGAGTAGATAAGTTGATCGATGATCTGAAAGGGAATGCAGATAAGCATAATATATACATTGGTCTTACTCATCGTGATATATGTAGGGAGCTAAAGAATGGTGTCGTGGATTGGGGCGTTCTTGGATCAAGCATTTCTGCTTATCATGCTTGTGTGGTTTCTGATCATAGACTAAAACATAAAAGAAGAGATTTGTGGAAAGTTGCAACGCATGAGTTCATTCACACGTTCTACGATTATCCTCATTGTCCTAAAGATAGTACTCATTGCATAATGAAGGATGCTAAGGGTCACGCTGATTTTAGTAATAAGCATGATCTATGTGGCTATTGTAAAGATAACATTTAATGAGAATGTCACAGCATGGAGAATATTGAGTCTAAGTGGAAACGTTCTATAGAAAAGATGAGTGAGAACGAATTGTGGTCTGTGCTCAATCAAGATGAGGAATATGATAACGCTCTTCTTAAGTTAGTCCATTCTAAATCAAAGGAACTATTTACGCCATCAACCGAAGAAATAAAAAATACCATTATTAGTATTTTAAAGGAGCTGGAGTGCCCGTTTGAAATGGAAGATGAAGTTATTAACTTTAGATACAAGAATGAAATGTTTTCTATGATTGTCGATAATGGTAGTTCATTTGTACAATTGTTGAAATTGGATATGGTGACTATCGGCATGGATGATTTTAAAGAAGTAGCTGGATTGAAGTGTGCTATAAATACAGCAAATACTAATGGTCATATTACAGTACGATATTCTGTAAATAATAATACTGGCAAATTATCTGTTTACGGCAGTACATTAGTTCTCTTAGCCCCATTTGCTCCAAATCGGAAAGAATATCTTCAATTTATTCTAACGACTTTCCTGCATGTTCAAACATTTTTAAGAAGAGGAATGCACCTTCAAAATGAAGAGCAACCTGAAGTTTTTATGAACTAGCTAATCTCTCAGTTTTTAACAATATATTCCGTTGTGAAAACCATAGGTCCTGATCCATCGTCCTTCAACGGTGGATTTTTTATATAATGATATTAATGGAAGGATTATCAGAAAATTCTCTTTACCAAGAGGAATTGTTGGATGATTGATTATGCCATAAGTATGGAAAAAATAAAATTATTATAATGAAATATTTGGAGACACTACTGTCCCGTTAAAGTGGACTAATCGCTCTTTGAAATAATTGAAATTCAGTCTATTAGGCAGGTTTTTGAAATGAAACGGACTTGATTTTGTAACTTTGCAGCCAAATATAATTGACTGCTATGTTCCAAGACAAATACGTTTTTGCTCAACTTACCGCTTTTCTGAACAGAACTCAGTTTAACAACTACGTTCGCAAGTATGATGGTAATCGCTACGTGAAGCACTTCACCTGCTGGAACCAGCTGCTTGCAATGATGTTTGGTCAACTGAGTAATCGTGAGAGTCTTCGTGATCTGATTGTTGCTTTTGAAGCACATCGGGCCAAGCAATACCATCTTGGATTAGGTCGTGAACCTATCGCTAAAACGACTCTTGCGTCAGCTAATCAGAATCGTGATTACAGAATCTTCGAGGACTTTGCCTTCTATATGATGAAGGAAGCTTGCGAGAAACGAGCGACCAACATCTTGGATATCCCAGGAAAGAAATATGCCTTTGATTCAACTACTATTCCGTTGTGTCTGGCAACATTCCCATGGGCGAAGTTTCGAAGAAAGAAGGGAGGCATCAAAGCCCATGTCTTATATGACATTGAGGCTCAGGTTCCGGCCTTCTATACTGTGACCACAGCATCCAAGCATGATTCGACGACAATGTCTTCAATTTCCTGTGAGCCAAATGCTTACTACGTATTCGATAGGGCTTACGACTCATTTAAGGAACTCTACAGAATACACCTTACAGAGTCTTTCTTCGTAGTCAGAGCCAAGACGAACCTGAAGTACAAGATTGTCAAATGGAAGCGAAGAATGCCTAAGAACGTGCTGACTGATGCAGAAGTAAAACTGGCTGGTTATCTCTCGGAGAAGAAGTATCCAGAGTCATTCAGACTCATTCGCTACTATGACGAGGAAGACGACCGTGAGTTCACTTTCCTGACGAATGCAAAGCAGCTTTCTGCATTGGATGTCGCAAATCTCTATAAGAAAAGATGGCTGGTAGAACTATTCTTCAAATGGCTCAAGCAACATCTAAAGATAAAGAGGTTTTGGGGTACGACGGAGAATGCTGTACGCATACAAATCAGTGTGGCTATTATCACATACTGTCTCGTGGCTATTGTCCAACATGATATGCGGCTAGAACGATCGACCTATGAGGTCTTGCAGATTCTTAGCATCTCATTGACAGACAAGACTCACTTACGAGACCTGTTCGATAAGACTAATTTCAACGATGTCAAAGATCAATTTAGTCCCCTCATTCCGGGGCTATTTGATTAATATTTAAACTCGTCCCATTTTAACGGGACACTAATGAAATGGTGAATTACTAGTTTGTTTATGTGGTCTGAGCCACGTCTCTTTCGCCCTACAAAGATACGGCAAATAGTTTTGCGACATTGGTGTTTTCTGTGCTTTCATAGACATTGCGGGTGAAAAATGTAACAAAGGGACGTGTAACAAAGGGTGAAAAATCTGCAAAAAATAGTCGAATTATTTGGAATATTGAAAAAATAGTCTTACCTTTGCCCTCGGAAACCACATAGTTTTTAACTTTAAAATTAATAAGTCTATGAAAAAGGAAATTAAAGGATTTTGTGTAAAATCTCTCCAAACGCTTGGTCGTTTCGGAAATTATTCGTACTTTTGCCGCTGTCAAGGCGTGACAGACAGGCTCAGTATTCACTATTTAAGGTGTATGGGAGGGCTGTAGTATGGGAAAATTCATCAATCCATTCACCGACATGGGCTTCAAGCTCATCTTCGGTCAGGAGATATCTAAGCCGATACTGATAGAGTTCCTCAACAGCCTGCTTGTGGGCGAGTGCCACATCAAGAACTTGTCGTTTCTGGATAAGGAGCAGCCAAGGACTGATGTTGAGAACAGATCGCTGATTTACGATGTCTATTGCGAGTTAGATAATGGCGAGCACGTCATTGTGGAAATGCAGAATAGGAGCCAGCCCTACTTCAAGAACCGCAGTATCTTCTATGCCTCACGTGCCATCACGGAACAAGGCAAGAAAGGAGCAGACTGGGACTACGAGTACAAGGCGGTCTATGTTATAGCATTCCTGAACTTCGACAGGAGGGACATCTCCGATGAATTCAGATGTGACGTGACGCTGATGGATATGAAGAAAAAGGTGCCGTTTTCCGACAAGATCAGACTCGTGTATCTTCAGCTGCCACTATTCAAAAAAGAGCCCAATGACTGTCAAGACACGTTCGAACGAATAATATATGTACTGAAGAATATGGATATACTGGAAAGGATGCCCTGGTTAGCGCAGGATGCTGTATTCAAGCGGCTGGCAAGCATCGCTGAGGTTGCCGCAATGAGCAAGGAAGAGCGCTCAAAATATGATGAGAGCCTCCGCATTTACCGTGACACGATTAGTGTCATGGAAGGGCAGTATCAGGAAGGTCTTGAGAAAGGCATTGAGAAAGGCCACATTGAGGATGCTCGGAAAATGAAGGCTGATGACATGCCGACAGAGCTGATCGCCAAGTACACAGGCCTTTCTCCAGAGGAAATTAATGCGTTGTAAACATAGAGTATCGGTATCTGCAACATACCGTTAGCGACCTCATAAACAATACCAACAGCAGCTACAGTCGAATATGATTGTAGCTGCTGTTTTCGCAAAGGGCGCAGAGATGCCCGACCACTTTGCGCCCGTGCGTAGTCAGTTTTGGGATTATTAACATAAAAATGTATCCAACGATAGAGATTATTTACTAAATTTGCAGCCGTTTTCGCCTTATGAAAATGGGGGAGGACAATATGAATAACTCAACTTTCGGAAGTTGTAGAAGTAAAGGAGTTAAAGGAGTTAAGGAGTTAGGACAATACTTCGTGGCACCCGAGACTCCAGTAGAAAGTGGCGATTACAGGACTAACGTCTTAACTCCTTAACTCCTAAGAAGTTGAGCAAATGCGAAACTTGAATTAAAGATATGTAAACTATCTTTGTGGAGGAGGCATGCGGACAGGACCTCTTGGCATCAACCTGTCTTCGCGTCCCCAGATAAGTCCTTTCAGCATATTACCAAAGTCGAAACCGAATTTCTGTCCGTTGTTTAACTTGACGTAAGGTCTCACTATCGGGTCAGTCACCCATTGTCCAGTCATAGGGCTCAGATAACGTCTCACGCCGGTGTCAACGCCAAAATTCTTGTGCATCTTGATATCAGCGTAACCACCATAGGTCGTTGTCGACAGGTATGGATTAACAGCAGGACTCATCATCGATGAGTTGCCGTAGTAATATCCGAAAGCATGGAGTGATAGAGCATCATTCACCGTATAGCTAATAGTACCTCCTGCCCCATAGCGAGTCTGCAGGAATCCCATACCCACGAAACGGTACTTGTCAGCCAATGCAGAGGCTGAAAAGCTCCATCTTCCGATATTCTGATAAAGTGTCAGAGCTCCTGACTCGCGATCGAGCAGTCCTGGCATGGAGTTGGCCCCTCCACTGACGATTACAGCAGATCCTCTCCAGGGTAATAATAATTTGCCTCCATGTATGGTGTTCACTTCCCAATTTCCTCGACGATAATCAAAAAGTCGATGGTCGTAGTCAAGTTTAGTTGCTGCCTTTGTTATGCTAGTTGACATTACGGGCTTAAATAATATGGACGAATCCTTTTCTGTAATAAGTGAGTCGATATCCTGAATGTTACTCTCTACGCGCAAAGAATCCTCAGAAAGAATCTTTCTCTCATTACTTTCTGATTGTGCAGCTGCCACATAAGTAACAGCCGACATCAAAATGATTATTATTGCCTTACTCTTTCCCATAATAGCATTCTCATGGTGCAAAGATAGACAAAATAATCCGAACAGGCAAGTTTTAAATGAAAAATAAGAAAATCCTGCCAACCCGGCAGGATTTTCTTGTTTAAAGGGAATCTTGGCCTTAGGCCGAGACAGCTCACTTTACTGGAATCTTATCCACACGCTTCTGGTGACGGCCACCCTCGAAGGTGGCGGTGAAGAACTCATCCATGATCTTGCGAGCCATGTTGTTGTCGATGAAACGACCTGGCATCACAAGAACGTTAGCATCGTTATGCTGACGGATAAGATGTGCAATCTCAGGAATCCAGCACAAGCCGGCACGCACCTGCTGGTGCTTGTTCAGGGTGATGGAGATTCCCTCGCCAGAGCCACAGATGGCTATGCCGGGATAAACCTCACCACTCTCTATACCCTTAGCAAGAGCATGACCGAAGTCGGGATAGTCTACTGAGGCATCGCTCCAGGTGCCATAGTCCTTATAGGGATAGCCTTTCTCATCGAGATACTGGAGAACGAACTGCTTTAATGGGTAGCCTGCGTGGTCACAGGCTACACCTACTGTCTTTACTTCCATTATGCAAGGAGTTTCTTTACCTGGTTGTAAACATTCTCACCTGTGAAGCCGAGTTTCTCGTCGAGCACCTTGTAAGGAGCAGAGAAACCGAAGCTCTCGAGACCCCAGACGGTACCATCGGCACCTACCAGCCCCTCGAGGTTTACAGGCAGACCTGCTGTCAATCCGAACTTCTTTTTACCAGCGGGCAGAATGCTCTGCTGATACTCCTTCGACTGGCTGCGGAACAGACCCTCAGAAGGAACGCTTACCACGCGAGTCTTGATACCGTCGGCTGCCAGCAGCTTGGCACCAGCCTCGAGAGTGGAAACCTCTGAACCGGAAGCTAACAGGATTACATCGTAGTCCTCGTCTGAGCCGGCTACAACATAGGCACCCTTTGTTGCCTGGCTGTAGTCGTTGCCCTCGGGCAGCATCTCGATGTTCTGACGAGAGAAGATAAGAGCTGTCGGAGTATCGATGTTCTCCATAGCCATGCGCCAGCAAACGGTGGTCT
>ERZ842401.2047-NODE-2047-length-27565-cov-6.898946_pt1 | contig 27565 bp, 24 predicted proteins | sample MGYA00521270_ERZ842401 | MGnify/ENA primary metagenome ERZ842401 (study PRJEB31892, sample SAMEA3878208) | bioreactor metagenome | biome: Moose rumen | place: Sweden | collected 2011-10 | study: EMG produced TPA metagenomics assembly of the PRJEB12797 data set... | reverse complement strand
ACTACGGCCCATATCAGTTTCCCGAGAAGCTTATTCCGCTGTTTATCAACAATATACGCCATCGCAAGCCACTTCCCGTATATGGCAGGGGCGAGAATGTGCGCGACTGGCTGTATGTCGAGGACCACGCCAGAGCGATAGATTTGATTTTCCATGAGGGGAAAATAGGCGAAACCTATAATATCGGGGGTTTCAACGAGTGGAAGAACATCGATATCATAAAGGTACTTATCAATACTGTTGACCGTCTGCTCGGACGGCCGGAAGGTGCTGACATGGACCTGATTACATACGTTACCGACCGTGCCGGCCACGACCTCCGGTATGCCATCGACTCGTCCAAGCTTCAGCGGGAACTCGGCTGGGAGCCGTCGCTGCAGTTCGAGGAAGGCATTGAGAAGACCGTCCGCTGGTACCTGGACAACCAGGAGTGGCTGGATAACGTGACCAGCGGAGACTACCAGAGGTATTATGAGGAGATGTATAGTAAAAGATAACAATAGTACAATCAAATAGTTATGTCAATTTTCAAAGACAAGGTCCTGCTCATAACAGGCGGTACGGGGAGCTTCGGAAATGCCGTTCTGAACCGCTTCCTCCGCACAGACATCGGTGAAATCCGCATTTTCTCCCGCGACGAGAAAAAGCAGGACGACATGCGTCACGACTTCCAGGCAAGGATGCCGGAAGTTGCAGGCAAAATCAAATTCTACATCGGCGACGTCCGCAACAAGAGCACGCTGAAATATGCGATGCAAGGCGTTGATTATGTGTTTCATGCGGCCGCCCTTAAGCAGGTGCCGTCCTGCGAGTTTTTCCCGATGGAGGCCGTGAAGACCAATGTGATAGGCACAGACAACACCCTTGATGCCGCCATCGATGCGGGTGTTAAATGCGTCATTTGCCTCTCGACAGACAAAGCCGCTTACCCCATCAATGCAATGGGCATAACCAAAGCCATCGAGGAAAAGATTGCCGTAGCAAAATCAAGGCTCTCCGGCAACACCAAAATCTGCTGCACCCGCTACGGCAACGTCATGTGCTCCCGCGGCAGTGTGATTCCTTCGCGGATATGCCCTCAAGCATCCTAACCAATTGACATACAACGCTTAACGCCCCTACTCGACCCACTTTTAGTAAAGTCATCGCCCGAATCCTCAAAACTTGAACGCAATTGGCAAGTTCTTGAACGCCCGGAACTGAATTTCAAAAAACAAAAATCAGTGCGTGTTTCACAACACTTAGGTGCGAAAATACCAGCTAATTAAGCCTAATTTCCACCTGCAAGTTACGAACTTTTTCCCATCCGCCCAAGGGATGTTCAATTAAAAACGCAAAAATTTCAACAAAAATGAACGGTATTGAACGGAAGTGTCCACCCTCTCCTCAACCCGCCGTTCACCCCTGAAAACCTCAGACTTCGACCTGCTGAAGACGTGTACAACCTGGCGCCACCGCGCCCTCCGGAATAAGAAAACAATTCGCTCCATATATACACAATATTTGTTCAATCCCATTTGCACGAGCAAAGATAAACAAGAATACCAAGACTACCAAATATGATTTCCTGGATTGATATAGTAAGCCTAATTATTAGCGCCCTCTCTGGAGCCTCTTCTGCCCTTAAGCAGATGCTTCAGAAGCATCCCGGCCTCACCGACCGGGCACAGGCCCTCTATGTCGATGCCCTTAAGAAATGGTCCCCGAACAGGGCTATTCGTCATCAATTTGAGTCATCCCTCCCCAGCGCTGAATCCCTCACACAATACCTCTCAACTACCCAGACCATTGACCCCGAAGTTAATTCCCTGCTAAAGATTTGGGTTGATAAACTTCTGGCCGATGAGGTTTGCGGACCTTTCCTCATGGAATCTCAAACGACAGAGATTCTTACCACAATAAGCAGCGGGATAGAGTCCATTCTGGCCACAATCAAGGCCCCCTACAACAACCTCTATTATGCCTCCTCCAACCTCCGGGCATATTATTCCGACATCATCCCTGGCTATCATATCGACCGTGATGAAACCAACATCCTTTATAACTGGCTAGCCCAACCCGTAGACCCGGACGAAAAGCAAGAAGACAGGATTGCGGTTCTCCTTGCAGGCGCTGGCCTTGGTAAGACCGTCATCCTTCATGACCTGCAAATAAGGTTGGAGCAAGAAGGCACACCAGTCCTCGCAATAAAATCCGATATCGTATTCGACAGCTCTGATACAACCCTTGACAGAGCCCTCAACCTGGGTGCTCCCGCAGCTGAAGCAATCAAACAGATTGCCCTCGATCAGAAGGTCGTCATCCTCATAGACCAAGTAGATGCTCTCTCTGCCGTCCTTTCTGCGGATCGTAGACCGCTGGAATCGATTAACACATTCATAAACGAAGTCACTCGAATCGCAAATGTTCGTGTTATCGTCTCTTGCCGCCAGTACGACTTTGATTACGAAAGAGCTTTTGCCCGATACCAAGGTTGTGATAAAGTCAGACTGCAGCAGCTTACAGAAGAAAACGTAACCGGTGCTCTTCGGGCAGCTCAAATCAACCCCGAGTCCATCAGCGATACAGCCAAGGCCTTCCTTCGCTCTCCGCTGAACCTTTTCCTCTATTGCCGCCTGGCCGACCGCACCCGCGTCAACGCCAGCCCCACGCTCCAGGATCTGTATGGCTCGTTATGGAAAGAAATCATCATCGATAAAGCCGCAGGCACCACGCAGGCATTGGTCAAGAGCCTCGACGAGATAACAACGGAAATGAGCCGACGCCAGGTACTGACCATCAACAATGGAATCCTGCCATCGGAAACCGCCCACCAACGGTTATTCCTCATCTCCAACGCCTTCCTTTCCGAGGTCGGCAACAACAACATCCAGTTCATCCACCAGACCCTTTTCGAGTACATTTCAGCCCGTCTCTTCGTAGAGCGGGGCAGAACCTTGAACGACCTGTTCCTCAACAAGCATCAAGGACTTTTCCTCCGCCCGCAGCTCAAACAGATACTCGACTACCAGCGAAGCGTAGATCCGCAGACCTATGCATCCAACGTCCGCGAAATCCTCTTTGCCAAGGACGGGCAAGACAATGATAAATACCGCTTCCAGCTTAAGCAATTAGTTGTCACCACGCTGGCCTATTACCCTTCCTTCCTCCCTTCCGAAAAGGCTATATTCAAGCAGATTCTCGAAGATGAAAGGTTACGCCCCATTCTGCTATCCGCCATCATCACTCCCGACGGCATAGACCTGCTATGGGAGTACATCTGCGATAACGGAGGAGTAAAGTCAGTTGACAATGCTTTCCTAAGCAGTTACCTCAACGCCGTCTGTGCTATAGGAGCCTCTGACGTAAACAAGGCCACCAACTATCTGGCTCAAGTCTCAGAGGTGGCACATGATCCAAAGCTCAACCAGCAGTTCGTATGGGCCCTCGACTCCCTGCCGGTGGGGGAACAAACATCGGCCATGCTTTGGGAGCTCATCCGGAAATACGGAGTAGAAGGAGGTGATATTGAAATCAGCAGCCTCTTGAATCGCCTACTACAATATGACCCCGTATCCGTAGGGAGCTATCTCCTTGATCTCCTCAAAAGCTATGTCAAAGCCAACGAGAGCAAATGGTCCTTCGATGTACCTCATAACTACGAGAACATTGTGAAGCACCTCCAAGAAGAGAACAAGGATGCCTTCCTGGGCATTGGGCTGCAGATGCTAGACTTAATACTTGCATCTTCAGAAGAGTTCCAAGACGATGACATCCGCTCAGCTGCTGTACTGTACCTCTACAACGGCCATGGCCATACGCTTCACTTTGACGACTGGCTGCTCAGTAAACTGCTGGAAACTGTCGAAGATAAGGTTGAGAAGAAAGACCCTCAGATTGACGACCTCCTGAAGGCTTTGGCTGCAACGGACATCGCGGCTAAACACATCATCGCTCTCGAAGGATGGCGCAGGGATGTCCCTCGATACAAGGAACAAATATATGGCTATCTCGCAGCCAATATGGGCAAAAAGTTCCATGCCTCGTATTTGGAATACCAGCAAAAGAAACTATTTGAAGCAGTATTCCCTCTGCTAGGTCATGAGGAGCAAGCAAGCCTTGTCGCAAAGATTGACAGCATAGAACCGGATTGGGAAAAAGTCCACCTCAAAGGGGAAGGCAGAGTACCTATTACCAAGGTTGGCTACACCAAAGCCCAATACTACAGCCTGATTCCCGAAGACATCCTGAAAACATATAAGGAAGAGTACAAGACCTATCAGACTCTTCGCCGCAAATACGAGAACGTTGAAGTGCATGAGCCCAATCGGGTAATGTCTATGTGGGGCTGGCCCTCAACTCCCGATGACAAGGTGGCGAAAATGTCCAAGAAGGACCTTATCAAACTTGCACAAACACACGACAAAGACAGTTATCTTGATTGGGACCGCCCCACCCGGCACGGCAATGCTCAAGCATTCGCCAATCGCGCATCCCATGAACCCGACTTCATGTGCGACGTCTATTCCACCATGCTGGATACGGATGTTAGTCTTGCCTATTTTGTGGAGATGGGTCTTGAGGGGCTCCGGAAAGGTCAGTGTGACGAAGCGAAAGTCAGCGCTTTACTTGAGAAACTGATTAGTTCTCAGCCGGACGACGTGAATGCCATTGATGCAAACATTGCTTTCGGTATCATCCGGGACACGGACCATTACATCAAGGCAGACAAGGTTCCTCCCAAGTTCCTGGTCGATTTCCTTTTCAAGGTTGCGTTGACGGCCAAAGACGAAGATAATCCAAGCCGGGAGCACGTCGATGTAAATGATGGCATCAACCAGCTCCGCGGTCACGCGGTGGATTATCTGGTCCAGCTCTACTATTGCAAGGAATATCAGGACAGACTCTTTGACGTTTTGATGACCGTCGCTAGGACTGGTTCCGTGGCAACTCGTTGCGCCCTGCTTTTCCAGATGGCTCTTTTGATAAACGCAGATAGGAAGAAAACGCTTGATATCTTCCTTGCTGCAATGAGTAAGGACTACAACGTGAATTTGCTCCGGATGCAGCTTCACGACCACAACCCGCTTGTTTATCTGGCCAAGTCAGATTTTGATAAGTTGGGAGATTACTTCGAGGCTTGTATGAAAGAGCCTGCCTCACATGAAAGCAATATCGTTATTTTGTTTGCTGCCTGGTTGAGGAATACCCCCGGAGCTGAAGAATTGACATATCGTATGGCAGATTCTTCTTTGGAAGGCAAGTTCCATCTAATCCGTTATATCTGCCAGATTTATAATCCTACAATTCACGATAAGTGCTCGACCATTCTTTACCGTTATCTGAACATAGATGACAAAGAATTGGGACGCGTTTATGATGAAGTTGCTGATACCTTTGACCGCTGGCCCCGGGTTGAGCTGAAAAAATACTTAAATGATTATTTTGCTTCTCCTGTGTCTCGCTATGCCAACAGGGATGTCGATGAGTTCTTGAAGAAGGAGAGTAGGGCGTATCCGGAGGATTGTCTGAGATGGATTAGTGCGTTGTACAAGAGTACGAAAGGGGTGTCGAATATTTACCAGGTTTCCGAGTACACGCAGATTCTGATTGAGGCCTATAACAGCATTTGTAAGTATGACAATCAGAGTCCAGTGCTGGAGGCAGCAATGGATATGTTTGATGAACTACTGAAGGATAATGCTGGGAATGCTTCTCTGAGACGATATTTAAATGAAGTACGCTGACGAGTATGAACGGTAAGATATTCATATCATATAGTTGGACGGAACCTTCGAAGAGTATCGTCAACAATTGGTTGAAGCCCTGTCTGAAGAATGCGGGCATCAATTGTATGATTGATAAGGATGATTGCGGCTATAATGACAATATCGATAAGTTTGAGCGGGAGTTGCCAAATGCGGCGAAGGTGGTGCTGGTGTTGAGTCAACCATTTTTATTCTCTCCTGATTGTATGTTTGAGGCTGCGCTGGCTGTGTCGAAATGTGATGTTGAGAAACAGGTCTATGTAATCAACATACAGGACTACAATTTTAGAAAGGATGAGCTGAATCTACTGAAAGAGATTTCGGATCGATTCGAGGATCTCAAGATGAAAAAGGAAGAGGCTCTTCAGAAGCTTTCGGATTCGGCAACGGGTCCTGTTAAAGATGAATTGAGAAAGATTAATACGATTCTTGGGAATTTGAGCGGGTTGTGGAAGATGTTGAGGTCTAAGAATTCCGGGGCGTTTGATGCCGTTTCCAAAGATGATTTCAAACTGGTTTGCGATGTATTGAAATTAAGCATAGAGTATTAGATAATAATTTAAATCCCAAATAGTTATGTCCATCTTTAAAGACAAAGTATTAATGATCACCGGCGGAACAGGATCTTTCGGCAACGCAGTTCTTAAACGTTTCCTCCGTACTGATATTGGTGAAATCCGTATCTTCTCCCGCGATGAGAAGAAGCAAGACGACATGCGCCACGAGTACCAGGCCAAGTATCCGGACGTTGCTCATAAGATCAAATTCTACATCGGCGATGTACGCAATCTTGAGTCCTGCCGCTCTGCAATACCTGGTACAGATTATATCTTCCATGCGGCAGCCCTCAAGCAAGTACCCTCTTGTGAGTTCTTCCCCATGGAGGCTGTACGTACCAACGTGATCGGAACTGACAATGTCCTGACAGCTGCTATCGAGGCAAAGGTTAAGTGCGTTATATGCTTAAGCACCGATAAAGCTGCCTATCCAATCAATGCGATGGGAATCACGAAAGCCATTGAGGAGAAGGTTGCCATAGCAAAAAGTCGCTATTCCGGAGAAACTAAGATAGCTTGTACGCGTTATGGAAATGTGTTATGTAGTCGGGGATCAGTGGTGCCGTTGTGGATCGAGCAAATCAGAAATGGCAACCCTATCACCCTCACGGAGCCGAGCATGACCCGCTTCATAATGTCCCTCGACGAAGCTGTTGACTTGGTTCTCTTTGCCTTCGAACACGGAAGCAACGGAGACATCCTTGTCCAAAAAGCTCCCGCTTGCACTATTCAGACCCAGGCCGAAGCAGTTTGCGAGCTCTTTGGTGGCAAAAAGGAAGAGATTAAGGTCATTGGTATCCGTCACGGTGAGAAGATGTATGAGACTCTCCTCACTAAGGAAGAAGCGGCTAAGGCTGTTGATATGGGCGATTTCTACCGCGTCCCAGCTGACAATCGTGACCTCAACTACGACAAGTTCTTCAAAGAGGGCGATACGAAGAGAGTGCTCATTGATGAATTCAACTCAAATAACACTCGCCGCCTCAACCTCGAAGAGACCAAGGCAAAGATTGCAAGCCTTGAGTACATCCAGAATGAGTTGGCTGGTATCCCTAACGTGGCTAAGTAATGATCTTTGAATGTTAATTATCGGGATGAGTCTGGCCATCTACTATGGGCATGAATCCTGGAGGCGTTATGTATGGTCTAATTTAAAGTCGTCATAATTATTACAATTGTTCTTTCAATGCATGGATGTCCTTTACCGAAACAACCGATTGCCTAATATGAGATAATGGTCATAATTCCTGCTTAGAAGACATATTCTTTAATAATCCAGTAAAGAAAGATATGAGTAACAATAAACATATTAATACAGCTGTTATCATGGCTGCAGGTATGGGTACTCGTTTTGGTGCGCAGACCGAACTGAAGCCTAAAGGTTTCATCCCTTTCAAGGGAAAACCTATGGTGCTTCGTGCGATTGAAACAATGTGTGATGCTGGTATTGAAAAGATTGTTATTGGTACTGGCTATCATAAAGAGTTTTATGAAGCCCTTGAGGAAGAATACTCTGGGAGGGTACAGTGTGTGTTCTCACCCCGCTATGCAGAGACTAACAGTATGTATACCCTCTGGAATTGCCGCGAAGCGATAGGAGATAATGACTTTTTGCTTTTTGAGTCTGATTTGGTGTTTGAGAAGAAGGCTGTCATGGAACTAATAGATTGTCCATTCGACACTGCGATGCTCATTACACCCGTTACGAAGTTCCAAGACCAGTACTATGTGCAGATGAATGAGAATTGTGAACTGATCAACTGCTCCGTAAACAAAGAAGACATTAAACCCTCAGGAGAGCTTGTTGGTATCCATAAAATAAGCAACACATTCTACAGAACACTCTGTTCAGAGTATGAGAAGATAGTTGAACAAAAGCCCAAACTGGGTTATGAGTTCCAACTACTGGATGTATCCCAGCACATAGCGCCTATGCACGTTCTTAGACTGGACGATTTGCAGTGGTATGAGATTGACGACGAAGATGATTTAAAGTACGCAGAAGAGAATATCAAGATATATTAAAATACACGGAATATGGCAAAGACAGTTTACCTTGGCATGATTGGCGACATCATGCACCCCGGATTAATTAACATCATCAATGAAGGCGCAAAACATGGTGACGTGATGATTGGATTGTTCACAGATAAAGCTATCGCAACGCATAAGAGGCTGCCGTATCTAACCTATGAGCAGCGGAAGCAGGTGATAGAAAATATCAAGGGAGTTAGCACAATTGTTCCACAAGACGATTGGAGCTATGTGCCCAATCTGGTGAAGTATAGGCCCGATTATATCATTCACGGTGACGATTGGAAAGAGGGACCCGCCAAATATCTTCGTGATGAAGTATTCAAAGTGATGGAGTCACTTGGTGGACAGGTGATTGAAATACCTTATACTAAGGGTATTTCCGCATCAGGACTGAAACAAACAATTGATTCGCTAGGTGTTACCCCACAAGCACGTTTAGCTTCACTAAGAAGGATCATTTCTGCGAAACCCATCGTGCGTATCATGGAGTCTCATTGCGGTCTTACAGGACTTATCATTGAACATACCAAGGTTGAGGTCGGTAATGAGATTCGTGAGTTTGATGGTATGTGGGCAAGTTCACTCACCGACTCTACGAGTAAAGGTAAACCAGACATCGAGGCCGTTGACTTGACCACCCGTTTGCATGACCTGAGCGACTCTTTAGAAGTGACTACGAAGCCCGTTATTTACGATGGTGATACCGGAGGAAAGACTGAGCACTTCGTGTTCACAGTCCGTACTTTGGAGCGCCTTGGTGTATCAGCTGTAATTATTGAGGATAAGGTTGGCCTAAAGCAGAATTCATTATTTGGAACTGACGCTGTCCAGACCCAGGACTCTATAGAAGGTTTCTGTTCTAAGATTCAAGCTGGTAAAGAAGCACAGATTACAAATGACTTTATGATTATTGCTCGTTGTGAAAGCTTAATAGCCGGTAAGCCTGTTGAAGATGCCTTGAAGCGTTGCCATGCTTATGTAGCAGCAGGTGCTGATGGCATTATGATCCACTCCAAGAACAAGGACGGAATGGACATCAAGGAATTCTGCCAGCGTTTCCGTGAAGTGGATAACCACACACCTATTGTGGCAGTACCTACCACCTACGGGCAGTTTACCGAAGCAGAACTTGCAGAGTGGGGAATCAACATTGTTATTTATGCTAACCACATGCTCCGTAGTGCTTATCCTGCCATGGTGAAGTGTGCGGAACGTATCCTTGAAACTACTCGTTGCCAAGAGGCCTCTGATGAATACTGCATGCCTATCAAGCAGATTCTGAACCTTATTCCTGGAACCAAAAAGAAATAAGCGATGATTAGACCTGAATTCTTTATTGAGAAACTGAGAGAGAGCGGCATTGACTGCTTTGCCGGTGTTCCCGATAGTCTGCTGAAGAACATCTGTGCTTATATCACAGACCACTTTGATGCCCAGCACAATATCATAGCTGCTAATGAAGGTGCAGCAGTAGGTCTTGCTGCCGGTCATTACCTTGCAACAGGCCAACCCGCCTGCGTATATATGCAGAATAGCGGCGAGGGTAATATCATAAACCCGTTGGCCTCTCTTACTGATCCAGAGGTTTATAACATTCCTGTACTCCTTCTGATTGGTTGGCGTGGCCGTCCTGGTGTACACGATGAACCCCAGCACATAAAACAAGGTAAGGTAACAACCGGCCTGCTGAATACAATGGGTATCAACTTTGATGTGCTTTCAAAAGAGGAAGACAAAGCTGAGAAGCAGATTGCAAAAGCAGTCAAGGCTCTCCAGAACAAGGAAGTATATGCCCTGGTAATTGAAAAGGACACCTTCGAAGACTACAAACTCCAGAACGTAGAGAAGAACGACCTCACTATGAGCCGTGAAGAGGCCATTCAGACTGTTGCTGCTGCACTTGGAGAGAAGGATTGTATCGTGAGCACTACGGGTATGATCAGTCGCGAGCTCTTCGAGTACCGTGCTGCTATGAATCAAGGCCACGAGCGCGACTTCCTTACCGTTGGTAGTATGGGACACGCAAGCCAGATAGCTCTTGGTATTGCCATGGCAAAGACAGACCGTAACGTTTGGTGCTTTGATGGTGATGGTGCGGCCATTATGCACATGGGTAGCATGGCAATTGTCGCTAGTAAGGCTCCGAAGAACTACGTACATGTGGTGTTCAATAATGGTGCTCACGATTCTGTTGGTGGTCAGCCCACGGTTGGTTTGAAGATTGATCTACCTGCCGTGGCAAAGGCTGTTGGATATAAGGCTACAGCCACTGTAGATAATAAGGAAGATCTTGTTGCCGCATTGAAGAACCTCTCTGAAGGACCTGTTCTTCTGGAGGTTAAGGTAAAGAAGGGTAACCGTAAAGATCTTGGACGCCCTACAACCACTCCTATCCAGAACAAAGAAGCTTTGATGGAGTTCTTAAAGAAATAAAATAATGGAATTGAAAGAAATAAAGATTAAAAGAAACGTCTTGTTGAATCCGGGGCCGGCGACGACAACGGATAGTGTGAAATTGGCTCAGGTGGTGCCTGACATTTGTCCGAGAGAGAAAGAGTTTGCTGGACTGATGAAGGGCTTACGTAGTGATTTGTGCAAAGTGGCTCATGCGCCAGAGCCGGAATATACGGCCGTTCTCTTTTGCGGATCTGGAACAATCAATATTGATATCTGCATCAACTCCCTGGTCCCCGAAGGGAAGAAGATTCTGGTCGTAAACAACGGAGCTTATAACAGCCGTGCTGTTGAGGTTTGCCAGATGTACCATATCCCAAATATTGACCTCAAGTCAAGCGTCTTTGAACAGCCCAATCTGGCAGATGTAGAAAGGACTTTGAAAGAAAACCCTGATGTGGCTGTTGTTTATTGCTGCCATCATGAGACGGGGACTGGCGTGTTGAATCCAATCCGTGAGATTGGTGCCTTGGCTCATAAGTATGGGGCGATTATGATTAGCGATACGACCTCTAGCTTGGGAATGATACCGTTTGACATTGTGAAGGACAATGTGGACTTCTGCATGGCTTCTGCCCAAAAAGGTTTGATGGCCATGTCTGGTTTATCGTTTGTCATTGGTCGCAGGGATATTATCGAAGCATCCAAAAACTACCCCACTCGTTCTTACTACTGCAACCTCTATATGCAGTACGAATGTTTTGAGAAGACAGGAGAAATGCACTTTACTCCACCGGTACAGACTATCTATGCTGCCATCCAGGCTTTGAAGGAGTACTTTGAGGTTGGAGAAGAGGCCAAGTTTGCCCGTCACCGCAGGGTTTATGAAGCAATCCGAAAAGGTGTGAAAGATCTTGGGTTTGAGACCGTCATTGATCCAAAGATTGAGTCTGGTCTTGTGGTGTCTGTGAAATATCCAGATGACCCGAATTGGAGTTTTGAGAAGGTTCACGATTATTGTTACGAACGTGGATTTACAATCTATCCGGGCAAGATTTCAACAACCAATACCTTCCGTCTTTGTGCTTTAGGAACTATTGATGTGAAGGATATAGCAGATTTCTTTGTGGTTTTGGGAGACGGCCTGAAACTATTAGGCATTAAAATGTAGTTTTGCAATGAAACTTGTCACTTTTGAGCAAATAAAGGAGCTCAATATTTCACCCGTTACATGTGTGGATTGGGTAAAGGAAGCATTCTCTATCAAACATGAATCAGAATTGCCCCCAAAGAGCAGTGTGCACCCAAGCGGCATTGATTTCTTTACTTCTATGCCGTGTTTATTACCGGCTCAATATAATACCTATTGTTTGAAGCTAGTTCATAGAATAAATGGTGCTATTCCCGCCCTTGGTAGTGATATCCTCGTTTATGAAAGGAGTAGTGGGAAACTGCTCGCTTTAATGGATTGTGACTGGATAACAGCTATGCGGACTGGTGCTGTTGCCACTTATGCGGCTCAGTTGTTTCGTAAAGAAGGTGAAATTACTTATGGATTTACTGGGTTAGGCAATACAGCTCGTGCTTCATTATTGTGTTTACTTGAATCAGAGCCGGATGTTCATCATAACATTCTGTTGCAAGAGTATAAAAACTATGCTGACTTGTTTGAAGAAAGGTTTTCGTCGTATTCTAATGTCGTTTTCAAGCGAACGAAAAGTCCCGAAGAATTCGTTAGTCAGTCTGATGTCTTGTTTAGTTGTATAACACAGGCAGAAGGTAATTTGTATGAAAACACTGATTGGTTCAAACCTGGTTGTCTGGTGATACCAGTGCATACTCGCGGTTTCCAAAATTGTGATTTGGTTTTTGATAAAGTCTTTAGTGATGACACAGGTCACGTGAAGGGATTTAAGTACTTTAATCAGTTCCGTTCTTATGCAGAACTCCAAGATGTAGTATCTGGCAAAGTGAAAGGGCGCGAAAGTGATAAGGAACGAATCTTAAGTTACAATGTTGGCATAGCCCTTCATGATGCTTTATATGCAACAAAGCTATGGAGTATGTTGTGCGATTCTACGAGTTTACAAACTATCGGTTTGCCCAAACAAACAGAAAAATTCTGGATTTAATAGATGAGAACAATCGAAGATTTAGAATTAAGACAGTTGCAATTAGATATCTTGCGACAAGTACATACTTATTGTCAAGATAAGGGCTTAAAGTATTTTCTAGCCGGGGGAACCCTGATAGGTGCTGTTCGCCATAAGGGGTATATTCCATGGGACGATGACATAGACCTTTTTATGCCTCGTTATGATTATGATTTGTTTGTGGCAAGCTATAATCAGCAAAAAGGAGGATCAACGAGAGTCATATCCCTTGAAACGAGTCCTGATTATTATTTGTCCTATGCTAAAGTGGAAGACGTCCGTACTGAATTAATAGAGGATGTTGATTCCGGATGTAAAATGGGGGTTAATATTGATTTGTTCCCGCTTGATGGTGTCCCCGATAATGAAGATGAAAGGATACGTTACTTCAAAAAAATACAGAGATTAAGGAATATGGAAACCCTCAAAGGTGTTTCTGTAAATTGGAAGAAGCGTAATCCTTTAAAGAATCTTGTTTTAATAGGAGGTAAGGTATTGCTCGCGCTTCGCTCGCTGAGGAGTATTGTAGAATCTTTGGAACAAGCTGTGGATAAAACATTGGTTAACACAAAAGATGTAGCTAATGTGTCCTCTGGTAACAATGGTATCAAAAGCTGTTTCCCCAGAGAAGCAATTGCCAATGACATTGACATTCTATTCGAAGGTGAATACTTCAAAACTATGCAGGGTTATGAATCTTATCTTAAAATCAATTATGGAGACTATATGAAACTTCCCCCTGTGGATAAGCGTATTTCACATCATGCATTTACTGCATATTGGAAGTAATCAATACTAATGACAGATAGCAGTCTCCTCATCTATAACTTGGGTAATCAAGTAGAAGCCTTCTCTACTCGTTGTAACTCGGTACTTCCATATACGGTTTTGCAACCCAAGCAAATTCATTCGGATGGAATTTTCGTCGTAAAAGAGAAGACACGTGAGAGTCCAATCGGATATGATGCGCTTGTCACAAATCTTCCCAATTTTGCTATAGGTGTTCGATCGGCTGATTGCATCCCTGTGCTGTTATACGATTTTCGAAATAAAGTAATAGCGGCTGTTCACTGCGGTTGGAGAGGTACTGTGCTTAAACTGTCAGAAAAAGTAATCAAGCTCATGATGCTAGAATATGGCTCATGCCCCGTTAATTTAAAAGCTGTTATAGGGCCAGGAATTGGGCCGGCTTCTTTCCAAGTCAAAACGGATGTTGTAAGAGCGTTCGACAACGCTGGCTTTTCAATGGATGAAATACTTATAAACAAGGGGACACCGTCGATGCCGAATTATTACGTTGATTTATGGAAGGCAAATAGACTTACTCTTGAAAATGCTGGTATTATTTCATCAAACATCTTTGTGTCTGGTATTTGTTCTTTCATCAACCATGATGAGTTCTATTCTGCCAGATACCTAAAGAATAACAAATGTGGAAGAACAATATCATCAATAATGCTTATTTATAATAGAAAATAGTATGATTGGAGTAATAGGTGGCAACGGAGTGGTTGCTACAAATCGCCTTTGCCAAATGGTTGAGGAGTTAGATACAAAGAATGGTGCTTTTCGAGATATGCACCATCCTGAAATGATAGTATGGCAGGCCACACAAGCACCGTCAAGAAGTATGTATCTTGAAGGACGCGGCCCAAGTTTTATTCCCGACTATGTCCGCATTGGGACAGCACTTAAAGGTCTTGGATGTGACACACTGTGCCTATGCTGTAATACTGCTCACTATGCTATTGATGAATTGGAGGCTCAAATCGGGATTCCATTTATTAATGTTATTGCAGAAACTGCGAAAGAGGTCCATCGTTTAGGCTATAAAGAGGTGGCTGTAATGTGTACGGATGGTTGCTTGAAAACTGACCTTTATGGCCAGTATTTTAAAATGTACGCACCTGAAGTTAAGATTTTATATCCTGATGAAACATCACAGGCTCTTGTAACAAAAGGAATTTGTAATTCTAAGAATACTCAAAGATACCTAGATGAGAATGATGATGAAAATCCAACTAATATCTTTAGCCGGATTTGTGACACAATCATTTACTCAAATCCTAACTGCGACTGTATTATAGGTGGTTGTACAGACATTAGCAATGTATTCTCTCCTGATAGTTATAAGGCAGTTGCATATTTAGATAGCTTGTATGTTTTAGCGAAGAGAATATTCGAAAAAGAAGGTTATAAAAAACAATAATAACAATGAAGCTGCAGAAACTAACAAGAGAAGAAACTCGAAGTCGTTTCTTGTTTCTATTAGATAAGCTTGATGCATTTTGTGCTGCAAATAACTTGACATATTATCTGGCCTGTGGAACCCTGATCGGAGCAGTCCGTCACAAGGGCTTTATCCCATGGGATGACGACTTGGATGTCTGGATGCCATATCCCGATTTTATGAAGTTTATCAATTCATATCAAGCAGATGATAGTTTCGTTGTGTCACCATTTGACGAAAGCGATTTTGCGTACGCTTTTGGCCGTTTATGTGATGCGTCTACCTTTGGCCGTATTGGAAATACCAAAACCATTGGATGTAGCATAGACATCTACTGCATTTGGGGCTTACCGGATGATGTCCAGGCGCGGGAAAACCTTAAGGATCGCATATTCGAGCTAGCACATAAAGAAGCAAAAATTCTTACTTTCATTCATCGGGTTGCCAAATTGAGACTGTGGCCCAAGAAAGATTTTCACCTCAACTCAACAAAAAGTATCGTTCGCCAACAGGTCAGAATACTTGAAGAATACCCTTATGAGACAGCGAATGAAGTCTGGCCTTTCGGAGGCGTTCGAGAGTCTATGAAGAAAGGGCTTTTTTACGAGTCTACTCGTATTGCCTTTGAGGGCAAACTCTACAATGCTCCTGCCCGGTACGATGAGATTCTAACCATAAAATATGGCGATTATATGAAATTGCCGCCTGCTGAGCAACAGCAAGCTTATCATGGCGATAACTATTTCTGGAAGCATAAACAATAAACTATATGGCAGAAGCCAAGACAAATACATTTATAAAAGGCGTATCCGTCCAGACGATTGTTACAATCGTAATGGGCGTACTGGAGGTGGTAGTATTCTCCATTATGTCCAGACTCCTTACAAGGCAGGAATTTGGTTATTACTCCGCGCTTATTGGAATCATTTCTATTTGCCAGAGCATAGCAAACGCGGGGTTAGGTTCTGCAATTATACAGAAAAAGGATGGTAGCCCAGAACATGTTTCAACAGCGTTTACTTTAAGCCTTATTATCGGGACAACAGTATCTCTGGTGGTATTTGTCTTTGCTGCCCCTTTAGCCCGTTGGATAGCTGACGAATCACTAACATTGCCTCTAAGGATAATGTCTTTTGTAATTCTCTTTAGTGCCATAGTTAGTGTGGGTAATGCACAATTGTATAAGCGATTAGAATTTAAGCGGGTGGGAATCATCCAGGCATCGAGTTATCTTGCCGCATCTGTAATAGGTATTGCGATGGCAGTCATGCATTGTGGACTTATATCAATCGTAATGGCGGCTGTCTTATATCCTGTTTTTACAACAATTTTGCTATATACAACAAGTCTAACGATTCCAAAATTACACATTGCAAAAAATGAGACGGGAGGAATAATATCATTCGGCGGTTGGTTGACATTAGGTGTTATTGTTAATACTGTCACGCAACAATGGGATAAGTTGGTCTTATCTAAATGGCTTTCTGTTGAAGCTTTAGGCTCTTATAACCGCCCTGCAGGTTTTGTCTCCACAGTTACAGGAAAACTACAGAACATCTTTGATGTTGTGCTGTTCCCAATGTTGTCAGATATTCAAGATAACCGTGACAAGATTCTGTCTGTTTTTTATCGTGCTGTTGGACTTTTGAATTCCTTCTCTATAGTCCTTGCTGCTGTATTCTTCTTCAATGCAGAATTAATCATTCAGATCTTTTTTGGCAACCAATGGCTGGACTTGGCTATAGTAATGAGAATAGCGTCTATTGGTGTTGTTTTTAGCGTAGATAGTCAGTTGGTGGACTGTTTTTTCAGAAGCCTGAACTATGTAAGGTTAGGGTTCTTCCTCAGATTATTTGGGGCTTTCTTGATGCTTCTCTGCATTTATATAGGAACCAGATACGGAATCGTAGGCGTGGCTGTAAGTATTGTATTTGCCAATGTGGTGTTCATCTTAATCAAGATGATTGTTTTAAGTCTTAAGGTTAAGGCTAATCTTGGAACGATGTTTTTTACTTGGTTCAAAGCCTGGAAACCCGCATTGATTCTTGTTATTGTTGGTAGTCTTTTTCTCATCCTCATGCCTCAGACAACTCTCATTCGAGTTTTGTTTGCTGTGATATTTGGGCTTATTATTATTATGGAGTTCGCGTATTGTCCCTCTATGGTTGGTGAGGAGTACAAGGCCACCATTTTTCCGTCTGTGAAGAAAGTTCGCAATAAATTATTAAGAGTAGCAACAAATGAGTAGAAATAGATTGTGGGGTATACTGTTATTGGTATTAGCAGTTGTATCTTTTGCCTTGTATCTTGCGACTGGCTTATCAAGTCCTAGTGGGTTTATTATGGCCTATAGTTTTGTCGTTGTCGCATTTTGTACCACGGTTATTATTATTGATCAGCAGAAGTCCAGTTTAAGAGGTTTTTGGGCAAAACCTTCAAATATTTTCTTCTTTGCAGTTATCATAGTTTTTTATCAGTATCTTTTAGACTTATACCTTGGTGTTAAATCAGACTCTGATTTTTACAATCCGAGAATTCTAAATTATTGTGCCCTGATCAGTGATGTTGGAATCGTTGCTTTTGTATTTGGACTAACAATCCATTCCCCTAAACCATTAGTCCCCCGAAAATCATCAGCCCCATACTCGAAATCTACCCCTTGGCCGATTATAATCATTCAGATTGTTGTTTTTATTCTGTTCTTAAGGGAAGTTGGTATAGCTAACATGTTAAGTGGTGCAGATTTTGGCAGTGATTTTGTTAAGGGAGATAGTAATGCTGGTTACTACGAATATCTTCTTCAATCAGTCAATATAGCAATTCTAATTTATTCCGTAAGATCGCATCCTAAAGTTACTTCAATAAAAGAATTCTTAGGTATTATTCCTAAGGTTAGTCTTGTAATAATTGGTATTTATATACTCTTGAGAATTCCAAGCGGAGATAGGGGACCTTTTATAGTTACGTTATTCTCTCTTTTTTATGCTTATTTGTATTCTTGTCGGGCGAGGGTCAAGTTGTGGCTTCTACTCCTTGTGCTTTTTGTTGGTGCTTATAGTGTTTCTCTGATAGGGATGGCTCGTCAGTATGATTTGAGTTCTTCTTTCTCAGAACGAATGCAAAGTGCATCTAACACTTTTAAAACTGGTGGCCGATTTGACGGAAGTAGAAGCGTTTTTGCTCCTACTCAGGAATTAGCTTTTTCGTTTACTTCATACCAGTGTATGGTATCTGGCATAAAGGACAAAGGTGATGACTTTCATTATGGTATGTATCAGGCTGTTGAACTTATGAATTCCGTACCATTTGGACCTAGTTTTGTGCAAAGAACATTAGGTATTAAAGGTGCAGAATCTGCCTCAGGCACTTACGCAACATATGAGTATTTGGGACCATCACCAAGCTGGGGCTTAGGATCTTGTGTGATAGGAGATTTTTACATGGATTTTGGAATAATTGGAGTTTTTATCGCCATGTTATTAGTTGGAGTTGCATATAGACGTTTTGACTCCCACCTTCTTTTAAGCCCTTTTTCCAACGATACAATTTTGGCATTTGTTTTTATATATTCAACACGAGCGATAAACGTGGCAAGAGGCACTTTTTTAGGGGAGCTTAGAGGCGTTATCCTTATCATCCTTATATTGTTGTTTAATAGTTTATTAATGCAAAGAAAGAGGTAATGAATACAAAGAGTATTAAACATTTTTTTAATAAAGTAGTTATTAAGCTTTCTCCAATAATACCTTCAGATGAATTATATATCCGATTGAAATGGATGGCAACAATGGATTATAAGCTTAATTTGAAGAGCCCACGGACGTTTAATGAAAAAGTCAATTGGCTAAAGATTCATGACAGGCGCCCAGAGTATATTACAATGGTTGACAAGGTCGCAGTTAAAGATTATGTAAAAACTCTTATAGGAGAGAAGTATATTATCCCTACTTTGGCCGTTTGGTCGCGAGTCGAAGATATTGATTATGACTCATTACCAGAACAATTCGTGTTGAAAACTAATCACGATAGCGGTGGGGTAGTCGTATGTAGAGATAAAAAAACCTTTAACAAGGTAAGGGCCCAAGAGATACTTCACAAATCACTAAAAACAGATTATTACCTCCAAAGTAGAGAATACCCTTATAAACACTTATCGCGCAAAGTTTTTGCTGAGCAATATTTAGAGGATAAAAAGTATGGAGAATTACGTGATTATAAGTTCTTTTGTTTCGATGGAGAAGTAAAGGCATTGTTCGTAGCAACAGGCAGAATGAACTCAAACTCAGAAACTAAATTTGATTTTTTTGATTCTGACTACAAACACCTTGATATTATTAATGGTCATCCTAACGCAATCAATACACCAGAGAAACCTATCTGTTTCGAGGAGATGAAGATGATTGCGTCCGAGTTATCTAAAGGCATACCTTGCGTTAGGGTTGATTTATATGAGGTTGAAGGGCGTATCTATTTTGGTGAATTAACGTTTTCTCATTGGGGTGGTTTCACCCCCTTTCAACCAGAATCATGGGACTATACTTTTGGATCATGGATTAAATTACCGAAGCTATGAAAACAATAGTATGTTTTATCAATTGTATCTCAAATGGTGGAGCGGAAATACAGTTGTCTTCTCTTGCTAATATGTTAACAGAGAAAGGATATGATGTTTCTTTGGTTACATATGGAGATGCTAAAGATCTGCAAGTTTTATCGCCAAAAGTTGTAAGAATCCGTCTTGCAGAAGGGAAAGGGAATATGAGCAAGTTCTTTGCAATATTCAAATACTTTGCAACTACGAAAGCTGACTGTGTAATTAGCTATTGCCAGCGTAATAATTTTTTTGCATTAATACCATTGATGTTTCGGTCGCGTCGTAATATTAAGGTGATTGCCGGTGAACGTAATATAACAGCAGGTGCACCAGATTTCTATGAGAAGTGTTTGTTTAAGTGCCTATATAGAAGAGCAGATTACATTATTCCTAATTCATATACTCAGGGCGGATATATTATTTCAAAACGGCCTGGCTGGAAGGGCAAAGTACAAACTATCATCAATTATACTGACTTGGAGCGATTCTCTGTACAGCACCATGACTTTGATGGAACAATAAAAGTCGGGATTTTTTGTCGATTTGATCCGCAGAAGAATACCGTTAGATTTGCTGAGGTGGTTCGTCGGTTAAAAAAGTCTTCGCCGGTGCCGTTTGTTATTGATTGGTATGGATTAAAAACGTTTAAGGACAATAATCCGAATGAAGGATACCTTGAACTGAACGAACTTGTCAAGAAATATGGTATTGAGGACTGCTTGATTTTGAAAGACCACGTCATTGATGTTGTTTCAAAAATGAGTGAGTATGATGTGTTGGCTCTGCCTTCTCTTTACGAAGGCTTTTCAAATTCTATTGCAGAGGGAATTAGTTGTGGCAAACCCATGCTAGTAAGTGATGTCAGTGATAACCATCTAATGGTTAAAGAAGGGGTAAATGGATTCCTATTCAACCCGACTGATATAGATGAAATTGAGCAGAAATTCCTTTCCTTTTTCTCATTGACCGATACTGAAAGAGAGAGAATGGGATATATGAGTAGGCAGAATGCAGAAGCCCTATTTAGTAAAACGGTATTCTTAGATTCTTATATAAAACTTATTGAAAGTTAGTTATGAAAGGATTTATAAAGTCGTTTTTGCGTGCTGTCGGATACATTCTTCACTGGAATAGGAGTAGTAAAGTGATCTATTACCATGACTTAGGGACTAAGTACACTGATATGGGGACAGATTTCAATTTGTTTGTCAATCATATTGAAAGAGTCCGTTCACTTGGATACAGTCTAGTGGATAAAATCACACAAAAGAATAATGAAGTGATGGTTTGTTTCGATGATGGCTGGCTGGGGATTTATTCTTATCGTGATTTCTTTAAAAAAGAAGGTTTCTTCCCAACCATTTTTATAGCAGTTGACCTTATTGGTACTGAGGGTTTTCTTACCTCAACACAAATACTTGAGATGCAAAATGAAGGTTTCCATTTTGAATGTCATACCTGGACTCATACAGGACTTCCCAATCACTCTGGAAGCGACTTGATGCACGAGGTGAAAGATTCAAAAGAGTATTTAGAAAACCTACTTGGCCACAAGATTAATGATATTTGCTTTCCTCAAGGACGCTTTAATAAAAGCGTCATCAACGTCTGCGAGCAGGTTGGATATAAGCAGTTGTTTTCATCAATAAATGGTGGTTTCTACAAGCTTCAGCATGAGAAACTTATATGCCGCAATTTAATGCAGGATGTTCCAGAAAAAGACGTGAAGTATATTTTGCTCGGGGATTCTGTAATTCAGCGCATACGATTGAAAAGGTTACATACCTCATAATCCATAGGCAAATTGTTTTTACTATATGACAAAGATAAAGACCTCAAAAGGTTTTCTTGAGTATAGTCGTCACTTGCTTTATTTTGGTGACAAAGTAATTAATAAAGCCAAAATGACAGATAACCTTCAAATTCTTTCTGTCTATTTGGATAAGATTAACATTAATTGGGGGCCTGCTTTTGGTACGCTCATCGGCATTGTACGCAACGATGATTTTCAGCCATGGAAGCCAGTCTTTGATATCTATATTCTAAAGGAGGACGAAGAGCGCTTTAAAGACGTTCTTTGGCTCTTGAAGGATGATGGCTTTGAACTCGTACGCTACGAAAGGCGTGGTTTATACTACCTAAAAAGAAACAATGAGTATATCAAAGTGTTTGTTCTCCATAAGATAAGCAGCAATGTCCGTCATACTGGTGGAGTGGATTTTATACACGAAAAGTACCTTCAGAACACGGTCAAATGGGATTTCAAGGGAATTGAACTAAACATTCCTGCTAATGTGGATGAGTATTTGGAGTTTCAGTATGGGTCAGACTGGGTGACACCGAAGCAGACAGTAACTTATAATTGGAGCCTGTTTGAACGCCTCTGGCATTGGACAGAAACACTTATCCAAGATTATCTGCCGGATAGTATCTACTATTCTTGGTTGTACCACCATCGTCAAAAGGATTTCAGAAAGTTCAAGACACGATGTGAAAATGCTGGAGTTCCTTTGCCTGAGAATGTTCAGTTGGCAAATATGCGCCCTCGTAAATACAAGAAAGTGCTGACGGTAGGTGTGTATGACTTATTACACAAAGGACATGTTGAATTGTATAGAAGGGCTAAGGGTTTGGGGGATTACCTGATTGTTGCGGCTCAAGATAGCGATTATATCCTGAAGTATAAGCCGACAGCCAAAGTGCTCAATTCTACAGAAGACCGCAAGTATATGATAAAGGCCATTCGCTATGTGGACGAGGTGATTACATATACAGATGTGGATAAGATTGTACAGGAAGTGGATTTTGATGTATTTGTAACTGGGCCAGACCAGTGTCATTCAGGCTTTCAAAGGGCTATAGCATGGTGCGAGGAACACGGAAAGGAACACACGGTGCTTGCACGTACAGATGGCGTAAGTAGCAGCGAACTGAAGGCAAAAATTACCGAGAAAACTAAGAATCAAAAAGGATAATAATGCCAAAACTCCTTCAAATCAATATTACGGCAAATTGGGGAAGTACGGGGAAGATAGCTGAGTCGATAGGAATAGCCGCTCTTTCTCGTGGATGGAAGTCTTACATCGCCTATGGGAGGTGGTCGAATCCTTCCAGTTCACGGCTTATTAAGGTTGGGAATAGCCTAAATAAATATCTTCATTTTGCGGAACAACGAGTCTTTGACAATGAGGGTTTGTGTTCAAGAAGCGCAACTAAGCAGTTGATAAAGCAAATAGAAGAAATAAAACCAGACGTTGTACAACTGCATAACATTCATGACCACTATCTTAACTATCGGATATTGTTTGGTTATCTGAATCAAACGAATATAAAGGTGGTTTGGACATTCCATGACTGTTGGGCATTTACAGGGCATTGCTTTCATTTTGTGACCAAGGACTGTGAGAAGTGGAAAACGGGATGCTTTGATTGTCCAATGAAGAAAGTGTTTCCGAAAACAGTGTTGGATAGGTCAAAGGAGCATTATGAACTGAAAAAGTCTTTGTTCGGAGGTTGTAAGAACCTAACAATTGTTCCTTGTTCAGACTGGATGGCAGGATTCGTAAGGCAATCGTTCCTGAAGGATAAGAGGATAGAGGTAATAAAAAATGGCGTTGATTTAAGCGTATTCAAGCCAACAACCCAATGGACCAATGATGGCAAGTATCGCATACTAGCTGTCTCAAATGTATGGAACCAGGAGAAGGGGTTGTATGATATTTATAAACTTAGATCAGAGCTTCCTTCAGAGTATTTGATAACAGTTGTTGGCCTTAGCGAAAAACAGGTAAAGGATTTGCCTGCAGGAATAACGGGCATCCCTAGAACACAAAACGTACAAGAGTTAGTAGACCTCTATTCTCAAGCTAATGTCTTAATCAATCCAACTTATGCAGACACATTCCCAACCGTTAACCTTGAAGCTCTTGCATGTGGAACACCGGTTGTCACATACAAAACAGGAGGGAGTCCAGAAGCGATAGATGATAATACCGGGATGGTTGTTAATCAAGGAGACGTTGAAGGAATGGCTATAGCCATTAAAACTCTTTGCTCTGTCCCTAGAGCAAAGATTGTTACATATTGCAGGGAAAGGGCAGAGCAAGAGTTTGACAAGGATAAGTGCTTCGCTAAATACGTTGAGTTGTATGAGAAGTTAGTAATTCAACGATAGTTTTTAACTGAAACGGTGCGATATGAATAGCCTTTTAGATGAACAGCAGGTTTATACAAACGTCAATATCCAAACGTTATGATGCGGAGCTGTCGTTTGTCAGGAATCTCAAGGGTGCTATAGAACTGAGGAAGTCGGACAAGAATGTATATGCCGATTGTTTGATTGAAGATTATCTACTGAAGACGATAGAGAAGATACTTCCAAGGTAATAACAGAGCACTATAATAGCTAATGACCTACATCATATTGGGAACCAACGCTGCTCGAGATTTCTTGGAGGGAATAGGGCTAGCATAACAAATTCTCTATTTGAATCGGTTATTATGGAATTCTATTACCTGCCGAAAGAGTATCACACTGTACATTCTGCCTGTTTTGATTTCGTCAGACAGATTGAGGAGTTCATCGTAAAAGACGAGTACAGGTTCTTGAAGGTGTCAACAGCTGCCATGACTCCTGAAGAGCTGAACCTTCTGGAAGAATGCGGCGACATTTGGGACTTCCTTAAAGAATACAAGAAGGAGCAATATTACACACAATTGAACAAGTCGTTGATTCTTGGATTGTTGATGGACTTTTGCTATTTTATGCAGGAGTCGCTCGACTGCTCAAACAAAATGAGGCTTGTGGTGTCATACGCACTTCTGAGGAGACCGTTGGTGGATAATCTGCGGATCCTTCTTCGCATCTTGGGGGATGATACGTTTTATGACAATTTCATTGAACGCGACGACTATGACCCCGCAAAAATGAATGATGAGGAAACAAAGGCGTTCTTGAACGCAACAGATGAAATCAGATTCACCAAGCCAATCACGGGAGAATTTATCTATGAATGCATCTTCGACAAGAATAATGGTGAATCGATAGTCAACCTTTCCAATAGAGCCATCCATCCGGTAACGACACGTCCTTGGAATAGGACAGGAGCGATGAACTGCAATTTCATGTTTACTACGCAAGCTGATATTGCTGAACTATGGAAGCACTATTATGCCTACTTGCCAGCGATATTGATTTTCTATTCCGAACTGTTTAATTATGCTGTGTTTAACCTCTTTAAGGATGAGGTGGATATGGAACTGTATCCGAAACGACTGGAGAAACTGGCAGAGACTATGGCGTCGGCATATCGGAAGAGATAATTGGTTTTAAATAAAAGACGACGAAGACGATATGGACTTCTCAGAACAGTTGATGGTAAGCGTTGACAGAGTGCCTCAAAAGAGGGAATCAGGTGTTATTCGCGAAGACAGACCTCTTAAAGAGACCATACGATATGAAACAGCAGAAGCTTTCTTAAAAGACATCTCTTATGGAGGATCGTTGTATGAGAGAACACATAGACAAATGGTGTTTAGAGGGCTTCAGTCTGGAACGTATGAATTGGTTCCATCCGTCTTGCGACACAAGAGAGTGCTGAATAATATGGATGGAACAGAGTATGTGGAAGATGAGGATGCTCCGATAAAGATTGCCGATTCAGAATGGGTACAAAGAGAGATGGAATACTTGTCGCTACGGAACTTTTTTGAGATATGCGATGAGAATGGGCTTAGACTTCCGGATATTGAAAAGATTAGGAAGTATCTGTATTCATTCAAGGATATGGGGTCTGTTGTCCGGATGAGGGATGAATGGATTCCCTATGATTTATTGGAACTGGCTGCACTCGCCCAACATTATGGGCTGGAAACGCGACTGTTGGACTGGACAGGTAGTATTGATACGGCCATTTATTTCGCGGCGCATTCAGAGCCGAGCCTGCCCGAAGAGGAAAGACAGAAAGAAAAGTCAAAGTATATGGTAATTTGGATGCTTGATACGGCAATCGAGCATAAGAGTGAATCGTTAAGGCTCATTCGACCGCCATATCATGGTAATCCTAATCTTGCCGCACAGAAAGGTTTGTTTACTTATTGGAAAGAGCCTGGGTTCAAAATCTCCTCAAATGTCATTAGCCAGGAAGAAGTGATTGAACTTCACAAAGAGCCAATAAACAGAATGCCATTAGACCAAAGACTTGAAGCAGAGTTTGGAGAAACTAAGTTGGATCGAACATATTTGTGGGAATTTTTGTTGCCGTGTGAGGGCAGAAAGACCTTGTATGATTATATTGTGAAAAAGGGTGTAAGCGCAGCTAGTCTTTTTCCCGGTTATGCAGGTGTAGCACTAAGCATGAAGGAAGCAAGAAGTTTCCAATGAAAACTAAAAAACGATGAAGATATTATTCGTCTGTCAATACTTTTATCCTGAGGTGTTCAGGGGTAATGATATAGCTTTCCACTGGGCAGATGAAGGGCATGATGTACACGTAGTATGTGGCGTGCCTAACTATCCAGATGGAGTTTTTCATAAAGGGTATGGTTGGTTCAAGCGCAGGCATGAGGTGGTGAATGGGGTTAAGGTTACTCGCTTGCCTATTATACCTCGTGGTAACAACAAGATTATGCTGATGTTGAACTACTTCAGCTACTTGATTGTTGCCTGGGTGTATATGCTATTCCATGCCATCTTCCATAAGTACGACAGGGTATTTGTGCAGCAGTTGTCACCAGTGATGATGTCTGCTCCTGGCGTTCTATATAAGAAACTACGTCATGTGCCGCTTTATACATGGGTGTTGGATTTGTGGCCAGAGAGCCTGACTGCTGCTGGGGGGATTAATAACAAGTATTTGCTTGGATTCTTTAAACATTATGTAAAGAAGCAGTATAGACACTCGGATAAGATACTTACCAGCTCTCGGAGTTTTGAAAAGAGTATTCTGGAGTACGGCCCGTATAAGGATAAGATAGTTTATTATCCACAGTGGTCGGATGGGAATAATGGCGTAATTGTCAAGCCAGAAATAACTGTGGCTATACCAGATGGCTTCAAGTTGATGTTCGCAGGGGCTGTTGGAGAGGCGCATGGATTTGAATGTACTATGCAGGCAGCATTGCTGACAAAGGAGCACAAAGATATTAAGTGGATTATCGTAGGAGACGGTCGTAAACTGGATTGGGTTCGCGGCTTCGTGAAAGAGAATGGACTCGAAGAGACCGTGTATACTTTGGGCCGTTTCCCTGCTGAGACAATGCCGTGGTTCTTTGCACAGGCGGATGTGATGCTGGTGACATTGAGTGATGACCCGTTGTTCCGGCTTTATGCTCCAGCCAAGATCTCATCTTATATGGCTGCTGGGAAGCCTATCGTGGCGGTGCTGAACGGCGAGGGGGCGGAGGTAATCCGCGATGCGGACTGCGGCTGGACGCTGTCGTCTGGCGATGCAGAAGGATTTGCTCGGCTGGCTGTGGAGTTGTCGCATACGGATGCTTCTGTATTGGAAGAGAAGGGGCGGAATGCCTTGAATTACTATAATGCACATTATGTGAAGGGGGATTGCCTTTCAAGACTTGATGACTTGATGAATTTGAACACGAATGAGCACTGATTTACACGAAATATTTCTTCGGCTGGTGCGGCTGGGGATAGGTTGTGAGGCGGGGGCTTCGCTTCCGGTTCCCGGTCCGCTGTCGGTGGAGGATTGGCGGGCGCTGGAGAATCTGGCCAATGAGCAAGGCCTGCTGGGGGTGATGCTGGATGGGGTAGAGAAGCTGCCCCGCGAGTGGCGGCCTGAGAAGAGGGCGATCATTAAGAGCTATAATACTATCGCAATTTAAGACAGGTGCCT
>ERZ842401.2046-NODE-2046-length-27586-cov-7.069994_pt1 | contig 27586 bp, 25 predicted proteins | sample MGYA00521270_ERZ842401 | MGnify/ENA primary metagenome ERZ842401 (study PRJEB31892, sample SAMEA3878208) | bioreactor metagenome | biome: Moose rumen | place: Sweden | collected 2011-10 | study: EMG produced TPA metagenomics assembly of the PRJEB12797 data set... | reverse complement strand
GACTGGAGTTCAGACGTGTGCTCTTCCGATCTTTATTGGTATTTTAATTTTATTAACTAAAACAATAACATTATTATATATATCTATTTTCTTTATGCTACCACTAACAGTAATATATACTCCGCCAATCTTTTTATTATCAGGAATAAAATATGTAATTATTGCATTAGGTCTATCTTTTATATTATTGCTTAATAATATAAGTTTTTCATTAATATTTCTTTTTTCTTCTTCATCTAATATCTTTTTAGAAGAAGTCATTCTAGCAGTTTCCTTTACCATTTGATCATATCCAGTTAAAGCTGCAAACGGCATAAATTGTGCCGCCCTATCATGTATACTCATCTGTTTATGCTTATTACTCTTAATATATGGAATATCTATAATATCACGATAATCATCTACCATTATGCCTTATGTCCTCCAATCTCACTATTACGTTTAATAGTAGTCCCCTTTGCTAAATAATTCATTCCTTTTAAAATAGCATTTTTCCCATACTTAATCTTTATATCATTTATAACATTACCTAATTTTTTATCATTTTTTAAAGAATTTAATACCTTTTCATGCTCTTTTTCTATCTCTTTGTAATCTGTAAATAAATCTATTTGATAATTTTCTACTTTTGGTTTATCAATAGCTTTAGTCAAATTACAAGCAGCAATATTAATTCTTCTTATATATAAATTTTTATTCGTAATTTTATTATATAGTTCACTAATTGCATCAATCATTAATGTATTACTAGATGACTTATATGCTAATTTAATAGTTCCGTGGGCTGGCTTTGGTATTCTCCTTCCATAATAATCCAGAGTAATCTCTCCAATATAATTATCTCTAACATATGGTGTATTTAAATTAGAAACATCATAGCCAATATTTAATACCAACGTATCACTAACCATATCTTTATTTATCAAATCAAGTGCTAGCAAATCTGTCATTTCTTTTACTATCAGTAAAGCATCATTAAAATTATATGGCTCTGATAACACTTGGCCAGTTGATAAACTATTAATTTTAGGTTTATATTTTTTAATTTCCTCAATTGTACAAGATTCATAACCCCAGGCATGATCAATTAAAAGTTCTGCATTAATACCAAATAATTTATATAATAATTCTTCATTCTTTATTGATAATCTAGCAATATCTCCCATTGTATAAATATCGTATTTAGCAAGTTTTTCGCGATATCCATGTCCTACTCGCCAAAAATCAGTTATTGGTTTATGCCCCCACAAAAGATTACGATATTTGTCTTCATCAAGATAAGCGATTCTAACGCCATATTCATTAGCATCCTCATGTTTAGCAACAATATCCATAGCTACTTTAGCTAAATACAAATTAGTTCCGATTCCAGCCGTTGCCGTTATTCCATAAGTATCATAAATATCTTTAATAATCCTAGTAATAAAATCATCTGCATTAAGATTACTATATTTTAAATAACTTGTTAAATCCATAAATACTTCATCGATTGAATATACATGTATATCACTACTATCCAAATATTTTAAATATATATTATAAATATTAGTACTATATTTCATATAAAGATTCATTCTAGGAGTAGCTACAATATAATCAAGTTTTAAATTAAGATATTTAGATAATTCAGTATCATTATAAGATGAACTAGTAAAATTTTTATAACTATTTTCTTTTCTTCTTAACATATTTATTTCTTTTACTTTTGATACTACTTCAAATAATCTTGCTCTGCCACTTATACCATATTTCTTTAAAGATGGACTTACAGCCAGACATATTGTTTTTTCAGTTCTTGAATTGTCAGCTACCACCAAATTTGTAGTAAGTGGATCCAATTTTCTTTCAACACACTCTACAGATGCATAAAAACTTTTAAGATCAATACAAGCATATATTTTATCCATAAATATCACTAACTTTCATATTAATTATAAGTCTTTAAAAATTAATTGTCAATTAAAAATACATATATTTGTTTGTTATAATTTGGTAAAAGAAAATACTAGGTTTATTACCTAGTTATTATTTCTTTTTGACTCATAACGCTATTATAATATGTATCTATATTTTGATAAATTTTTTTTAATCTTTCTAATTGACTATTATACTCTATAACTAATGGATCCATTTGATTATTGGTAAGTTTATCAAAAAGCCCAAAATATACTAAATTATCTACTTTATTAACGACATCTACTAAATCATCAAAATTATCTTCTCCAATATAATTGGTAAGTTCACTGTTATCGACATATATTTTAGCTCTAACTACTTGCTTGTGAAATTTATCAAGTAATGGATACAATAACTCCTTAACAATATGTGAAGTATTATAATCAGCCCGATTTACCTTCGTATATTCTTGTGGTTCTATAAGATAAACACCTTTTTCCCATAGATATTCATTAGCTTTCATTGTAAAAATATCATTAATTGCTTCATTAAATCTTTCATTTATACGATATTTTTTATTATATGGATTTATTTTACCTTCATTAGTAAAATCAGAAGCTAATTCAAATCCACAACCGGAAGGAGTCCTATCTATCGCATGTCCACACTCATGAATAAACGTATGCGAAAGTATGCCAAATTCCATTTCTCTTAAAGTATAAAATATAATTGGTACAAATTCATTCTGCTCGTTTGTTGCATAATTACTAGATACACATACTGAATTATCTTTTATTTTAATTAAAAGGGAATTATATATTTCATCATTATAATTATTAACTTTTTCTTTAATTCTTACAAAATCTTCTCTTTCTTCATAATATTGTCTTTTAGTTTCATCATATGCGAGCCCTCTCATTCTAGAAATTTTATCAATAAGTTCATATGGAATATATTTCTTAATATCATCATGATTAATAAATTCTAAATAAGCATCAATATCTTCATCAGTGGCAAATATTGTTTGTATTTTTGATAAATCAATACCCATTCCTCTTAAATATACTTTTTGATTCCATATAATAGCACTTTTTTCTAACGTACTTACATTCTTATCTTTTAGCCTTTTCATGTTCTTATTGCTAAAACTCTCAATATTTGATTCACCATTATATGACATACATTTACCTAGTAAAATTTTCTTAATTTCATCATATGGCTTACCTGCCAATTTATGTCTAATATTAATTGGTAAATCTTGAAATATCTTTTCTATTAAATACTTTATTGCTTTCTCTATTATAGATTCTTTATTTACTTTATCTTTCTTTATAATTTCATAATAAAAAGAAAATTGTTTTGACCATTCACGTTGTTCATTAAGCAATGAATCATATAATTTTGCATATTCACATACTTTCTTATATATATCCTGATATTCATCTGTTTTAGTAAACTGAATAAAGTTATAAGCATCTATTTTTTCTTTTTCTGTTCCTCTAAGATAATTAATTAAATTAATTGTCTCTATATCAAATACCATATCATCATAACTTTGTTTAAAACATTTAATAGGAACATAATCATCATCTATTTCAGTATTAGTAAACGTAGGAAAAGCTTTATATAAACTTGATAAATATAATTTTATTAAACCACGTGTTTTCTCATCTAAACTATCCATATAATTTATAGACTTATAATTAGATGTATCCTCACCGATCATATTTAAAAACTTTATTGCTAATTCACGACTTTTTCGTTCAAATAATTTATTTAAATAATCTTTAAACACATCATAATTCTGATATCCAATTATTAATGATGAATTCAATCTTTTAGCAATAATGTCACGATATTCTTTCCCATAAACATATGTAAAAGCTTCGATTACTCTTGGTAATAATTCTTTAAAATCAATATTTAATAAATTATTCATTATAGATTGTCACCTACAATTTCTTTTATTAAAGTATTAACGCCATCAAAATTATCAGGATACATTCCATGTCCACGATATTCTCTATTTACTCCATCCACGTATTCAATAGCTATCTTCCAATCATTACCATCAATTACTGAAGTATCAATATATTCACTATTCCAGTTACATATAATATATATAATATTCATCAAACTATCTGTTAATTTTTCATTATCTATAGTTATTTTATTACCATTATAAAATACTTCATTCTGACTATTAATAGTTAAAATATTACCATTATTATTAAAATAAAAATTATTTACTAACATACCTCGCCTCTATCTACTTTTCCATGATTATTATCATGTTTTACCACATCTTACTATCTTATTATAGCATTAAATAAGACATTTTTAAATACATTAAGAAAAACTCAGTACCTAATTATTAAGTACTGAGTATATATTATCACCCGTTAATTTCTTGTAAGAGCTCGCTTTTTACCTTTATTCTGATAAGTTTCTTCAACCTTAGCATCATATAAACATTTATCTATTTGACCCATTAACACATCACCATCAACCGAAACTTTCTTATTCTCATTATCTCTTCTAATAAATTCAGCTATTTCCATTTCTAATGTTGTTAATTTATCTAATATTTCGCGAGCAATAACATGTTCATCATTCTCTAAAGTTAATCCTTTTTCTTTATTATTATTAAATTCTTGCATTCTTTTAAGATATTCATCTAAAATCATTTTTAATTCATTAAGTTTTTTTATTCTAATAGTAGGATTTAATTTATTAGCACCAACCATAATATTATTCATATAATTAATTATGGCATCTTTATAAACATCTCTTTTTATAGGTGTTTCTTTTTCATAATTATCTATTTTAAAATTAATATCAGCTGTTTTATTTAATCTTTTAGTTAATTCTTTTACCTTAAATGCATTTAATTTTGCTCTTTTAAATAATGCTTTAAATCTATCAAGAACAGTTTCTTCGCCAAAATCTCTATGAAGAAATTGAGTTAATAAATCAGTAAGCCAAACGCACATAGCAAATATAGTTAAAATCAAACTTGCTTCTGTAATATTAACAAATAGCATTAGTAATGATATTGGACCATATAATCCACGTAATGCTAATAATATTTTTTTTAAGCTATATTCTTTTTTACGTTTTAACAAATATTTTAAATATATTTTTAAATCTTCACTATTATTATGTTCATCTAAATTAGCATTTTTTTCAAAATCATTTATAACTTTTTTCATATAAGTTTTTTTATTTGATACTTCATTTAATTTATCTAATTTACTTTTTAAAATTGGATAAAAATTTCCTGAAGAACTAATATCTAGAGAATAATGAAAACTATCAATCACTATTTCATAATTATTATCACTTTTAATATATACATTTGCATCAAGCGTAATATAACTTGAATCATTTGAGTTATAGTGAACATGATAAAATTGAATATCCTTTTCTAATTTTTTTAAAAAATCACTAATTTTAGTTTCTTCAAATTCATGTTCTCCAACTATTGTTCCGTAGTTAGTTACCTTTAATTTTTCCAAGTTATACTCCCCCTTTTTTTACCATATGTTTTATTTTCTTTTTACCATTTATATTTAGCTTAGCTTCATCGTGTTCTATTACTCGTATATATTCATCTATATGTTCCATTAATATATCACTTTCAGATGTTATTTTCTTTTTCTCATCATCACGTCTTATAAGTTCAGCTATTTCCATTTCCATCGTAGTAAGTTTATCTAATATATCAGTTACAATTACTCTTTCACCATTTTCTAATGTTAACCCATTAGTATTATTTTTTAAATTTTGACATCTAGAAGTATATTCTTCTAAAATTACCTTTAATTCAATAAGTTTTTTATGTCTATCATAAGTATTTAATTTATTAATACATATCATTATACTATTCATATAATTAATCATGGCATCTTTATAAATATCTCTTTTTACGATTGTATCATTCTCTAAAGCATCTAATTTTGAATTAATATCATTAACTTTATTTAATCTTTTAGTTACTTCTTTTATCTTAAGTTTAATTAATTTTGACATCTTAAAAGATTTAATAGAAATAATTGATTCACCCTCAGTTAAATCAATAAAAGATGAAGTTAGTAATATAAAACTTATAATAATTCCAAGCATCCATGGTAAAATATCATAACTAATTACAGCCATAAAGAAACAAGAAACCACACCTGTTGGTCCCAATAAAGCTCTTAAAATATATAATATCTTTTCTATCGTATATTTCTTACCATACTTTTTAAGACTATCTAAATAGATTATTAATTTATTAGAATTATTTCCAATATCTAAATCACCACTTTGTTCATAACAATTAATAATTTTAGTTCTAGCTAAATTATCATTAGATATTTTATTTAATCTACTTAAATTATCTTTTAGAATTGGATAAAATTTACCTGAAGAACTAATATCTAAATAGTATGTTTCTTCATTAATTGTTATACAATAATAATCTTCAGCATTTTCATCTTTTGAAACAATTGTCTTATAACCAATATTTAAACTATAATTATTAGTAATCTTTGGATACTCTTTATTGATATTACGTTCAATTTTTCTTAAAAACTTCTCTATTGGCATTTCCTTAAAATCAAGTGTACCTTTTATAGTACCATAATCAGTTACTTTTAAATAGTCCATAATAATCCCCCTATTATTCTCTTGCTTGGCTAAGTATATTAGCATAAAAACAAACATTTGTCAAGCAAATATATGCTTGACTTTCAAACAAAAGTATGTTAATATATTTAGCCGATTTAAAAAAGGGGGCTATTATATGTTCGTAGGTACTAAAGAATACATGAATGCATTTTTATATGGAGAACACTTTTATAAAAAGAAATTATATAACCAAGCAAGAAGCTGGTTTAATGTAGCTAAAGAATATAATGAATATAAAAATAAAGCTATTTACTATCTTATATTAATAGATATTAAACAAGGTAATTATGCAAATGCTAGATCAAAATTAAATTCTACAAAAATACCTGCATATTTAAAAAATTTGTTATTAATTAAATTAAATACTTTAGAATATAACTTTGAAGCTGTTAAAAACAATTGTCAAGAAAATATGAATTATATAGAAAATCAACCAATAACACTCTTAAAAATGGCAAATGCATATAAACAAACTGGCGATTATGATATTTCTGAATTGATGCTTCAAACATTAATTAATACTAGTGATAAATATGAATTTGTAAAATTAGAACTAGCACATTTATATATGATGAAACTTGACTTTTATGCTGCTGATGAAATTTTAAAAAATATTGATATAAGAAAACTTTTTGATAATCAAATTGTATCATGTCAAACATTAGAAATGTATATTAAATATTATTTAGGATTATTAAGTACCAAAGATAATATCTATAATCCTAATGATTGTTACGGAAAATATCGTATATTTGATCAAAGTGATGAAGCATTAATAAATCATATTGCTAAACATTTTATTCAAGATGAAAATTATGATAGTTATTTCTTAAAATATATAGATATTAAAAAAGTACTTGAAGAAATAAAAGATAAAATTACATCAACAAATAGTATTTCTGAACTTAATTGTGAAAGATACAATATAAAACTTGATAGTCCTATTGGCTTTAATGGTAGTGATATGATAACAGATATATCAGTTATCACTATACCTAATGATACTACTATCTTAACAATGTTTCCTATTAAATTATCAAGCGATTTTGATAAAGAAGGATTATCAACTAATAAAACACTTATGAAAAAAAGAGTATTGGGAGGAAAATATGATAAATAATGAAAATTTAGAAAAATTATATAATGAAATAATTAATAATGGTGAAATTGCTACAAAAAAACTTAGTGAATTTAAATTCTATCCCGTAGATATATCAACACTACAAAAAAATAATATAATTATCAGAACTAGATGGGGACATTATACAATTAATGATATTAATACACTATATACATATGGTTTAAAACTATTAAATGATAGAAATTTTGGTGATGCATTTAAATGTTTTGAAAGATGCTATGAATTAGATCCAAATCATAAAGAAGCATGCTTACAACTATTACTTCGAAGTATCAGAAGCAAAGATTATACAAAGTCTATTGAATATTACGAAACACTAGCTAACTCTCATGATGAACTTCAAGAAAAAAATGCTGACTTTTATCTATACTTACTAAGTTTTTTAACTGAACTACCTACTAATCATAAAGAATATGCTAAATATATCAGCTTAGATCAAATATCACTAACAGATAAAAGTACTGATAATAATATTAGAGATATGGTTTTACAAAAGAAATTCACATTAGCTCTAAAAGAAATTAAAAATTTAAGTACAAATAATAGTGTTCATAAATATATTGTTCTATCATTACTTAATGATATTTGTGAATTAGAAGCCAATCTTAAGCAAACAATTTTATCTTCTTGCATGGATAAAAATTATGAGAAAATAATTGAATGCTTAGAAAATAAAAGAAATAAACAAAAATTAACAGTAAATGAAGAATATATTTTAAAACTTACATACGATTTAATAGAATTAAAGGAAACAAAAACAATTCCAAAACTTGATTCAAGTATAACAGGTAATTTATATATAGCAATTGATCATAATAATTATAACGTTGCTTTAATTTTAAGTAATGATTATAATAAACGTAATAATATAATAAATAGTGAAAACCCAATCAATATTTTATTAAATGATATATGTATATTAATAAGAAATATCAAAAAAGGTATTGTTACCAATAAAGTAGCAAGTAACAGTTCAAATGTAACTAATGAACAAAAATCTAATAATGAAGAAACTTTAAATTCTACTAATGAAGATACCAATAAAATAGTAGATGAACCAATTACTACTAATAATATAATATATAATCTTATTAAAAATGATTTAGATAAAGCATTTGATACTTTAATAAATTTTTTAAATAAGAATAATGCTATAAAATATCAATTTTTAATAATAAATTTAATTAAAATAAGTATACTTGAAAATGATTTAGTTTTTACAAAACCTATGAATACCTTAAAAGAATTAGAAAATGGAACATTTAAATATGACTTAGGTTCATATATTAAAGAATTCTATACTAACTTAGCTAATAGAAAATTAGAAGTTGCCAGTATCTATCTAGATATAATTAATACAGCTAATGAAATAAATAATAAATGTATCTTAACAAGTGGTATGATGCATATATTAGCATCTACTGCCAAAGCTCTAAATTATAAATACAATAATAAATCACTTGAAAAAATTGATACTATTGTAAACAATAAAATTAAAAAACACACTATATAAAAATATTGTAGAAATACCCTACAATATTTTTATTTAATAACATTTATAGCCATTACCAATCAAGAATTTTTTTGCTTTTTCTAAACTATCCAAGGCATCCCCAATACTATCACCTGCATAGTCTATTTCCTCTTCATGAGATCCATCACTATGATTTGATTTAACAATTAACGTAAAATCACTTGCTCTCTTTTCATCAACAAAATTATCATCATCAAATGATTTATTAATCATTTTAGATTCAAGTGTTATTGATATGCTCTCTTTTGCTCTATTAATGCATGTATATTCTATTTGATATTCCTTCGTAAAATCTTTATTTGTAAAAGCATAAATAATATAACTAACTAGTAATATCATTATTATAGAATATAATGTAATAAGCATAATTTTCGTATTTTTATTTTGTATTTTTACTAATCTTTCTGTACTACTTATCTTACTAGACATAGTATTATTATTGCCAATTAATTCATCAAGTGAAATATCAAATATTTCACATATTTTTTTTGCTTGATTCAAATCAGGACTAGTTATATCATTTTCATAATTAGATAATGTTTGCCTAGATATCCCAAGCAATTCTGCTAACTTTTCTTGTGAAATTCTTTTCTTTTTTCTTAAATCTAAAATAATTTTTCCAATACTCATTTTATCTACCTCCACCAATATATTAGTAGATTACCATAAATATTACTATCTAATTTAATTAACATATTGTAAAAAATTAATAACATTATTTATTATTTAAATTCTCATTCATGAGTCTAGCTACTTCATCATATAGTTTTTTATTAGCATCTTCCAAAGACATATTGCCTACTTTAAATGGCTTACCATATCTAATCGTTAAATTTTTACTTCTAAATTTATAATCACCAGTAATTCCAAATGGCACAATATATGCATCAGTTTTTTTAGCCATTGATACTGCTCCAAATTTAAATGGTAACAAAAATTCCTGTGTCTTATTACGTGTACCTTCAGGAAATATTCCGATAGCTCCGTTATCATTTAAAACAGCTAGTGCTTTATTCGTAGCAGCATTATCTTTTCTACTTCTATCAACTGGAATACATCCAACCCCTTTATAATACCATCTTGTCTTTGGATCATCAAAGTATTCACGTTTAGCTAAATAATGTATCCCTCTATATGTTGCAATAATTGTCAAATATTGATCATATAAATGCTTATGATTTCCAGCAATAATAATTGCCCCATCTTTAGGAATATATTCTTTATTAATAATTTTAGGATGATAATAAAATTTAAATAATGGAGTTAATAATGTTCTTCCAAAATAATATAAAAAAGGTACTTTACTATTCAACTTCATCACTTCCAGTATCATTTTGTAATTTTTTAAAATCTATTTTACCAAGTTTAGTTTTTGGTAATTTTTTCCTTATAACTATATCATGCGGTACCATATACTTAGCCAAATTTTTTTTGCAATATTCTTTAAGTTCACTTTTAATAAACAATCCATGATATCCTTTATTTAAAACAACAAAAGCCTTTGGTACTTCTTGTTTATAAGGATGGGGAACTCCTACTACTGTACACTGTAAAACTGCTGGATGAGCTTCTAAAATTTGTTCAATATGACTTGGATATACATTATAACCACTTGTAATAATCATTCTTTTAATTCTTCCCTTATAAAATAGAAAGCCATCATTATCCATATAACCAAGATCTCCCGTATGAAGCCAAACATAACCATCACTATGAACTTGCAAAGCAGCATTAGTTTCCGCCTCATCATTCAAATATCCCATCATCAAAGCTTTACTATGAATAACAATTTCTCCAGTTGTACCATATGGAACAGTTTTTCTCGTATTTGGATCAATTATCTTAATATAATTACCAGCAAGCGGTATTCCAACAGAACCACTTTTATTAACATCATCATGTGCCATCGTTACACAAGCAAGGGCTTCAGATAAGCCATACCCTTGAGTAATTTTAGCACTAGAGTTATGTTCTTTTAAATATTCATTAATTCTATCTTCAAGCGTTTTAGGTAATAAATCGCCACCACTAATAACATATTTTAAAAATGATAAATCTAAATTTTTCTCATTATTATTACTGATTAATGCCTCAAATAAAGTAGGAACTCCTAAAACACAAGTAGGTCTAGTCTGTTTAAACAAAGTATCAAATTTCTTGGCATCAAATCTAGGAACTAATATTGTAGAGCATCCTAGAGCAAGTGGTGTATGCATCAAAACACTAAGCCCAAAGCCATGGAAATTAGGCATAATAGCAAGTGCTGAATCACCAGGAGTCAATCTAATTAAATCAATTTCTTCTCCTTTAGCAGCATAAATAAAGGCCCTATTTTGAATAACAACATTTTTAGGTTTACCACTAGTTCCTCCAGAATGTAAAATTACCGCTGGTGTATTCTTTCCTAATTTTAAAAACTTTGGATTCTTTTTAAATCTTGATAAAAAGAAAAATTTTGTCCAAGATACATAAAGACTACTAATTGGATAATGTTTAAATTTATTTAGTTGACTTAAATCATAAATAATATTCTTAACAATATTAAGTGAATCACCTGGACTGACAAAAATAACTTTTTTCATACCAATTTTTTGAATAAAATTTTTAATTTTATCATATCTAGCATCATAAATAATTAAATACTTACTTTGAGTTGACATTAATGTTTCCTTTATTTCTTCTTCAGCAGACAATGGATGAGTCATATTAGCAATAGCTCCAATTTTATTTAGAGCATACAAACTAATAAGAGCCTCAGGAATATTTGGAAGTAATATCGTAACTATATCACCTTTCCTAATTCCTAAATTATAAAATCCTTTAGCACACCTATCAATTTTCTTAATTAAACTAGTATAATTAATTTTCTTTCCCATATAACTAATGGCTACATTTTTAGGATATTTTTCCTGTGACATCTTTACTTGATCATACATTGTTATATTAGGTATCTTATAATTTAAATCTTCTTTTTTATAATATTTATTCCACGGAGCTACCAACCTTTTTTTCTTTCTAAATAAATCAAATATACTCATGTTATATCCTCCATCATTTCTTTTATTATATTTCTTAAACGTTTATTTTCTTTATCTAATTCATCATTAATAATAATACTCTTCCCAAATTTTATTTTTAAATTTTTAGAAAATAACTTATATTTACCAGTTATTACAAAAGGAACTATTTTTGTATTAGTATCTTTTGCCATTTTAACTGCTCCGATTTTAAACGGCAATAACCCTCTTCCCTTTTCAGTTGTTCCTTCAGGAAATATTCCCACTACCATATCATGATTCAAATATTCCTTTGCCATAACCAAAGCATCATGATCATGTATTTTACGGTTTACTGGAATTAAGCCTAAATTATTAAAAATAATTTTTTTAGGGCCGCTCCACAATTCATCTTTAGCGAGGAAATGAATACTTCTACTGGTAGATGATATTAATAAAAGTGGATCCATTATACTTGTATGAATACCTGCTAAAATAATTCTATCATTATTAGGAATATTCTCAAGTCCAATATATTTAGGTTTTATAAAAGTATTTGTTATAAACTTGATAATAGGCCTCAATATTCTATATAATTTAGCCTCTTTCATATTATCACCTACTTATTTAATTCATCAAATAATTCTTTACCTATCCCTCTAGGCCCTCTAATAGATTTAATACCATAATTCGTTAATTTATCTAAAGTAAATTCACTATTATTATATCTTTTTAATAATTTAATTTTCATAACACGTTCCATTTTTACAAATTTATCATGATAATTATATGGTATATCTGTATCAACTACTAAACATTTATACATAATACAAGAATATGGCGCTGCCACATACAAAAAAACTATATCATCTTTTAAAATATTATTTGATTGTTTCCAAATAATTGTATCAGTATCATTAAAAGCATTATTTATATCATAATATTTTGGATTAACAGGTACTAGCCAAGCACCAAGAATATTATTCAATTCATAACTTTTATCAACTAATTCCATAATATATTCATCACTTAAAGAATCATCTAAAGTAATAGTTAGCCAACTTTTTTTATTCATATGATAGGCTGGATATATTCCTTTTATTTTTAAATAATCTTTAATATTACCATCAAATTTAATATTTAATACATCAATATTTCCTTTCTGCTTATTATCAAGTTTATTTTTATCAATATTCATAATTAAACCAAACCATTTATTACTACGCTTATTTCTAAATATACCAAAATCCGGATAATCTTCCCATAAAAATTCAGGTAATACACTATATTTATCATTTATTAATCTACTAATTCGATTACTTTGTTCATTTATAAAATATTCTAATAAAAAGCATTTATCCCTAATATCTTTTAAAATGCCTTCATATGCATTTTTAACCGAAGATACAAATTCACCACTAGCATTATTAAGTCTAAAATTTGTATATTCTAAATCAGTATTTAAATCAATCACTATCCCACTAATTAGATTATCTTTAACTGTAATAATAGCTTTCATTGTATCATCTAAAAAATTAGTTTCATAAATATAACTATCATTATTTTTAATAAATCCATAAGTAATTAATTTATTATAATCAATCTTACTTTTTTTAAAAATAATACTCTCGATATTCATAATATCACCTATCCTTATAATTATATCATTTATTTATAGCATTGTAAAATAATCAAAAAGAAAAAACCAAGTTAACTTGGTTATTTTCTTAAAGAAATAATATACTTATAAATTAATCCCATACCATAAGCTAAGAATACAGCAACACATAGTCCACCAATAAGTGGAATAAATTTAACAACTTTAACTAAAATAATACCAATAACAAGTGCTAAATATACACTCTCATTCTTAAATACCTTATTAGTTATTAATCTACCTACAACATAAGCTGATAATAAACTAGCTAAATAAATTGCAATAACATAAATAGCAACTACGATTAAAGCAAGTGGTGTTAATACTCCTGTAAATAATGCAATAATTGCCGCAAATGGTATTACTAATAATACAAGTGCTCCAACGCCAATTGTTTTAAGAATTACACCAGCATCTAATTCAAGTTCATCTAACTTATTCTTAGTATTTGGTATAATGTAGAATAAAACAATCATCACAATAAAGGCTGCAATTACACTAAATAGAAAATCATAAAGAATATTAGTAAAATTATATTCTATATTATATTCAGTACCCTTATGTGTTTTAATTTCCCCAATATTATCTTTAACTATACCAATTATCTTTGCATCTTCTAAATAATTTAATTTACCACTAATTACTGTTTCTTCATCCATTGTAATATTAGCAGCATCAATATAAGCATCTCCATTAATTTTAACACCACTTAAATCAACACTATCGCCACCAACATATAAGTTTCTTGTAATATTAGATTTAATTGTAATATCCTCTCCAGCTACAAATAAATCTCTTCCAATAACGGCATCACTATCAATCGCAACCATATTACCAGCAACAAAAGCATCTTTCTCAATTTTTTCATTAAAAGTTACAATATTACCAGCATAAAATCCATATGGAGCACTACCTTCAAGTGTTATATTATTTCCAGCAACTAGAGAAATACCATCAACATTTGCCTTATTAACAACCTTATTACCAGCTGCTAACCTAATTGAATCATATTCCCCTTCCTGCGTAACTGTATCACCAGCTTGAACTAATTCAATTGCATAAATATTTGGAATAAATAAAAATATAAATGTAATAATTCCAAATAAAGTTAAAAATTTCTTTTTCATTATTTTACTCCTTCCAACATAATTATATCATAACATAATATAAAATAATAAATTATCTATATTAAAACTTTAATGTTTTTATTTTATTAATATCAATATTATATACTTCCTTATATATATCTTGACAATTAAGAGCTGTTACCTTATCCATATCCACATCAAGCAAAACTAACATTTCATTGACTTCATCCACATTTTTACCCTCAATTTCCATATAAGCTGGGATCATTGGCCAACTATCAATATCAATTTCTATTCCATTTAACATATATCTAATTCGTTTATTTTCTTGATATCCACGATTAATATAACCCATAAGTTCTAATAATTCATTTGTCTTATCAAAATCAGATACAACAATTTCTAATTCTTTTGTTCCATCAACAGTATTTGCCTGAACATTCTTATAAGTAAGTGTTGTTTCACTACCATTTGTTCTTAATCTATACCATGCATTAGGATTAACAGGATTAGTATCATAAACATATCTTTTTTGCTCCCATTCTCCTACCTTTTTAGCTCCAAGCATTTCTAATTTCTTAGTAGTCTCTTCAATATTTATATCAAGTACTCTAACCTCATATTCTATTCCCATAACATCACCAACATAATTATATAGCATATTTTAATTAAAAGCAATTTCAACATCAATATCTTGATCAGTATAAGCAATATATAAAAATATTAGTCCACTAATTACAATAAATAAACTTCCCATAGCTGATAATTCCGTTAGTTTTCTTTTCTTTAAAGAATCATTCCATTTAAGTTCATGTATATCATCAATTGAACTCCTAAAAAAATATAAATAAACTATTATTAATATTGAAAAAATTAATATAATTATTTTTCGATATTTATCTTTACTATATAAATCATTATATATAAAATATTTTCGCTCTAAACTATTCGAATACCAACTTAAAATAATAATCCCCACATATATTATCCATATATAGTCTTCAATATCTATTTCTCTTAACTTATCACTTAATCCATCATAATTCATATTTAATATTATGTTTATAATATTTTTATATACAAAAAAGGATAATACAAAGTATTATCCAAACAATTTATATTTATGAACTTAAAGAAATATGATATGGACTATTACTACTACCATCACCACTATCAAATTTAACATTTTCTTTTAAATAAACAGCTGGTCTAGTTGAAGTTGATGAATTATTAAGTCCTTGTGTATAAGGTATTCCGTTACTCTGCATTCTATATACTTGAGCACGATTACTTAAAGCATCAATTGTCCATTCATTACTACCAGAAAATAACCAATCATTAACAATTGCATTATTTGATACACAATCAACTGATCCCCAACTATTCATCGTAGCATTAAGACATGTACTTACATTACCATTCGTAGGCCCAGTTGTTGCATAAGCATAATCAGATATATTTAATAATCCAATATTAACTGCCGTTGCACTTTTACTAGCAATTTCTGCTGCATAGAAGTTCTTAGGTGTATTTTGATTATTAGCAGGTCCTCCAACGTTCCACTTTACTTGTTTGATAAAAGAATCATATCCATTAGTTACTATTTGATTATAATATGTACTATTAAGTTCAGTTGATAAACTATTCTTAGTCCATAATTGATATCCATTTGCATTACTACTATTAAATTTAGTTGATGTACTATATGCCGTAGGATTCATTATTTTAATTAAATGCTCTCCATCAATTTGAAATACCCCTACTATTCTCCAATTAGCATTATTAAAATAAATATAGTTACATGGACTACTTCCAACATACCTTAAATTTTTATCCGTAGTATCATCCTCTCTTAATGAATAATCACAAGATAACCCATCATTACTTGGAGGATTTGTACTAATATTTTGAATCGTTAAATAACCAATACCTAAACTAGTAGTAGCTGAACCAGTAAGTACAATATTACTACCAACGCCACTAATAATAATATTAGGAAGATTACTAACATCAAGAGTGCCCGTTCCTGACGTCTTTGTTACTGACGATATATTACTATCAACAGTATACTCAAAAGTTCCACCAGATAATACTTCACCAACTACATTATCATTATATATAATAGTATATACCTCAGTAAATATCAAGTTTATATCTAAATCTGTATCAACCATACTACTTCCATTATTAGTTATAGTTACATCAAATGTTTTTAAAGCATTTATTGTACAAACAGTATTATTACATATTTTTACATAGTTATTACTTGTAATATTTGCAGATAAATCACTAACATTATTCCCACCACTAGTAAAAGTAACACCAGATACCGCAACTGGAACATTTCCTAAATTTCTAGCATCAACTGTATAAGTAATACTCTCTCCAGCTGGAATAGATACAGTATTTATAATACTTTTAGTATTAAAGTTTAAATTAGATACATATCCACTACTCGTAGAAACACCAGTAATTCTAACTTCAACATCTGCCCTTACATATCCAACATTATCAGATATAACTAAATTATCATTAAAAGATGAATAACCTATTGTTAAAAATAAAATTCCCAAAACAATCATTGATGCAATTATTGTTATATTTTTTTTCATTTTACATCACCATAATTTGCAATAAAGTGCATACCATGATATACAGTAACTTTATCACCAGGATAATATACTTTATTATCGCTTGTATTGTAATAAGATACAACATCACTATAAGATGGTAACTTATAAATAACTCCTTCAGGATATAAATAATTACTCTTATTTAAATCTGTAACATTATCAAGACTTGTTGTAACCATCCACATATTTCTTCCAAACTTAGTAATTGGAGGAATAATTCTTTCATCATTTATCATTTTAATGAATTCTCTATAAACTTGTAAATCTAGTCCAAAATTAGTTAGAAATTTTCCTTCGCCAGCTCTCATACCTTTATACATATAATAAGGCATAACATCGGATAGTTCATCATACGTATAAACATCTTTCAAACTAGCATCCATAATCTCCTTAGGCCAAGTCATATTTTTATTAAAGCCATAAAGATTAGACAATGCCAAATTACCATCCGTAGTAATAATATCATTAGCAATAACATTAAAATACCTTGTTGATGCAAATAAATAATATTTAACTATATCATGCTTTTCTTTAATACTAGTCACAGTAATTTCATTAAATCCTTTACCATCATCACTAATTTTAGCTATTTTACTTCCTACATGGAATTCTTCTGGATTATCAACAGATACAAATCTATTCAATTCAGTATCATAAAGTCCATGATAACTATATGTTTTTAATACTGTACCATCTGAAAATGTTGTTTCTTGATATTTATCAGTTATAGCACCAGTTTCTATATAAATTGGATATACTGGCACAAGAGCACCAATATCATAACTATATGCCATAACTAAATCATCATATCTTATATTTTCAATATTTTTATATTTACCGTTAGCAAGAAGTATCTTAGTCCCCTCAATTAGACAACCACCAGCCCTCTCGGCAGTAACTGAAATATTACCCGTAACATTATTAATTGTAATTGTTCCTACCGTATTATTTGTTCCACTTCTCGCATAAGTATAGAAGTTACCACTAGAGCCATCCATAGTTACTGTGACAGACTCTGGTGCTGTATAAGGAATATTATTGCTTGAACCAGATGCCGTTACTGTAATTACATGTGATGAACCCAAAATAGCCGTACTGCCATCGCCACCTACAGTTAAATCACTAACTCTAGAAGTATTTACAGTATAACTCCATTTAAAACTTTGTGTAGCTGAACGTGTTGCAAAACCATTAGCTGTAGTTGCTGAAGAAACATCATTTTCACCAGAATTTTCCGCTTCATCAATACCATAAACAATTGCATAATAATTTGTATTTTCAGATAATCCTGTAAACAAACATTCTCTAGTAGCCGAATTAGTATGACATGTTTTAACTAAATTACCATTAGTTGTATATATTCCTACGACATAATCGGTAATTTTAGTACCTCCAACATCAATTCTATCCCATGTTGCTTTTATTTTTGGTGTCTTATCAGATTTGTCATAATAATATGCTATTGCTGCATTTCCAACCGTTACTTTAGTCGTATCAGCAACATCATATACATCAACATCTAATGTTAAAGTATCCACTACAATATTAGACATTCCACTAGAATTTAAATACATTGTCATAGAGTCTGTATTTTTCAAAAATGTTGCTCCATCAGCCACTTTTACATATACCGTGTATTCTTCAGTACTATTTGCCGGAACTATTAACGTATTACCACTTGCAGGAACTATCACTAAACTTGAATTTGAAGATATTAGTTTAAACTCTTTATCAGTTGAATACGTATTAGTAACTTCAACTACAAAAGTTGCTTGCGTATTAGGTGACTTTAAATTACCCGTAAGCGGTGTAACAGTCGCCGTAATTGTTCCTGTTTCTTCTTCCGTATCTGGTGTTGTATCAACTTGCGTATTTGTTTCAGTAGAATAACTACCGTCTGGATTGTTTGTTTCAAGTTTCAAAGTAACTCTAAATGTTTTCGTAGTCTCAGATTCAATCTTATCACCATTAGCAATTCCTGTTGGAATTAATTCCAACGTTCCCGTATCACTAGTAGCAGATGCCGTTATTGTTGGATGAAAATCAAAACCTCTAAAAATGTAATCATCATAATGACTATTAGTTATATCTACCTCATAAGTAATTTCAAATTCAGTCTCGGTTGACCCTTCAGGTCTTTGGAATGTTATATTAAATGATGCATCCATACCACTAAATGTAGGTGTAGGAATTGGATTATTTAAAACATTTTTTGCACTACCTTCAACATATTGAATACGTGTAATTTGAACTTTACCAATTACACCACTAACAACAATATCACTTTTTACATTAGTAAAAGAAAGGGTATGATTACTATAATCATAGTTATCATAAGTACCTGATTCAATTGTTACAGATTCAGGAAATGCCGGTTCTAAACTTTTTGAAAAATTTTCACCATCAGAAACAGTTCCAATTACCTCTCCATTATATGTAACTGTATATGCTTCCGTAAATGAAATATCACTACCAACATTAGTAATGGTCAAAGTACCATTACTATAACTGTAATCACTACATTCACCACTAACTTTTGCCAGTCTCGCTGGTGCATTACCACTAAATGAATAAGTATAATTACTACCAGCAAGTGCTTCGCTAAGTAAATTACCATCATAACTAATTTCATATACTTCTGTAAAAGTTAAATCAACATTTAAATTTGCATCAATTGTAGTACTACCATTATTCGTTATTGTAATAGGTACAACCATTGATACTCCACCAGTACAATCACTATTATCACATATTTTTTTATAATTATTAGGATTTATATTACCAGATAAACCACTAACATTATTACCACCACTAGTAAAAGAAATATCAGATACAGCAACCGGTACATTTCCAAGATTAGTAACCGTCACATTATAAGTTACACTCTCACCTGCCGGAATATACACTGTATTAAGAATACTCTTTGAAGAATAATCAAGATTGCTGATAGCAGCACTACTGCTTGTAACACCGTTAATTCTTACAACTTTATCTACTCTCACATGCGAAACAACATCAGTTATTGTTAAACTATCAGTAAATACTGAATAACCAATTGTTAGACACAATATCGAAGCAAAAATAATAATTACAATAATTGATATTTTATTTTTTCTATTTTTTCTCATATCATCAGCATCCTCATATACTATATAATAAAATTTTAACACAGATATTAAAAAAAAGAAATATTTTATTTAAATATTTCTTTATTCTTCTTTAGGTTCTTCATAAACAATTTTATATAAATATACTAAATTATCATGACTTATATAAAAGTAACTAAGTTTATGTTCTTCCACTTCATAATACATAATAGGCTTTTGCAAATTATCATGAATATCTAACAATTCACTAAATTTACCAATATCAATAACTTCTTTGCCATCAAATGACATTAAACTAGTAGATTCAGCAATCAATCTATCATATTCCTTTAAAATTTTAGCAATTTCCTTATCATATTCACTCTTCTTTTTATGAAGAAGATTAATATTTCTCATACCTTTAATCATCATTATTAATGATAAAATAATAAATATCACTGACAAACCAAGTGGAAGATAATCTTTAATACTCATAGATTGTTTCTTAATAATATTACTTGTTTCATTGATGTTTTTGTAATCCATGCTTATATCAACAGAACGTTCAGATAATGGAATTACTACATTCATTACACTATTTGAATCAAGTTTAAATGCACTATCACCATTATTTTGCTTATTAATAAGCATATATACGGTAAGTTTACTTTCAGCATCCACACCATATTGATTTTTAAAACTGTTCGCAAGCGTATTATAATAAGGATAATCAACACTTACCTGTTCTCTTATACCCTGAACAGAAGAGTTAGACATATTAACTTTTTTATCTTCTAACAAAGTATAATTCTTTTCAAAATAAGACTTAGTACCTGCTTGATTATTAATAGATAATTTAGCAATAACACTATAATTAAAATCTAAATTTTCCTTATCATCACTTTGAAAAGCATAATTAAAATCAATAATAATTTTATCAATTAAATTAGCAACATAAAGCATATCTTTTCCTAAATATTCATCTTCGTAAAAATCATTTTCTTTTAAATATACCTTATAATCTAAATTACTTTTTTCATTATATTTAACAATTTTTTCACTTTCAAATTGTAGTGATTTATTTAAAAGCAAGGTGCCAATTACTAACAATATCAAAAAAGATATCATATCAAACAAAAGACGTTCAAAAATTTTCTTTCGTTTAGCATTAACTTTTTTCGCTTTAGTGCTAGTATTTTTTGCCATTTTGCACCTCCTTTATATTTTTTCAAAAAATTTATTAAGCCATACAGTTGGTAAACCAATATATGGAACCTTTACATTTACAACTCCCAAAATTGTATCAGGATAAATTATATAATTATCAACGTTTTCATTGGCATCGCCCTTTGAATAAAAATAATAATCATCCTTAACAACAACTACATCATATAATCTATGAACAACCACAATCCCATGATATTTATATGCAATTACTTCACCAACTTTTAAATCTTTATAATCTCTATGCTGATCAACAATAACAACATCTCCAACTTTAATATTTGGAAGCATACTTCCAGTAGCTACCGCTACAGCATAATATCTAAAATAGCCAGAAACAAAATAAGCAAGACAAAATACAAAAAGTGCTAAAGCATATATTTCAACATACGTTCTTTTCTTTATAAAACTAATTGGAATATCTCGATCCCTTTTCTGAAAGAATTTATAGGTATTATATAAAAGAACATAAGGAAATAAAAATTTAATCAAGCTATTTATATATAACCCACTATTAGGCGCTATTGGCAAGACAACTGTATATAGCTCAGATATTAATATCCAAAAGATATTAGCTTTATATCCTACTTTCTTAGCAACATATGTACATACAATATTATTACTAATAATTGGCAATATTGTAAGTGCTATAAATACAAATATATTATAATTACTATCAAGATTACTACTTGCAAAACGTACTGAAATTTCCATCAATATAAATAGTATACACGTAATAAATGTTAATATTTTTGATTTTTCAGTTTTATTAAGCATTTGCATTCTTAAATATTCACGCATTGCAATCATAACTATATAAGGTAAAACAAACGTTGTAATACCATAAAAGTTCAGATATTTCTGTGTTTGATAAAAGCCAATAAATATACCTAAAATATAATATGCAATAAATGCCACCAAAAAAATAATCAACATATTGACAATAACATCTTTGATATATCTATGTCTGTCTTTTTCAAACCCAAAAAGATACTTAAATACAAAAAGTAATAATATCAAGAAAATATCCATATAATAATAATTGCCTAATATATTTAATATAAAACTATTTAGAAGTAGTATGATTAATACGACTATATCAAATATAATAAGTTTTTGATAACTTTTTTTCATATCTGCCTCCAAATAATCTTATGTAAATATATTAATGCAGTAATAAATTACTTTATTAATATATTTATTATTATCATTATTATTGAGCTGAAGAATAATCATGTGTAATAGTTGGTAATGTAATAGTTACATCTTCATCAGCAACAACATTATTAGGATTATACGAAATAGTTAAAGTAACTGTTGATTCGCCATTTGAAGCGATTGAACCAGATAAAGAACTATTCGTAGTAGGTTGAGTTGTACCAAATTCAATCTTATCAGTAGCAACTGAACCAAATTGTGCAACTACATTAACTGTAGCACATACACTATCCTTATTAGCTGTTGCATTTGCGCCACTTGATGCACAAGTTACACCAGCATTAGCTCCAATGCTCTTCAAATAAGCTGTATAAGAAGTTTTATTTTCAACTACAGCTGTACATGTAACTGAAGGAACATCTTTTGTTAGAGGCACATTGATAGCACTCCATGAGTCATCGTTAAGTGTTCCAGCACTGTATCCAGTTGTTATTACATTAACATTTGCATCAGCAGTTGAATGACATTCTTGACTATTTGCCTTGTAGTTTAATCCATGACCATTTTGATCTTCAAATGGATTGTCACCAACTTTAGCAGTAGCACTTCCGGCAATAGTTAATTGATCAGCAAATGCTGCGAAACCTACAGATAGTGCAACAACGGCAACAACTAGTGCAACAACAGCAACAACCTTACCATTATTGTTTTTTTCCATTGTCTCACCTCCTAACTTGATTAAATGTCTTGGGAACCTCAAACATATAAGCCACAATGTTTGTTCCCAAAACATTAGGCTAGGAAATAATCCTAACATATATATACATATATGTTACACTTGTAAGTAGTCCTTTCCTACCTTACATAGAAAATAATAACATAAAATAAAAAAAATGTACATAGTTTTTAATACATTTTTTTAATTTTTACTTTACCTAAATCCTTATTATCTAATTCATAACTATAATCTTTACTTAATTCTTCTAAATATTTAAAACTAGTTTTATTATAAAAATGTCTATATTCTCTATTAGAATCAAGATTATAAACTGGATAAATAACTACATTATCAATATAATTTGATTCAAATTCTTTATCTGGAATTATAATATGTTTAAATAAAGAAATATTATTATTTTCTTGATAAACATAAATATTAGGTAAATTTTTATCCTTAAGTTCATTTCTTAAGTCAATATTTATAGCCTTGTAATAGTTACCCAAATTATTTTTTAATTCATTATATTCACTTCTTAATGTCTTGTATCTAATAATATTATAATTTCTTCTAGAAACTATAAAATAATTCTCTAAAAGTAATAATTCTTTTTTTATTTTATATTGTTTTTCAATTGGTAATTTATTTAATAACTGCAATAAATAATTATATCTTTCTAAATTATATGCATATAATCCAACTTCTCTATTAAATGTCATTTCTGCCATTTTACGTTCTAATTGAAACATTCTTTCCTTAATATACTCATGTTCTTTTCTTAACTCATCGATATTACATATACTAACACTATATTTTATTTCATATTTCATACTCTAAACACCTACACTATTATTTTAACATATATTTTTAGTTTTTTATTAAATGATTAATATACCATTTGTTAAATTCAATCTTATCATTATTAGACAATATTTCTTCCATATAAAAAAATCTAGTAAATTCACCACATGATGAGCCAATTTCCCTACCTGGAGGACTATATTTTTTAACCTTTAAATCAATTAAATTATTTTTGATTTCCTTTATCCATTTATCCTCTTTATCACTAATAGATAAACTATTTATTGGATTAAATTTTATAAATTTAATTGGAATATGATAATCTTTTAATACTTTTATTAGTTTTTTTAATTCTTTATCGTCATCATTAACACCATCAATTAAAGTATAATGTATTTCTATTGGTATATTATCTTGATGAAATTTTTTATAATTAGTCATTATTACTTTATTATTTCTAACCATATAACTATATATAAGTAACATATTAAGTGCATCTTCAACATTAATTTTTGTTGACGGTATTAGTTTTTTTCTTTTCGAATCTATTGGATTATGCATTGAAAAATGTACCTTAATTGGCATATTTAACTCATTTACCAATTTTCCTAACTTAAGTATATTATCATTAGGCATCATCGTAGAAATAGCATAACTAACACTATCATATCCAACATTTTTAATTTTGTTTTCAACTCGATAAACATTCTCTAGCAATTCTAAATTCAAGAGTGGTTCACCTACTCCCATAAAAGATATCAAAAGTTTTTTCTTGTTAGTTTTATATTTCTTTAATATATCTAATATGCATTCTAAAAACTCACTAATTTGGATTTTTTGCATCGGCTTAGAAAAATCACTATTAGTTAAATGACACATCTTGCATCCTAAATTACAATAATAATGTGTTGGAACACATATAACATCATTATCAATTTTATTATAAAGCATACTCATTTCAATAGTTTTACTATTATTTACTCTATACACTCCCTTAATTGTATTATCACTAAAATCTTTAAAATATCCAATATTTTTTATCATTGCATCACTCTCCTAGTTTTAATATACAATAAAAACAAGTAATAATAAATTACCTGTTTTTTAATCCATACTTAACTAAAAGTTAATATCACTACTAATATATGTATTTATAAATTTTTTAGGAGCAATTGGTAAATTATTTTTATTATAAACTAGCATTATCTTAACCACAGGTAATGCTTCCTTAATATCTAATATTTTAATTTCACTATCATTAACTATTAAATCTTTAATAACATAACCAATTCCTAAATTCTTTTTAACCGCTGAAATAATCATCTCACTAGTATGTAAATTTAAAGTATCTAAATTAAACATTTTATATTTATTAAATACTTTATCAATATCGCATCTGTTAGTAGTACCTTTAATTGGTAATATTAATTGTTTGCCTTTAAGTTCTTTAATTGATTTAATATTAATACTATAATTTTTATTAGCAATAAAAGCATATTTAGCCTGATCAAGCTCTATAACTTTAGTATCTTTATCTATTTCTACATTAATAGGAGCAGAATCAATAACAAAATCTACTTGATGTTTATTAAGTAAATTAATTAATTGATGTGTTGAACCAGTTATAATAGTAATCTCTATATTAGGATATTTTTTATGAAAATCAATTATTTTATCAAATAGAAAAAATGATCCAATATTAGATGGCATACCTATTGCTAGTTTTCCTCTTTCTAAATTATCAGTTTCTAACATATTCCGTTCAGCTATCAATAAATTATTAAAAGATTCTTCAACATAATATAATAATTCTCTTCCATGTTCAGTTAGTTCCATACCATTAGGCCTACGATAAAATAATTTTCTATTCAATTCGCTTTCTAATTTCTTTATTGACTTACTAATGGCTGGTGCTGATGTATAAGTATTTTCAGCCGCTTTTGCTAAACTTCCATATTTACTAACAGCATAAAAATCTTTATACAAATTTAAATTAATATTATTGTTCATAAATATCCCCCAAACTTATAATAAAATTATAACACAAAATAAATAAAATGTTTTTTTACATTTGCTCATAAGATTACTAAAAAAGGAACTTACGTCCCTAATATCATAGTATTACTTACTTTATTATTATTTTAAATTATCTTTTTAAAATCATCTCTGCACAATCCCATTGCTCTTCATAGAATTGATATGCATTTTTCTCTATATCAATCAATTTAAAACCTAACGATTTATAACATTGCAAAGCACCTTCATTATTTGTAAAAACACCTAAATTTATTTCTTTAGCGCCAAGTTCTTCTTTTGCATATTTAATTGCCTCTTTAATTAATAATTTTCCATAACCCTTTCCTCTGATACTACTATCTACTATAATAAACCCCATTCTTATTACATCTTTATTATTACCAGGATTTCTTAATATTAAATGTCCAATAACCTTTCCTTCATCTTCTAAAGTAAAAGGATAAAAATTAGATTTTTCGCTACTTCTTAAGTAATTATTATTTATATCTGAAGGTAAGATTGGATATTTTTCATATCTATCAGCACTCCATAATCTAAATTCTCTTTCATTTTTTATCCAATGTAATATTTCTTTCGCATCTTCTTTTTTATATTTTCTAAGATTCATTTTTCAAACTCCCCTTACATAATATCTTAATTCTTCAATTAATTTATTTTAATAATTTTTCAAATGCATTTGCATTAAGAATTGTATTTGAGATAAATTTTCCTTTATAAAAGTTTGCCCAATTGTTAAATACACATGGAGCATTTTTGGCTTTTTCTAATGAATCAATTTTGATAAAATCTAATTTTATTTCTTTATTTTTTGCATAGTCAGATAATTCTTTTATTTCATATTCTACATAAGGGCATTCATTAGAATAATATATAGTGAAATTCATGCTATCTATTTCCATTTTTCTAGCACTATCACTAAATTTAGGTGTTTCTTTATCATCAAAAG
>ERZ842401.2045-NODE-2045-length-27587-cov-16.115611_pt1 | contig 27587 bp, 29 predicted proteins | sample MGYA00521270_ERZ842401 | MGnify/ENA primary metagenome ERZ842401 (study PRJEB31892, sample SAMEA3878208) | bioreactor metagenome | biome: Moose rumen | place: Sweden | collected 2011-10 | study: EMG produced TPA metagenomics assembly of the PRJEB12797 data set... | reverse complement strand
GCCCCTTTCCGTGGGTTTTCCCCTTAAGGGGCAAACCGTATAGAGGTGCGCCCGATGGGCTAAAGTGAAAAGTGAAAGGGGGTGGATTATAACAGTTGCTGTATGCGCGTTTGTTGGTTATGGTCGGAGATGGGGTCGATGACCTCGTTGCAGAATGCCCGGATGAGTAGTTGCCGTGCCTCGGCGGCAGCTATACCGCGTTGCTGCATGTAGAAGAGTGCCGTTTCGTCCAATTGCCCAATGGTTGTGCCGTGGGTTGCTTTGACATCATCGGCATTGATGATGAGTTGTGGTTGCGTGCGCACGCGCGCGTTATTAGTAAGGAGCAGATTGCGGTTCGTTTGCGTAGCCTCAGTCGGAACGGAATGGTGAATAATCTGTATCGTGCCTTGGAAGGCAAAGGATGATGCTCCGTCGAGCACGGACTTAATGACCTGATGGCTCACGCCACCGCCCACTTTGTGTGTCATGTGGGTGTGTAAGGTTACGGAGGCTTCGCCCTTAAGGTACGCAAGGGCATAAATCTCTGTGAGACAGTCCGGTGAGGTTTGTTCGACATGCACCTCGACCGAGCGTGACTCTTCTCCTATAAAGAAGAGGAAGAGCTTGAGGGTTGTGCCCTCCTGCTGCGAGTAGGTCAAGACCGGCTCGGTGGGGTTAATAGCGATATGTTCGAGCACCTTATTCATACCGCGCATAGCCTTCGGCTTCTAACTCAAGGGCGAGTGATTTATCCCCAGTCTTGACAATCTGCCCATCGGCAAAAACATGCACATAATCGGGCACGATGTAGTCCAGCAAGCGTTGGTAGTGGGTGATGACGATGGTGGCGTTATCCGCGGCTTTCAACTTAGTCACTCCCTCGGCGACGATGCGTAAAGCGTCAATATCGAGCCCCGAATCGGTTTCGTCCAAGAGGCGCAGACAGGGATTGAGCATTGCCATCTGGAAAATCTCGTTCTTTTTCTTTTCGCCCCCTGAGAAGCCCTCGTTGACGGAGCGTCCTTTGAGTTTATCAGGCAGTTCAAGCAAGGCGCGTTTCTCCTTCATGAGTTTGAGGAACTCCGTGGGTGCCAAGGCGGGCAGCCCTTCATATTCGCGTTTAGCATTGACTGCGGCTTTCATGAAATTGGTCATGGAGACACCGGGTATCTCCACGGGGTATTGGAAGGAGAGGAAGACCCCTTCCCGTGCCCGTTGTTCGGGCGGCATGGCGAGCAGGTTCTTCCCCTTGAGGTAGACCTCCCCCGCCGTAACGGTATAGGTCGGGTTGCCCGTCAGGACACCGGTGAGTGTAGACTTACCGGCGCCATTAGGCCCCATGATAGCGTGCACCTCGCCTTCAGCGACAACGAGGTTAACACCTTTCAATATCTCTTTATCGCCTACTGAGGCGTGCAAATTAGTGATTCTTAATAATTCAGACATGAGAGTACAACTTCTCCAACAGCTTGGAGAGTAGCTTTATCTATCGCGTTAATGTTATCGTTTCGGGTGTGCCAATAATCCCCAAATCCCGTCATCGTCCTTGCGTCGTAGTGGATAATATCCACGGTCGGTATCCCTGCGAGATTGAGGTAATAGTGGTCATCTGTTATGGGCATGGAGAGTTCGTCCACGAAGTAACGCCCATAGCCTAAGGCCTTGGCTTGCCGCCAGATGCGTTCTTGGTAGTTGTCGGCATATTGCATGGAGAAGTACTCGCGTGGGAACTGTGCCCCGTGGGCACCCACCATATCTAAGATTATGCCGTATTGGTAGGTCTTGGTGTTGTTGAGGGCAAAGAGTTGCGAGCCCAAGCACCATGTGTTCTCTAATTGCGGTCCGGTATAAAACTCAGGCGTACCCATATCCTCGCAATCAAAGAAGACTATCTCCACCGGCACATACTGATGGGTAGTGTCCGTGGCTATTTGGCGGGCGATCTCCAAGAGCACGGCAACGCCCGAAGCGCCATCATCAGCTCCCGGCACATTGTAGAACCGGTCGTCATACTCCTCTTCCGAGTCCGTCCAAGGACGAGTGTCGTAGTGTGCCGCGAGCAGCACCGGTGCGGTGTGAGAAGGTCGGGAGGCAATGATATTGAGCACTAATTGCTCCTGCCCCGCGTAATTGAGCATTGCGCCCCGCTGGACCGTGACATCAAAACCGTAGCTCCTCAGTTGTTGGGTGAGCCAGACGAGACACCGGCTGTGCGAAGCGCTATTGGGCACACGAGGTCCGAAAGCGAGTTGTTGCTCAATGAAACTGTAGGCGCTATCCCCTGAGAAATTCGGATGTTCGAGGGCCGTTGTTTTTTTTGTGGGGGTGCAAGATGTTATCAAGATGCAAGATGCTATCAAAATGCAAAATGCAGAATGCAAGATGCAAGATGAAATGCGAGATGAGATGCAAAATAAGTGTATCTTTTTCATCGGATATTGAGTTCAGAGATAGAGCGGTGCTCTTGAATAGCCCGGATTGTTCCGGCGAAAGGTCCTGCCATCGAGACAATCTTCACTTTGGGGCAGCGTGCCGTATCAAAGGGGATCGTGTCGGTAAAGACCAGTTCCTCGAGTTCCGAGTCCATGATGCGTTGGCATGCCTCGCCGGACATGATACCGTGTGTAGCAACGGCTCGAACAGACTTGGCGCCACCGTCCTTCATGACCTTAGCTGCCATGCAGAGGGTGCCGGCTGTGTCCACAATGTCGTCCACTAAGACCACATCCTTGCCGTAGATATCACCGAGCACGCGTATCTCGCCTACTTGGTTGAACTGGGGACGGCTCTTGTAGCAAATAACCATCGGCACATCTTTATCCAGTATATCGTGAAGTTTCTTGGCGAAGACATTGGCTCTTTTGGACCCACCAATATCCGGAGAGGCGACAATGAGTTTCTTGAGATTGAGCGAGCTGACATAATCCGCTAAGACATTGGCGCCATAGAGGTGGTCGACAGGTATGTCAAAGAATCCCTGTATCTGGTCGGCGTGCAGGTCTACCGTGATGACTCTGTCTGCCCCTGCGACCTGTAACATATTGGCAACCAACTTAGCGCCGATGGACACGCGGGGTTTGTCCTTGCGGTCCTGCCGTGCCCAACCGAAATAGGGTATGACGGCGACAATCTTGTCGGCCGATGCCCTCTTGGCGGCATCAATCATGAGCAGCAGCTCCATGAGGTTATCGCTATTAGGAATGGTTGTCTGCACCAAATAAACCGAATGACCACGAACAGTTTCGTCAAAAGAGGCAGCAAACTCGCCATCACTGAAGTGGTCGATATGGAGTTTACCGAGCGATGTGCCAAGGATATCGCAGACGCGCTGCGCTATGGGGTTACCCATTTCGCCGCAAAAGACCTTGTAGGGATGATTAGCATTGGGTTGAAGAGCCATTGTTTTTAATGCTTTTTGGATTTATTAACAGGCTTTTGAATGGCAGCAGTACGGCGCATCAAGGTTTGGTCGAACGCCTCAAAATCGCAATCAAGTTGACCATGACTGAGCGTCTTAATATCGTCCTTGATACGGGTGGCTCCGATCGTGTCAGAATCTTTGTTCCACGCAATGTTTTTCTGTCGCATGCACTGACCGATATAGATGGTCAGGGCGCGTCTTTTGTCCCCGTCCGGTAAAGTACAGGTATAGGCGATCATGTCTTGGATGATCCGCCCGTAATTACGCATGCGGATGGGCGTATTGTTCCGTTTAAGTGTTTCCATTATTTTTGTCTATAGAGATAAATCATTGTAGGATAGTGGTCACCGTAGCCGTCTTGCCATACGCCGGCCTTGTGGGTACGGAGGGGCGTACCTTTGTCCTTACCTTCCTGTACGGTGAGGAAGGGTTTGTTGAAAATCTGTGGTTTCCAGTAGCACCAGTTGCCGGACTCAAGCGGTTCGGTCAGCAGCGGTTCGGAGATGATGATTTGGTCGAAGAGGTTCCAAGACCCGTTGTAGGCGAGTGAACCAATACCCCTGTCGAGGCGTTGCCACATGGTATTGAAGAGACCATGCTCGGGCACATCCTCACGGTCTTTCTTGGCGTCCAGAACCACTGCGCAGGAGTGGTTGAACGGGTCGTCGTTCAGGTCCCCCATGACGATGATTTTCGCTCTGGGCTCCTTGAGGTAGATAGAGTCCACAATGGATTTCGTGAGCATAGCCGCGGTGTCGCGGGTCGGGCGAGAACGCAGCTCTCCGCCGTAACGAGAAGGCCAGTGATTGACGATGACATGGATTTTCTCGGGCTTACCGTCCCCAAGGATATAGCCACTGATGAGCAGTTGCAGACGGGTTTTCACCACGCTACCATCCTCATAGTGGGCTTTCATCTCATGTCCGCGCACGTTGACGACCTTGAACATAGAAGGGTTGTAGAGGAACCCGACATCCACGCCTCTTCGGTCCGGACCTTCCAGCAAAATAGGTGTAAAGTGAGCGTCGTACTTCTCCTCCATTACCTTGCAGAGGTCATTGAGGCAGCCGATATTCTCGACCTCGGCCACGCCGACGCACATTGCACCACGGGGGTCAATATCCTTACCGAGTTGGGAAATAGCATACCCCATGCGGTCTAATTTATGTTCATACTTGAGTGAAGTCCAGTGCATTCCGCCGTCCGGCAGGTACTCATAATCGTTCTTCCCCTCATCGTGGATGGTATCAAACAGATTCTCAAGGTTGTAAAACGCAACGCAACGTACGTAGTAGTCATTTGCGCTTATGTTCATAGCACAAATAAGTGCCAAGAACACAAAAATGGTGTGTTTTTTCATAAAAAGAGACAATTTGGTTGCAAAATTATAAAAATATTTTGATATATCCAAAAAAACTATTATATTTGTCGCGATTTAGTAACTACCTATATATTAACCCTCAAAATTCAGACATTATGAGTTCCGTTAACAAAGTTATTCTTATAGGCAATGTCGGAGCGGATCCTGAAGTTCGTTATTTAGACCGCGGCGTAGCCATAGCCAATTTCAACCTCGCCACGACCGAGCGTGGTTTCACCATGCAGAACGGTAATCAAGTACCCGATAAGACCGAGTGGCACGCGATTGTGCTTTGGCGCAATCTCGCCGAATGGGCAGAGAAGTACATCCGCAAGGGAATGAAGCTTTATGTTGAAGGTAAGCTTCAGACCCGCACATGGGAGAAGGATGGTGTCATTAAGCGTAAGACCGAGGTTATAGCAGAAGATATTCAGATTCTGTATCGTCCCGAGGAGTACCGTGACCTACCGGGGCAGAATAGCGACGATGCTGCATTGGAAAACAACGAGGAGGTCCATTGACTTCCTCGTTGCTCTTCTTTACAAGGATATAGCTCCGCTGGGGCATACATCCGCGCAGGTACCGCACTCGATACATACGTCCGGATTGATGCTGTAGTGCTCTCCTTCAGAAATTGCTTCTACCGGGCATTCGCCGATACAAGTACCGCAAGCGATACAATCATTCGAAATCTTGTAAGCCATAATATAAGAATGTTAATTGGTTAATGGTTCTTCTCGAAATGCGCTGCAAAGGTAGTATTTTTTTTTGACCTGTGCAAATTTATTCGCGTTTTTATTTCATTTTTTAGGTTTATTGCCGGATAAAGCGGCTTTTAGTCGCTCATTGGGCGTTGTAGCTGCTCCGTCCACCAAACCGTGTTGCTTGGCGTAGGTTGTCCAGTTCTTTGTTCCATGGTCGGCACCCAAGGGGAGACCGAGTTGGAGGAAATGGCAGTAGGCTATGCCCAGTGCGTCCGTTGCGTCTAACTTCTTGGGCATCTGAGTCGGGTCAAGCTTCAGAAAACGCTGTAACATATCCGCCACCTGCTCCTTGCCGGAGTGGCCATTGCCCGTGATGGCCATCTTCACTTTCATGGGGCTGTACTCATTGATTGGCAGGTCTTTACTGAGAGCCGCGGCTATCGCTACTCCCTGCGCATGGACAATCTTGATCATCGTCTGGGGATTCTTGTCCACGAACTGCGTCTCAATCGCCAGTTCCGTCGGATGGTATTGGTCTATAAGTTCTTGCAGAAAGAAGAACTCCTTCTGTAGCCGTGCGTACTGCCCATCTATCTTATGCACATCCAACACCCCATAGGTCAACATCCGAGCGTTCTTACTCTCGGTGTCCAAAAGGGCATACCCCATGTATAGTGTTCCCGGGTCGACGCCCAAAATACGGTGTTTGGCTACCAGTTTGTCAATCATATCATTCGCTCACCAAATAGATGTCCTCCTCCGCAGTATGCATGAGGTAATGCTCTCGCCCATACCGCTCTAATGTGTCGGTATTCTCAAGGGCGCTCAACTGCTGCTCTGCGGACTCTATACCTCGGCGATACTCATTGCGCTGGGACTCCAACGCACGGATCTGACGGGCACGCTTACCACGCTGTAACCAACTCGCATCTCCCACAAAAATCATCAACAGCAGGAAGGCAACCGTCACAATTGCATATTTATACCACGACTTTTTCATAATCTTCTGCAAAAATACAAAATTATTTGCGTATCTCCAAAATTTTTTGTACTTTTGTCGGCTAAATCATGAAAATCATAGAATATATGCGCAAAACACTTCTATTTGTTCTGTTGCTTTCGGCGACCATCGCCATGGCGCAGCCCCATATAACCATTTCTAATCCGGCGACATGGTCGAGTTCCGCTTTAGCTTCCTATGTCGGGCAGACGGTTATCTTCGATTCTCCGATGTATATTTGTTCCAACCGCTCGGGGTACACCGTTGCTCCTCGGCGCATTTTCTCGCCCACCAACCAAGCCCGTCCCTCCACTGCGGAATACAATAACATCCTGACTCTCAATTCGTCAGGGCTTATGTCCATCAGCGGCATCAGCGGGTATCACCGCATGGGTGAAAAGATTTATAATCTCCAAGCCAAGGTCAATTCGACCGGCTCCATCACCTTTCAAGGGGGTGATTGGGTAGGTAATACCCGCGCGGATATATTACAAGGTCCTGACACCACCGACCTCTATTTCCGCGGCAAACCGACCTTGCTCGTCTGCGGTATGAACCTCGAATACTATATCGTTGAGTCTTTTGACGGCACCTATGGTCCTGCCAATAATGCGCAACACCAACTCCAACGCGCCAAGGTCAGTCAGGCGCTCGCCCTTATCAATGCTGATATCTACGGACTGGTCGAGGTTCAACAAGGTCCCAACGCCCTTGCAGAGATAGCCTCTGACCTAACGGCTAACACCGGTCGCAATTACGCATATATTACGCTAACAGCCTCTCCCAGTGGCACATACACCCAGTCGGCATATGTCTATTGTACCGAAACGGTGACCCCTGTCGGGCAGATTCAGAAGAACAATACCGGTGTTGACAACCGCAAGGCGATGCAGCTCTTCCGCGAGAACGCGACCGGTGAGACCTTTATTTACTCCATCAACCACTTCAAAGCCAAGTCCGGTACCGGCACAGGTGCCAACGCTAACGCCGGTGACGGTCAAGGTTCGTTCAACGCCGCACGCGTGCAGGAGGCGCAATCGGTTCTGTCGAAGTATCGCTCTTTCCGCTCCCAGGCACAAGACCAAGATATCCTCGTCATGGGTGACCTCAATGCCTACGCCAAAGAAGATCCCATCATCGAGTTCCTGAATGGTGGTATGACAGACCTGCACCGCTACTTCCATGCCGACAGCAGTTATAGTTATGTCTATTCAAGCCAGGCCGGTTACCTGGATCAGGCTATCTGCAACGCCACGATGCTCCCACAAATAACTGGCATGTGCGGTTTTCACATCAACTCCGATGAACGAGACAGTTACACCTATGACGGCTACGAGAATGACGGTTCTATTTTCCGCTGCTCCGACCACGACCCGGTGCTCGTCGGACTGCGGTTAGGCACTGCGAGTGCCGCAGATAACACTAAGATTATCATTGGTTCAGGACCATCTTATTACCGCGTGTTTGACATTAATGGTACCCTTATTGGTAGCGGCACGTTGGACGACTATTCGCTCAGCGATATTTATGCCGATATGGTGCAAGGAAGAATCTATATAATACAAATCTTTACACATGATAGCGACGGTCATGGAACCGGATCTGTTTACAAATATATCAAACAGTGAGCACGACGAGATTAGTGCGTTGCGCCATGAGTTAACGGAGGCTAATTACCAATATTATGTCCTCTCGCGACCGACTCTGTCGGACAAAGAGTTCGACGATAAACTGCGTCGTTTACAGGAGTTAGAGTCCCTTCACCCCGAGTGGTCTGACCCTAATTCGCCGACCCAAAAGGTCGGTTCCGACCTTGCAGCCGGTAAGTTCGAGCGCGTGCGCCACCAGTACCCCATGCTCTCCCTCGCCAACACCTATTCGCAAGAGGAGATTCAGGACTGGTTGCATCATCTGCCTGATAATGTGGAGATCGTCTGTGAGCTTAAGTACGATGGTCTCTCTATCTCTCTTTGGTACGAAAACGGTTATCTGACCAAGGCTGTCACGCGTGGCGATGGGGTGCAGGGCGATAATGTCATAGCCAATATCCGCACTATACCCACTATCCCTCAGCGACTTACAGGCGTACCGCCTCATTTCGAGATGCGGGGAGAAGTACTGCTCCCGTGGGAGCGATTTGATGCCCTCAACAAGGAGCGTGAAGAACAGGAGGAGCCCCTATTCGCCAACCCTCGCAATGCCGCTTCCGGTACGCTCAAACTGCAAGACCCTGCAGAGGTTGCCAAACGCGGACTGACCTGCTATCTCTATTACATGTTAGGAGATAACCTGCCTGCCGATACCCACTTCGATAGGCTCCAAGCTGCCAAGGCTTGGGGTTTCCCCATCAGCGATGCTATCCGCGTCTGCCACTCCATTGATGAGGTCATGGACTACATCCGTTATTGGGGCGATGAACGCAAGGAACTCCCTGTCGCGACGGATGGTATTGTCCTCAAAGTCAATAACCTACAGCAGCAAGTCTCCCTCGGTTATACCGCCAAGTCCCCTCGCTGGGCAATAGCCTATAAGTTTCCTGCAGAGAAGCAGTTGACCCTACTGAAAGCCATCACCTATCAGGTAGGTCGGACGGGTGTTGTGACTCCCGTTGCCAATTTAGAGCCCGTCCAGCTCTCAGGTACTATCGTGCAACGCGCCACTCTCCATAACGAAGACTTTATCCGCTCTCTTCATATCGCCCCGGGCGACAGAGTATGGGTAGAGAAAGGCGGCGAGATCATCCCTAAGATTACCGGCAAAGAGGCCACATCCACCTCCTTAACCGACGATTTCACCTTTATAACCACCTGTCCCGAATGTGGTGCTCGTCTTATTCGGGTTGAGGGTGAAGCCGCATGGCGGTGCCCCAACGAGGACGGTTGCCCACCGCAACTAAAAGGTAAGATAGAACACTTCGTCAGCCGCAAAGCCATGAATATTGAAGGGCTCGGAGAAGAAACTATTGCTCTCCTCTATGACCAAGGATTACTACATACTATCGCTGATATCTATGACCTCAAAGCCGAGGATATAGCCCGTTTGGAACGACTCGGCGACAAGTCTGCTGCCAATATTCTATCGGGCATAGAGGCTTCTAAATCAGTGCCTTGGGCACGGGTGCTCTTTGCGCTTGGTATCCGTATGGTGGGAGAGACAACGGCGAAGAAGATTGCCCGCCGCTTCCCCTCTATTGATGAGTTGCAATGGGCCACCAAAGATCAACTCATTGCCATTGACGATGTCGGTGAGCAGATTGCGGATAATATCCTTGCTTACTTTGCGGACTTCCGTAATATCGATATTCTCATGCGATTACGAGCTGCAGGCCTACAGCTGCAGGCAGGCGAAGAGGATGCCCCTCTCGGCACAGTCCTGGAAGGTCAGTCGATTGTCATCAGCGGCACTTTTACCCGACACAGCCGAGACGAGTACAAGGCACTCATTGAGCAGTACGGGGGTAAAAATGTCTCCTCTGTCTCCAAAAAGACCTCCTTCATTCTTGCCGGTGAGGCCATGGGACCCGAAAAACGCAAAAAGGCAGCGTCGCTCGGGATACCCCTTATCTCCGAGCAGGACTTCCTCGCCATGATAACTGACTGATAATCACTAACTACATTTTGCATCTTACCAACGACTACTATGTTTGAGAAACTGAAGCAACGCGTTTTTGACTACCGTTTTAGACATACGGAAAAGCACCCTGCACAATGGTTGGAGTGGAACTCCATACACAATGTGCTCGTCCTCTACGAGAGCGATTATATTGAGCGTAATACAGTCATCAAAGTACTGAGGGACAATCTCTTACAGGAGGATAAGGATGTCACGCTTTGGGGATATACCGAGAAGAAAGAGATCACTTCCCTCATTCTTCCCCAGTCGCGGATCTTGGGGATGAAGGACTTCAACCTGCTTGATGCTCCTAAGGAGAATGTGGTCCTTGACTTGCAGAAACGCATGTACGACCTCGTGCTTGACCTCACGCAGCACCCTTGCCTGCCGCTCAGATACCTCAGTCTCTACGCACACGCGTATATGAAAGTCGGCATGCACCTCGGTGACGGGATTCACGATTTCATGATAGAGATGCCCGCGGAAGACACGCCCGAGCACCTCTTCAACGAACTAAAACACTTTCTATCAACTATTAAACAAGGCTAACTATGTTTCCCCACGGCTTAGGCACAGCACTTATCACGCCCTTCAAAACGAATAAAGAAGTTGATTATGAGGCACTTGAACGTCTCTTAGACCTGCAACTACAAGGTGGCACAGACTACCTTGTTGTGCTCGGCACGACGGGTGAAGCCGCCACCCTTACCGATACAGAAAAAGATGAAGTTCAGCGTTTTATTGTCCAAAAAGTAGCCGGTCGTCTGCCTCTTGTTTTGGGTGTCGGGGGCAATAATACCGCCCTCGTTTGTGAGCAGGCGCGTAAGGTCGATACGGCTGCTTTCAGTGCTATCCTCTCCGTCTGCCCGTATTACAACAAACCCAACCAAGAGGGTCTTTTTCAGCACTTTAGCGCCATTGCTCAAGCCTCACCACTGCCTATTATTCTCTATAATGTCCCCGGACGTACGGGGGTCAATCTCCTGCCCGAAACGGTTCTCCGCCTCCACCAAGCCTTCCCCTCCACGATCATCGGCATCAAGGAAGCCTCCGGCAACTTCCCCCAAATCACCCACCTCATCAACCTCTTCAAGAATAATACGGCTTTTTCCGTCATCAGCGGCGATGACGCTATCGCCGCGGAGTTAATGCACGTGGGAGCGGTCGGCCTCATCTCGGTAGCGTCCAACGCATGGCCTCTGTGGGTTGCCGATATATTACGAAACCACGATGCGAGCACTCCCTCAGCGTTCGCCCAGAGGGTTTCCCTGCTCTTCCAAGAGGGCAATCCGACCGGCATAAAGGCCGTTCTCAGTCAAATGGGGCTTATTCAGAACGTGTTACGTCTGCCGCTTGTTCCCGCTTCCGCGGAGTTACAAGAAAAGCTGCATACAGCCACCATAGACCGAACATGATTCCGTAAAAGAGATACTTGAACACGTAATCGTGCAGTACATGAAATCGCTCCGGATGAAACTCTATTAGGAGCGTTATTGCGCTGATTCGTACTATATTGATACCATAGAGTAACGCCCAACCGACGGGAATTACCCAGAGTTTGTGCCAGCCCTTCTTCCCCACTGTGCGGGTAGTCAGAATGAGGCATAACCAGATGAAACACTGCTTCAAGGGGGTGCAACTCCACACTATTCTCGTTCCCACACCACTATCAAATCGCAACGCATACTCTCCCACCTGGTGCAATGTGTCTCGAAAAGTGGAGACAATGGCGAAAACAGCATTCGTCACGTGCGCGGCTGCCGCCTGAAAGGGCGCTGACACATCCAACCCGCACCATGTCACGATACCGGATCCCTCATCCCCCGTCACAGTCCACTTCCAGAAGTAATTGGCTATGGTGAGCGTCAACGCAAAGACCACTAAGTCCCAGAGGTCAGGACGCTGTGTATCGGACTGCAATCGCCTGATGGCGTGGACGATACTGCTCCATATGTTAGATACGCGTCTTGGCATATGGCACTTCCGTAATGGCGCAAAAATCGTTATCCAAGTACTTGAAATATCCCGCTTGGGCTATCATCGCGGCGTTGTCAGTCGTGTAAGCGAATGGGGGAATGAACACGTCCCAATGATACCGCCTACCGTAGTCCACAAAGGCTTGTCGCAGCGCACTATTGGCGCTTACGCCTCCCGCCACGGCAACCCGCGTAATACCCATATCGCGAGCGGCTTTCCGTAGTTTGGACATCAATATATCCACCACAGTCGCCTGCAGTGAAGCACAGAGGTCGCGTTTCATCTGCTCACTGAGTTCAGGCAGACCCGTCTCAGGGTTCTCGGGTATTGCGTTGTCGCGCATCATGTCCCGAAGGGTATAGAGGAAGGATGTTTTAAGCCCGCTGAACGAATAGTCATACCCGGACAGTGAGGGTTTGGCGAACTCAAACGCCTTGGGGTTCCCCTCTTTCGCGAGGCGGTCTATCCACGGTCCACCCGGATAAGGCAGTCCCATGACCTTGGCACATTTATCGAACGCCTCTCCCGCAGCATCGTCTATCGTTTGTCCGATGATAGTCATCTTGTCATAAGCATCCACCCTGATTATCTGCGAGTTACCGCCACTGACCAAAAGACATAGGAACGGGAATGTCGGGTGCTTAATCTCCACAGATTGTCCGGTCACTTTATCAACAGGGCAAATACTCTCGTCCGGCTCCACGAAGTGTGCCATGATATGCCCCTGTAAGTGATTGACATCAACGAGTGGGATGTTCCGGCTAAGAGCCAACCCTTTAGCAAACGAAGTGCCCACTAACAGTGACCCCAATAGCCCGGGTCCTCGGGTGAAGGCAATCGCCGACAAGTCCTTAGGTGTAACCTCTGCCCGCTTAAGGGCGGTGTCTATGACCGGCACGATATTGAGTTGGTGCGCGCGGGAAGCTAACTCCGGCACTACACCCCCAAACTCCTCATGCACTTTTTGACTGGCAATAACATTACTCTTCAGCACACCATCCACAATCACGGCCGCAGAAGTGTCGTCACAACTCGACTCTATTCCTACTATAACTACTCTATCTTTCATGTCTAATCTTGCATCTACAAGAACCTCCCTGTCAGGCTGTTAGGGTTCTTCCTAATATCTTCTATAGTGCCTTGCGCCACCACATTACCTCCTTGTCTGCCCCCCTCCGGTCCCATGTCAATGAGATGGTCGCAGGAACGAATCACATCGAGGTTATGCTCAATGATAATGACCGTATTGCCTTTATCGACAAGCTTTCTCAACACGCCCATCAGCACCCGTATGTCCTCAAAGTGCAGGCCCGTTGTCGGTTCGTCCAATATATATAAGGTCTTCCCCGTGGAGGGTCTACTAAGTTCTGTCGCCAACTTAATACGCTGGGACTCACCGCCGGAAAGTGTTGTTGAGGCTTGACCGAGTTTGATATACCCCAGTCCGACATCTTGTATTGTCTTAATCTTGCGCAGGATATAGGGTTGTGCCTCAAAGAACTCAACTGCTTGGTTGACAGTCATATCGAGCACATCCGCGATGGTTTTCCCCTTGAAGTGCACCTCCAATGTCTCGCGGTTATATCGTTGTCCGCCACAAACCTCACAGGGGGCATAGACATCGGGCAAGAAGTGCATTTTGATAGTCTTATAGCCATTGCCGGCACATTCCTCACATCGTCCGCCCTTGCTATTGAAACTAAATCGTCCACTCTTCCAACCTCTTATCCGGCTTTCAGGCAGTTTAGCGAACAGCTCGCGTATATCGGTAAAGACATTGGTGTATGTCGCAGGATTGGAGCGAGGGGTTCTACCGATAGGGCGTTGGTCAACGGCTACTACCTTGTCAATCCGTTCCAAACCACTAATGGACTCATATGGCAAGGGTTTCTGCAGACTGCGATAGAAATGTTGACTTAATATTGGATAGAGGGTTCCGTTGATGAGACTCGATTTGCCGCTTCCGGACACTCCCGTCACACATATCATACGCCCAAGCGGAAAGGCTACATCTATGTTTTTCAGATTATTGCCGGTACACCCCCGCAAGAATATTGTCGGTGTCTGCGCCGTGATTGGCTCCGGTGTTTGGTCGGGGAGCACAATGGCGGACTTACTGCCCTTGAGGTACTGTGCTGTCAGGGATTGGGTCTTCAACAGTTCCTTCGGTGTACCCTCGAACATCACCTGCCCCCCCAGTCGTCCGGCTTTAGGTCCTATATCCACGATGTAATCGGCTTGCCGCATCATCTCCTCGTCATGCTCCACCACAATCACGGAATTACCCATATCGCGCAGTTCCTTGAGTGAGCCAATAAGTCGCTCATTATCACGCTGGTGCAAGCCGATGGATGGTTCATCGAGGATGTATAGTACATTGACTAATCGGCTCCCTATCTGGGTTGCCAAGCGTATGCGCTGCGACTCACCGCCTGAAAGTGTTTCGCACGAGCGACTCAGATTGAGGTAAGACAGTCCCACACTGAGCATAAAGCGTATCCGCGCACAAATCTCCTTGATAATGGGTTCGGCAATAGCCTTTTGTTTCGGTGTTATCTGCGGTCCGACGCGCTCTAAAAAGTCCAGTAACTCCTCAATATCCATACCCGTCAGTTCGGCGATATTCTTGCCCGCAAAGCGATAGGACAAGGCTTCCTTATTAAGCCTTAAGCCGTGACACTCAGGACATTCCATGTAGGCATCCGGCTCGTCCTCCTCATCCTTGTCGGCGTTCTTCGTGTCGGTTGCCTCGCTCGTGATAGCGACCAAACGCTCATACCAGTTGGTGTCATCGTGGATAGCGTTGTCCAGTTCCTGCTTATCCTCCTCTTGGTCGTCCGTTGCGCGCAGCACTTTACCCAATCCCTTACAACAAGGGCACCAACCGCTCGGACTATTGAACGAGAAACTATGCGGTGCCGGTTCGCGGTAACTAAGGCCGTTAGCGGGGTCCATCAAGTGTCTTGAGAAGTAACGGAGCGGAGAGTCTCCCCCCCCTTCCTTCACCTCCACAACCGCTATAACCCCTTCGCCCATAGTCATGGCTTTGTCGACACTCTGCCTTATGCGCCGCAAGTCCTCCTCTTGGAGCATGGACTTTTTGTCCGTAGCGGCCTGCATTTTGAGCCGGTCTATGACCAGTTCTATCGTGTGGTTCTGATACCTGTCCACCTTCATGCCTTGCATCAACTCCTTCACTTCCCCGTCCACACGAACATAGACAAACCCCTTCTTTCTCACCGTGTCAAAGAGCTCCTTGTAATGTCCTTTCCGGTTGTTAACCAGGGGTGCTAAGAGTAAAATCTTCTTGCCGGCATAATCGCGTTGCATGAGAGTAATAATCTGTTCATCCGTCAGTTGCACCATTCTGTCCCCACTGATGTAGGAGTACGCCTCTGCTGCGCGAGCATAAAGAAGGCGGATATAGTCGTATATCTCCGTCACCGTACCGACCGTTGAACGAGGGTTGCGACTGGTCGTTTTTTGGTCAATGGAAATAACCGGGCTCAACCCACTAATCTTGTCCACATCAGGTCGTTGCATTGTGCCAATATAGCCACGGGCATAGGATGAGAAGGTGTCCATGTAGCGCCGTTGTCCTTCCGCAAAAATAGTATCAAAAGCGAGGCTGGACTTGCCGCTTCCGCTCAAGCCGGTAATGACACTGAGTTTGCCCCGAGGAATAGTCACATGAATATTCTTCAGGTTGTGCACCCGTGCCCCGATGACTTCAATCCGGTTATTGCCTTCTATTGGGTTCTTTTCATCCATAGTCTGCAAAAGTACAACATTTTTTCGATATGTGCAAATTTATTTGCATTTTTGCGTGCCATACTGCCCTTTTCTCTCCATTTACTGCCTTTGTTGCAAAAAAATATAACTTTTATTTGCATATCTCATATTTTTGTTGTACTTTTGCGCCCGAAAGTATTCTATGCCGGCAGTTAAGAACATATTATCACGCCAACAATTGCTCTCGCAATCGCTGTATAACCAAGGTTACTTGTGGTCCTACGCTCCCACGAGTCCTGCTGCAGTTCTTCCCGATGAGGAGCTGATCATGAGCAGTTTAGTCCATTTGGAGTTTGAGGATATGCATTTGCTCTTTGAGGCTTATCCCTATCGGCAAATTAAGGAGGTATGGCTTCGGCGTATGGTCCCCTACAACGACTACTATGGGACGATTAATCTTCTCCTCGCCGCTCTATTCTTTCACATCAAGCACCCCAAAGAATACATTCAGAAACATGTGGCATAAAGGACTTAAAGATAATACTTTAGCAGTTTTTGACAAGGTCTCTCAGTTAGATTGCATCAAAGACTTATATCTTTGCGGCGGCACGGGTATTTCGTTGTTGTTGCAGCACCGACAAAGTGAGGACTTAGACTTTGAGCTTCTCAACTATAGGGGGGATAAACGCCACTTAGATATATCCCTAATCTCACGCGATATTCTCGCCTCATTCCCGGAATCAAGACGGGAGATATTAGGTGCCCAACATGTTCAGTTCCTGATAGGCGACCATGTCAAGTTATCTTTCTTCGAGCCCAAGAATCGCGTTCCCGCCCTTCATACCGGCTTTGAGTACAACAACTTGAAAACCGTCAGTGCCCAAGATTCTCTCGGTATGAAATTATTTACTATCACGGTTAGGTCGTTATACCGAGATTATTATGATATTTATGCTTTATTGAAAGCCGGATATTCGTTTAAGGAAGGCCTTAGTTATGCTTTGACATTTTCACGCCACGAAGTTCACTCTAAGGCTATTTTGTCGGCTTTAGCGACGCCGACTTTATACCCTAAGCCCACCGATTTCAATCTCATGCAGCCAATACATGACGTCTCGGCAGAGGAGATGAGCAACTATTTTATGGAGGTCATTGCGGCTCAGAGCGAAGCCTAACGACTAATAGTGCCATAGGCACAACATTGTATATATCAACATTTTAAACGTATTATGAAACGATTGTTTCTCCTTTTGGCATTAGCGGTGCCATATTTCCTCTATGGGGAAGAGTCCTCTATATCCGTTACCGACTCCCTTGTTGTTCCCTCATCCACCGACTCTCTCGAGGCAGCCCTTGATGACTTCATTGTTCCTGCTGATACGCTTCCTGCAGAGGTATTGGCAGGGTTACTGGCCCACCTCGACGAGACACCTCTCCCCTTCGGGGCGGGGACAAGGGCAAGGTCTCCCCGACGCGCCACAAGCACGGTCACCCTTTTGGACTCATCCATCACGGTAGACCAAAGCGGCACTCCGACCAAAAAGATGATTTATGACTATGACGACATCAATCGCAACTATAAGACAACCACCTACTTCTATACCAACGGCGTGCCCAATGGAACCTCTCAAGTTCAGGAGAAAGTGTTTGACGGCACCAACACCTCTACCGTTTCGAACACGACTTACCAATGGGATGCGACGACCTCTCAATGGGCAGGACAATCCCGTAAAGAAACGGTTTATGACGACGGGCATCACAAGATAACCGAAGTCACCTACTCATGGTCTCCCACTTATTCGTATTGGACACCGACCGCCTCCACCACCTACGCATATGACCCTGCCAACTACAGCCATATGCCCGAACAATGGACATACGTCATTCAGTCTTCGGACAACAAGCTTATTCCCGCCACCCGCACTCAGCAAGAATGGGACGCAAGCAACAACCTCACACTCAAGGTGGTGTACAAGGGCGGTCAAGACGCCAATGGCGATTGGCTTGGCGGCTCAGGAGGCACCAAGAATATCTATGCGTATCAGACCTTTGGCACCGCCAATAAGAAGGTCTTGGACGAAGCCTACACCTGGAACACCTCTCTCAATAGATGGGTCGGCAAGGTCAGTGGCAAAACGACTTGGGAATATACGCCCAACGGCTCATACGAGACGGCGAAGGTCATTTTCAATTGGAACTCCACCACGCTGACCTACGACACTGCATCCGCCACCTATAAGGAGTACGACGCCGCCAACCATGAGTTGTCCTCTTTTGCCTATAAATGGACCAGTGGCGTGAGAGCCGGTAATGGCACGGGAACCCGCACGACTTATTCGGGCAACAACAAAGACTCCGTTTATTCTTACACTTGGCGTAACGGAGAATGGGCATGCACAAAGATTGTTGTGAAGCTTGTTAATGCCGCCAATAAGGTTATTGTCAACGAGACACAAAATTACAATGCTTCAGGTGTTGGTTCCGGTTCCGGGACATATACTTATTATGCCTCGGACAATTCTACCATGACCGCGCAAACTCATTACACGTTGGCTAATAGCATTTGGACTCCAAAAGACTCTACCGCGTATATTTACTCTGGTTCTACCAAGATTGCTGATGAGGCTTATACTTGGTCAGCTGCGCTTAACCAATGGGTTCCTAAAACCCGTAAAGAGTATTTAAATAGCACAGACTACATCACATGGGCTTATCAGTCCTCTACGGACACATGGATTGTTTCTGGGAGTTTTAAGCGTATTAGCGGAACGGACAGCGAAGGAGCGACCTACGCATTAACCTACTCGTATAATGAATTAGATTCAAAATGGCAATTAGTCTCAGGCACCAGGAATAAGTTGTTTAACGACGAAAATGGGGCTTCCATTTCACTAGCATGGAGCATTACAAATATTACCGATTCTGTTTGGTCTTTAGCATCTGGAACCAAAACACCTGTTAATGTGACCAATGCCAACGGCAAACTTCTAGTCAGTTCGTCTTATTATTTGGATGTAGCAGATTCCACATGGAAGGTAACCTCATATACTATGTATGAGTATAATGACAACAACCTCCAAACATACTATGCCTCATTCGGAGTGGATTCAGTGCCTATCAGTTATCGTGTGGATGTTTGGAACTCTTTTAATGCCCATGTGTTTTATGAAGAGTATCAATGGTCAGGCTCTGCATATATCGGATATCGGCGCTCTGAATATACACTTGACGCTGACAGTATAACCTTGTTGGGGCAAGCAGATTACTACGGTTGGAACAATACTTGTATTTCTTGGAAAGGTTCATCTAAATACCTGAACCACTATATCAATAACGCATATTATAACGCCTCAAAACCAGATACTTCGATAATCTATCTATGGAATAACTCGACTTGCTCTTGGAGCCAATATATTCGCCATATCTATATATACGACGCAAATTATAATGAGTTAGTCGATATTACTCAACATGGTATCGGATATTCGGGATTTGATAGTTCAGAAGATTTAGACGGGGACGGATGGGTTAATTATACGAAAGTTGAGAAAACATATCATGGTTCACAAGAGGTTAATCGAGTTGATTATACATGGTCTGCGTCTCAAAATGATTGGCTAACTTTCAAAATAAACCAAACCACCTATGTAGCAGGCACCAATTACGAGAAGACCATTATTACCGCCACCTACAACTCCGACGGCTCCATCGCCACCTACGAACTGACCACCAACTACTACAATACTGAGAACTAATAAAATATACATGGCGGTATATATATCGCTATGTATGTTGATTATAAAATACTGAGGCTAAGCATCTTGGGAAGGCGATGATACCACCACACCTTACTTGCCGATACGCTTCAAGAAATCGTTCTTGCTTATTCCTAAAGTCCTAAGATTATTCAGCCACCCATGAGCCGCTAAGTCCGCTTCAATTATGTTGTTATCCAAGCACCATTCAAATGCCCCTTTTCACCTCATTCACGCAACTTCATTAGCAAGCATTGCACATACTCTCTCTTACCTTTCAACTACTAGAGCACTACTAGAGCATTACTAGAGCACTACTAGAGCATTACTAGAGCATTACTAGAGCATGTGCTTACATCACCGTGACATCAGGATATTTTCCACTGGCTATCATCATCGCCAAAGACCATGCCGTCGAAGCCCCGCGAACCTCTTTATTGCGGCTTTTCCCTTTCCGGATATTCTGTACTTCCGCCTCCAACTCTGCACGATGTGCTTTATATAACTCCTTCGCACGGGGAGATATCTCGCTAATCCTTTGTGCCCCTAATGGCAGCTCTTTCTTCTTGTAATCCTTCTTTTCCCATTGTGGGGGCTTCCTTTGCACAATTACTTGAGACGGATCCCATTTGCATGCACGCGCATAGGATGTTTTGCCCATGCTCCCGCTTGCCTTAGATAACCACTCTGCCAATTTCATTAACATACCTTTTCCTCCTTTTTGATTTATATATTATTACTATTCTCCATTTCCGCTACAAAGATAAGCATAATTTTCCAATTATGCAACTTTTTGTTCACTTTTGCAACAAAAAATGTTAAAAATTGCACTTTTTATTTGCACATCTCAAAAAATCGTACTACCCTTGCAGCGCAAAATAGGAAGCACAAAATGCGCTGCCGAGAGTTTTAGTTTGCCTATTTTGCAGTTTCGAAAGGGCAAATACATTCATTTTTTGGTGGCAAAAAGCAAAAAAATGAAGAAAATTGCACTTTTATTTGCATATGTTAAAATTTAGCAGTACTTTTGCAGCGCAAAATAGGAAGCGCAAAATAGGAAGCGCAAAATGCGCTGTATTATAATCCCATAAATATCAATACAATATGAAGACAAGTAACCCCTTTCACTTCGCTGATTATGGCGGTCCGGAATACTTCTGCGACCGTGTTCAAGAAACAGAAGCGCTTATCAGCAATATCGAAAACGGGAGAAATACGACGCTGATTTCTCCGCGCAAGTATGGCAAAACCGGTCTTATTCTGCACACTTTTGCTGCCATTCAAAAAAACACACCTCATTATGAATGTATCTATGTAGATATTTTTGCCACTCGCAACCTTGCAGAATTCCTCAACACGTTGTCTGAGGCTATTTTGAAGAAATTTCATGAAAAAACCACCCTCGGACAGAAGTTGAAGACGCTTTTGATGAGTATGAGGGCCATTTTCTCATGGGATCAACTGACCGGTGTTCCCCAAATTCAAATGGGTTTTCAATTGGAAACCGAGAAAACGCGCACCCTCGAAAATTTACTGGAGATTCTGGAGCAAGCGCCCCAGCCCATTGTGTTGGCCATTGATGAGTTTCAACAAATAGCCCATTATACAGACTGCAATATGGAGGCACTCTTGCGCAGCCATATCCAGTTTATGCACAATGTCCGTTTCATCTTCAGCGGCAGCCAACAAACCGTCATGACAGAAATGTTTTTAAGTCCCAAGAGGCCTTTCTTTGCTTCAACGTCGTTCTTGTCCATCGAAAAAATTGACATGACGACATACGGGGAGTTTATTAAACATCATTTTGAGGCGAATGGAATCCGGGTGGAGGATAAAGCTATCGAGCAGATTCTTGTATGGACCAAAAGACATACTTTTTACACACAACACATTTGTAATCAAATCTTCCTGAAGAGTCCTCAAGAGGTTAACCTGGAGGTTGTTAACGAGGCTTGCGACGAGGCTTTACGGCTTTACACGCCTTCTTTTATCCAATACGAAACACTGCTGACCGATGTACAACTGAAAATACTTATTGCTATTGCCAAAGAAGACGCTGTTTCTGCTCCGACTGCCGCAGCATTTTTACGCAAATATAACATAAACGGCACATCTTCAGCCAGAAGGACCTTGCAATCGTTGATGGATAAGGAACTTGTCCTTGCTATCCCGCAAAAGGGGCGGACGGAATACCAAGTTTACGATTTATTCTACTCACGCTGGTTAGCGCGAGAGTTTTAGGTTGCCCATTTTGCAATCTCGAAGTAGCAAAATTCATTTTTTATAGAAAAAAAAAAAAAAAATGGAAAATTATTTGCACAATTCCCCAAAAAAATGTAACTTTGCGCGATTTTTTATGGAGGAACAGATTATGCCTGCTGCTACAAGACAAACAATTACATTGAGTTACGACCCACGGAGTGCCTATGCACAGTCGTTTCTACAGACTATGAAGATGTCACAGCTATTCAAGGTCGAATATGCTGATGACGAGGAAGAACCGCATTACATGTCGTTAGCAGAGGCTATGAAGACCAGTATTAGTATAGACGAGATGAATCATCGCTTGACGGGATTGATTAATGACTTTTATGATGCAAAAGAAAATGCAGGTCAGAATTAGCCATTCAGTCGAAGAAAAATTGGAGCGATTCTATCTTTTCGCAATGCAGAAACATCCCTCATTAAGTAGAGAGGCTGTTATTGCGAAGTTAACACGAATGCAAGACAAATTAATGGTTTTAGGGGAATTTCCAAATGGATTTGCCTTTGCAGAGAATCCGGAATGGCGTAAGAAAAGATATAGGGAACTGAATGTTGAGAGGTTTCGTTTCGCCTACCAAGAATTGATTGATCCGGAAACGACAGAACATTTTATTTACATTTTTGATGTTATCTATGAGACAGAATACAAACTTTAATCATAAGAATAACTAAAAACCAATTTAAAGTACAAACCAGACAAAAGAACTTTAACTGCCTATAATTTTTGCAAGGCAAAACAACAAACCAATTTTTATATCAACATTTTTAATTAACTTAATTTATTAACAAAACAATGAAAAAATTCTATTCTATCCTGCTGATGGCTGTAGCTCTTCTCATCAGCACGAATGTGAAGGCGGATGTCGAGGTCAGCGATCGTGCTACCTTGCAAGAAGCACTCAACACAGAGGTGTCCGGTTCCACCATTACATTGGGCGGTGACATCACCGTTGACGATTATTACACTCTTTATTTCTATCGAGACACAGATGCTGTCATTTACTTGGACATGAACGGTTTCAACATCACGACAGAAGGTACTACCAACACGCAAAAGCACGTTAATTACGACAACAAAGTCTTGCTGGCTGTTTACAGAGGACACCTGAACATCACTGGTTCCGGTACGCTTCAAAACACGAATGCCGATGCTGACCATGAGGTTATTCGCGTTATGGGTACCGACCGTATTGATGTCGTTAATCACACAAGCCTCACTATCGGCGAGAATGTTAACGTTAGGGCAGATGGTTTCGGCGGTAAAGCTATCACGATTTGTGAAATCGCAAACTCAACCAGTTATAGTTCCGTTCCCAACAAGGCTATCTTTAATTCAGGCTATGTAACTTCGACCGGACAAACAGCTACAAAAGTTAGTGCAGTAGTTACGACTCCTATTACAGACTATGCGACAATTGTTTCTTCTAAGGGTTTGGCTAATGGTGTGAAAGTATACATCTATGGTCACTGCTATGGTAGCCAATATGCTGTTAAAGTAAATGGTAACATCGGTACAGCTCACTATTTCCATATGACGAAGAACCAAACGACATATGCCTCTAAGGAAAAATTTAATGATGCGAGCCAGATATATAATTTTGCCACAGACTCTGCCGCAGTTTATGCTGTAGCCCCTTACGTATATATTGGTAGTACTGCAGTCATGAACTCCGATGCAACTTCTACTGATGCAGCTGCTGTTTATTCTTCCGGTTATGGTCGTTTTGAGATCGCGGGTACCGTTTCCGGTGCTACTGCCGTTTACGTTAAATCCGGTTCTGTAACGCTTGACGATGCAACTATTTCTTCAACTGGTGAATATACTGAAATCGTTGGTCAAGGTTCCGGTGTTAGTGCTTCCGGTTCCGCTATCGTCATTGAATCCAACGCCAACTTCACCGGTGAAAGCAATATTACCATCAATGGTGACACCAAGATCACCTCTGAACATGGTTACGCTATTGAAGAGGATATTACCACTGCTTCTGAGTCTAAGACCGAGAGTATCGTTATCAATGGTGGTACTATTACGGGTAGCGAAGATAAGGGTGCTATCGTTATTACTGATGATACCAAAAACAGCGCCGACTCTATCGTTGTTTACGGTGCTAACATCACCGGTGAGGTAGCAGTTGGTACTACAGGCGATTTGTCAGATATTCTTTCAGACAATGTATCGCAAACCACTATTACCGTAGATGGTAAGACGACAGTGGTCATTTCTACCGGTTCAACCGAGAGTGCCGGAACAACAACGGCAATCAATATCAATGAGTTGACTGAAGATGGGAACTACGACTTTAGCAACTTAGATGCTGATGCTATTTCCGGTAGTACATTTACCGTAGCCGCAGGCACTCCTTTGAAACTAGGTAAGGTGATCCTCAATAACCCCAATGCTGCTATTGCCATTGAAGTTCCTGAAAACGCTACATTGAAAGTTGAGCAACTGACTATGAACGCAACAGCATCCATTACCGTAAAAGCCGGTGGTAAGCTTATCGTTTCCGGTAACCAAGGTATCTATGCTCCGTCTGTGGACAACATCATCATCGAGGCTGATGGTACGACCTATAAGCAAGGCGAATTCTATTTCAATCCTGCGGTCACCTCTAACCGCCATCCCAATGCTACTGTAAGACTCGCATCTAAAGGTGTTGGTAATGCTTGGCAACGTTTCGGAGTTTCCGTTTATGACGGTTTGCTTGGTTCCAACATTGTTAAAACAGCAACTACCAAGTTCTACTATTATGGTAACGAGGAGGATGACTGGGTTTATATTGCAACTCCTGCTTATACATTTGAGCCCTTCGTTGGTTACACCATGCAAGCTCCGTCTGCTTCCGCAGGTACTATCTATGGCATGCCCGGTGGATTGGTTGGTAACGTAGATGCTCCGTTCAACTACTTGATCGGTTGGAACTACTTTGCTAACTCCTATAGCGGAAACATGAGTGTTGATGCAATGATTGAGCACATTTACGAACATGGTTCCGCAGAAGCTGCTATTGACCTCTACGATGCAGAAGCCGACACTTGGGAGGCTATCACCTATGCTGACTTAGAAGATCCTCATACAGCAGTTATCAATCCGCTTGGCGTTTTCACTTGCTACAATATTGCTGAAGCATTTAAAGATACTATTAGCTATAACAATGTAGTATGGAGTCAAGCTAATTCAGCAGCTCCTGCCCGCCGTAGTGTAGCTAAGGATTGGGACCAAATAGTTGTGCTCATCACTGCAGACAATGCCTCACAAAAGGTTACTCTCCGTCAAGGTGCACAATTCTCTGATGAGTATGATTATGGTTATGAGAAAACCAAATTAATGCAAGGTGCCGTTAATGCGTATGCCGAAACAGCCAACGGCAATATGGCGCAAGTGGCTTCTGATAACATCTATGGACAAACAATTACCGTTAATACTAACACTGCTAAGTCCTTCAAGATGACCTTTGAGAACCTGAACGGTAAGACCTTCGCTATCCGCGATAACGTTACAGGTTCTGTTATTGATATGACTAAAAATGCTGAATACTACTTCACTGCTGACGCTTACAATGGCGAAAATCGTTTCGAAATCGTTGAGGCTCGCAAGATGCCGACCGATGTAGAAGTTGTTGACGCTGACGCTGCTAAGGCTCAGAAGGGTATCTACTCGCTCGTAGGTGCTTACCTCGGTGAGAACTTTGATGTTCTGCCCGCAGGTATCTATGTAGTAAACGGCGTTAAAGTCGTTAAGTAAGTTCAACCTTGTATCCGCGGTGTCCTGCACCGCGGTGCATCGCGGATACTTACTGATGACTAAACAATGAAAAATTATATAGAACCCAATAGCCACATACTTGACTTTGTTGCAATGTTATGTGATGGTGGAGCACAAATTGATCCTGCAAGTGACGCTCATTCAGGATGGGCACCCGCAAGAAATGCAGCAGGCGTCAATTGGTAATCGGTAATAAAATTTAAAGAAACAACAATATATAAAGAATAACAACAATGAAAAAATTATATGTAATGATGGCTATGCTTTGCGCTGGCATCTTATCAAGTTATGCAGTAGATTTCACATCTCGCGCTTATTTGGAGATGGATGGTGTTCAATTGAAACTCCGTGAAAACGCCTCCTTTGCTGCAACCGGTGAATATGGCTATGTTGCTTCTAATAATAATGCAAAAGGTATTTCTGCATATGTAGATGACCACCGCTATATTCAATGGGGTACTAATGATCTTAACGGACTGCTCCTTGAGATTCAACCTGCTTCCGCTTCTGAGACCATTAATTTCTCCAGCGTTATCGGTACTCTCTACCTCGTTGATAATGTAGCTAAAACAAGCAAATTGATTGTGGATGGCGAAAACTATCCTTTCGCCGCTACTGCCGGTGTTAGCGTTGCTGACCGTTTCTATATCTCCAAAACTGAAGTGGTTTTCCAAACCGAGTTTGTTTGCCAAGTAGAAGGCGGTCTGTCCTTCCACGGTGACCAAGACTATACCGGTCTCCAAGTGTTGGATGAGAACGGAGCAGTTGTAGAAGCTGCTTTCGACCTCGCTGCAGGTGAGGACAAGCTGGTGGCTATCCCTAATGCCGGTCGTTACTACGTCCTCAATGGTGCACAAAAGATTTTCTTCGTTGTAAGATAATCGCGCACCCGCGCACGTGTGTGTATAATAAAGTGTATAATTAGATAATTTGAATAATGACAACGTACACCATCACATTGAATGAGCGCTCACAATGGGGTGAAAATTTACTGAACTATCTCAGTAATCTGCCCGTTAAGCTGACCAGAACTACACCTAAACATAGGCGTAGAACAGGAATTAATGAAGCAGAAGAAGATATTCGGCTCGGTAGAGTAACATCCTATGAGTCCGTTGATGATCTTTTTAATGAATTAGGGGTTAATGTACACAATTAAGGTCACTAATAGATTTAAAAAGGACATCCGCCTTTGTGTAAAGCGAGGACTTAATATCTCGTTGCTGTATGAGGCAATGCACTTATTAGCTCGTGATGGAGAATTACCACCAAAGTATCGCCCCCATAAATTGGTGGCACAACTAAGGGGAAAATGGGAATGTCATATTCAACCCGATTGGCTAATGGTTTGGGAACAGAATGACTCCGAACTGACCATGTTATTCACCAACACCGGTAGCCATGCGGATATATTTTAGAAACAATATTGCACACTAACTAACCAATTATATCACCCTACCTAAAAAGAAAGGTATATAATGCGAATTAAACAATTAGTATTAACAATCGTCTTGCTGGGAGCTTACTGCTTGAGCGGTAGTGCACAGACTCATCTCTATGAGAGGATAGACCAAGGAGACGCCTTCCTGTTCGGTTGCCAAGAACTGACAGCAACGGGCGTTTACCCCAACGATGCCAACACCGTGTTCCTCCATTTGACCGTCTGCGCGCCTAACGTAGTCAGTGCCGGTGAAGCCACCATCACGCTGGGAGACTCCTACCTCTTCGGCTGTACGACCTACACGCCGACTGCGGCAGGAGACATGGAGCTGAGAGACACCATCGTTCTTGCAACGGGGTGCGACTCTATCAGTTACATGACCTTGCATGTGGTAGAGCCCGTTGTACCGTGCACACCTACTACTTTCGAGTATGAGGACAGCGTTGAAGTGGGACAGGCATACCTTTTCGGGTGCCAAGTCTTGACCACTCCGGGTGAGTACACCGAGACATTTGTCAATGCCGCAGGATGCGACTCCATCGTAACGCTCACGTTCACGACCTACAACCCCG
>ERZ842401.2044-NODE-2044-length-27588-cov-11.349689_pt1 | contig 27588 bp, 27 predicted proteins | sample MGYA00521270_ERZ842401 | MGnify/ENA primary metagenome ERZ842401 (study PRJEB31892, sample SAMEA3878208) | bioreactor metagenome | biome: Moose rumen | place: Sweden | collected 2011-10 | study: EMG produced TPA metagenomics assembly of the PRJEB12797 data set... | reverse complement strand
CAAGTAATTTAGTTTAACCCGGTGAAAACTGTCAAGTGAAATCAGGAAAAGGCATAGGCACTGTAAATCTCTGTGCAACAGGGTAAGGGGATAGATGAATAACCCTTGGTTATTGAGCAATAACCAAGGGTTATTTTACAATAAGGAGGGGTTATTGCAAAAGAGACGAGATTACGGCTCACTCATGACGAGGTTACGGCTCGTTAAAACTATAGTTTGGAGAAAATGTTATAAAAAATCCGTTTTTCTTTTGGAGTATTAAATATTTTGTTTAATTTTGCAGCGTGAACGTATAATAAATTTGATTATGAGCCAACAGACCATGATACAACTAATAGCCAATTACTTCAAGACGCAACCCGTCATGAAAGCATGGCTTTTTGGTTCCTTCGCTCGTGGTGAGGAAACTCCAGACAGCGATATAGACATCTTGGTGGAATATGATGAGAATGCTCGTATTTCGTTATTGACTATAAGTCACATGATGGGAGATTTGGAAAAGAGTACTGGCAGACGTGTAGACCTAATAGAGAATGGTTGTCTGCTACCTTTTGCCGTTGATTCTGCAAATCGTGATAAGAAACTGATTTATGAGAGAGGAAATTAGAGATATCGAACGACTTCGGCATATGCTTGAAGATTACAGACATCCCATTATTGCGTCCAATGATAGAACGATTGATAGAGGAACAGTCATAGGAAATAAACTCTAAACTCTATTAAGCCCCAAAATGAGATGAGGGTTAAATTTGCACATAAAGTCAAAATATCACGAACTAAAGAAGCTAACGCTTATGACATAGACGAAAACTAAAGACATATAGGATTTGAACGTCCACTTTTGATTCTTGTTGTTCGATAATTGGGGAATTAGACAACAGTAGCAAGGGCTGAAGTAGATAGTTCACGCCGTTCGGCGTGGGCATTTACTCGTTTAAGCTACTAAGGTTATCCCCAATACCTCGAACAACGTAAGCGAAGTAGATTGCTCACGTTTTTTATTCTAAACAAAAGCAAATTATAAGTAAAATAATATAAGGTTGTGCCCGACACAAACTTAGGGTTAGAGATAATGAAAAAGTTGATCTTATCAGTGATTATTGCATGTTTAGCAACGGTAGGTTTTGCGCAGAAACCTTTGTCCTTCTCAACCGTTATTCAAGCGGAAGGAGTAAATGCACAAACTCTCTATGATTTGACCAAGAACTGGATGGCTCAAACTTTTAAAGAATCCAACACTTTCTTCGAACAACCTGGCGAAGAGATTACAGGAAGGGGGAAATTGTCCTTTTCTACAAATATGCAATATTCAAGTATCAAGGGGCACATTGAATATTCTGTAAATGTACAGTTCAAAGAAGGAAAACTGAAATTTACGATGGGAAGCTTTACTCATAAGCCGGAGATTGTAGCATATTTCAATAATGATATGGGAATCCTCGTAGATAGTTTGCCTAAAAAGCTAGATGCTATAGGAATAACTGGGGTGAACAGAAAAGCCTGCTACAAATACTACTTCAAACATGGCACACCAATATGCAAAACTGAGTTTGACAATCTGTCTGCAAACTTGAAGCTGTTTATCGACAATCGCAATTCAACGAAAGAAGATTGGTAATGTCATCGAGTATGATAAGCAGGAGTATTAATTGAAAATAGACATTAAAGCGATATTTATTTTGCAGAATAAAAGCGAAAGTTTTGTAATAAATAGTAAGGGCTTTTGTTAAATAATCATAATTTTTTTGCTTTCGATTGAAATACCTCTAACGCGGAAGCGAAATAGCGTTGCGTGCGCTCGCGCGAGGCAATTTTGTTGGTTTCATTTTTTTCTTTATATTTGCACCGCAATTTCATATAGTCGTAGGTGTTTGGGTAGAAATAGAGCAAAAAGGGATTGCTCCTATATACCAGTCTCTATGACTAGAGAAAAAAGAGAAGATACGGCAGAATTAGCCAAACTCAAAAAAAATGATTCAAAAGTTTAGATAAAAGACTAACAAAGAAACAAATTATAATGGGTATGGACAAAACATTATTTGAACATCTGGAGAAAAAGGCAAGTTGGGAGCAACAGAGGTTAGTGCCCATAGTGGGACATTGGTATAAAATAAGCTACGAACAGGAGGCAAGAGCTAGCAGAAGTTTACGACTTAACTTTAGACTATGTGTTAAAATTACCGATCATGAAGGTGCTAATGTATATATGTCAGGCATCGGCCTAATATCGAATGAGCTAACTTCTAAAATAGGTGTTTATCCTGATGAGGTTAGATATACGGAATGGCCTATTACTAATGAATTTCATCATTTTTGTTTAATAATGCTCTATTGTCAATTGGGGGATAATCCTCTGGAGATTAACATTTACAATGATTTCAAATTGTACGTATTGATGGAAACTATTCTGTTACCCAAGGTATTTAGCGCGAAAACCGCTAAAGAAGCCATAGAAGGAGCAAGGAAAGCTGTTGAGCAAGGAACAAGAGCAAGGCTAAATCATCGTCCGTATGGCCAATTCAATGTTGGCTTAGAAAATCAGGCGAAACGAGAAAAGGTTCGAGAAGCCTTTGAGTGGCTGCTACAAAAGTTCTTTGAGAGCAGACAATAAAAAAGATTTCTTTAATTATTGTTTTATGTACAAACATATTGACAATCAGGCAAATTCATTTCGTTACCTGTCATTAGGATATTGTTTTCTGTCTCAAAATACAAATCTTCAATTGATTAACATGATGTATTCTATGCTACAACGCCAAATGGAAGTACAGGCTATTTCGTCTATTTCGGAATTGAAAAGTACGAACTTTTTACGCATAGAAGTAAGATTTATTTCGAATAATATTGCAAATACTCAATAATATGGAAAAATTGAATACGTCAACAGCTGATAGTAAATTCGAAAGTGCATGGAGGAAATTAATTTTAATGGTAGAGAAGAATCATCAATTAAAGTCTGCTGAGTTTTACAAATCCGTGTCTGTTAATAAACAGGGGTTTAAAGATTGGATGTCCTCTCATGGTTATGGTAAAACTTTTTGTGAGTACAGAATATCTGCCCTTAAACAGTTGAGGGGTCACTATTCATTTGATGATTTGCAAGTAGTTGAAGAGCAGGGAACAATCGTCGGTTCAGACGTTCCTGTAGCAAAGGAGTCCAAAGAGACACCATCAGAAATACCACAATACTGGTGGCTAAATGTTGATTCTAAAATATGGAAGTTGGATAAGGCAAATAACAATGAGACAAAGACCATCAAATATGATTCTCAATTTATCGAATGGATTTCAAATTATCTCAATGACAGTGTACATATCGGACTGCCAATCGCACAACAGGAATTAGCAATCAATCTGCTTGACTACTGTGGCAAGAAAGTTGACAAGAAAAATATCGGAGAAGCAAACAAGCGCATCCGTGATAATCTCGTTGACTACATCAAGACAAGTCTCTACGTTGTTGACCCCCCGATAGTGCTGCAAACGAAGACTGACCAGGAAAATGGCTACAGAAGGTGTGCTGCTTGGAAATACCCTACTGCCGGCGGCTATATACAACTTGACGCCGAGGGTCACCGTCTGCCGAGAGAACTGGTAAAGAAAGCTCCATATAAACGGGTATATTACTTCTATCTTAAAGACTCCATTCCCAGTCATCAATATGACCCTGAACATAAAAACGATAAAGACTATGTTCAGGAAGCACCAGACATCGACTTAGAGAAAAGCAATCACTGTTTAAATCACAGTAACACGCACTTGGTTTCGCCAGTTATGTCTTTGAAAGAAGGCGATTCTGTCGTTGCCTGTATGAGTGACAAAATAGTTGCATTTTTGGATGTTGTATCAGTGGGTGAAAGAGAGGTGAAACTAAAAATAAGTAATAAGTTGCCACTTCCTTATCCCGTTTCTTCTTTAAAGAAATCAAAATGCGATTATAGTCCAGAGAAGAGTTTTGGTCTTTTTCCGATAACACATTCTATTTGGAATAGAATTATAGAAGCCATAAATGAATATCTGAAGTATTCGAAAGAAGATCTTCTACATGAAGCGTTTATTGACGAGATTACTTATGATGGTATAGTTCGTGCACTAAACTATAAAAAGAACATTATTTTACAAGGTGTACCTGGTGTTGGTAAAACTTATTTGGCCAAAAAGCTAGCTTATGTAATGTTAGGAGTTAAAGATGATGAAAAGGTTTATGTAGTTCAATTTCATCCCAATTACACCTATGAAGACTTTATCATAGGATATAAGCCTTGTGATGATGGTAAATTCCGACTAAAGCCTGGAGTGTTTATGGAATTCTGCAAGAAGGCGGCGGAAGATAATAAAAACAATTATTTCTTTATAATAGACGAAATAAATCGAGGTAACCTGAGTAAGATTTTTGGAGAGGCCTTTACGCTAATTGATAAGGATCATAGAGGGGAATCCATAAAATTAGCGAACTCAGATGATGTGTATAAGAAATTCGAGATTCCTGAGAATGTTTACATTGTTGGATTAATGAATATTGCAGACAGGAGCTTGGCTATGCTTGACATTGCGTTACAGCGACGTTTCGATTTCATACAGCTAGAACCTGCATTTGAGACAAAGTCATTTAAAGAGTACCAGGATAGTCTAAAAAATGATGATTTCAACAAAGTAATTAATAGTATCATTGAATTGAATGAAAAAATAAAAGATAAACCTGCTTTAGGTGAGGGATTTTGCATTGGACATAGCTATTTTTGTATTTCTAAGGATAGAAATAAAAAAGAGTATGAAGAGTGTCTGAAGGATATTAATACATGGTTGAAAAACATTATTCACCATGAAATTATTCCTATTTTAAGATCATATTGCTTTGATGATAAAGATACATTCGAAGAACTATCAACCCCACTAATTAAGATTTTCGGTGACAAGAGATAAGAACATACTTATTCATAATATCTACTACATGTTAGCCTATGCGTTTCGATACTTTAGGTTTAATAAGATAGATGAGATTAAAGGAGAGAAATTCGAGGATATGCAAGATTTGTTCGCCGAGATTCTCATACGAAGCGTGTCAAGTCAAATTAAACGAGGATTGTATAAAACGTATGTGAGTGAAGAAGGAGCATTGCCTGTAATACGAGGTAAGATAGATTTATTAAAGACCCATGTGGTTCAAAAAGAAAGACCTCTACATGCTTATTGTCATTACGATGAACTATCTTTCAATAACCCCTACAATCAGATAGTCAAGACAACACTACAAAATTTCCTGTGTTGCTCAAACGTTGGCTTAAATCGGAAAAATGCAATAAGGCATATTTTGCGATACTTTATTTCTATTGACTCTATGAATTTGTCATCGGTACAATGGAATGAATTTGTATTTGATGGCAATAATCAAAGTTACCAGTTCCTCATTAATATCTGCCGTTTTATTTATGAAGAGAAGTTGATGACTACGGAAAAGGGGAAGTATAAGATGAAATCGCTTTCTGATGACCAAATGGAAAGGTTGTTTGAGAAATTTGTATTAGAGTATTATAAAAAGCATCATCCAGAGACAACTCCACGTGGAGGTGAACAAATTAGGTGGAAAACAAAAACCGTATCAAGTATTTTGCCAATTTTGAAGACTGATATAATATTGACAATAGGGACACGTACTCTTATTATTGATACGAAATACTATAGCAAGTCAATGAATGATTATTATGAAACGAAAAAATTGCATAGCGAACATGCAAAACAAATTGCCCTATATGTCACAAATTACGATGTCGAACATACGGGAACAGTTGATGGAATGCTATTGTATGCAAAAACACAAGAAGATGTTGTACCAAATGACAAGGATACCTTAATTGATGGTAACGTACTTTATTACAAGACGCTTGATTTGAATCAAAATTTTGAAAATATAAGTCTACAATTAGATAATATAGTAAATAGTATACTCGAGTAACTTATGTGTTATTTCTCCAAGCAAACACTCTGCCATCTTCGATTGCAGCAAGGCTTGTCTACTCGTCACCACCTGCACAGCCTCGACATAAAGGTTGCTTTTAAGTTGACGCATGTTTATTTTGAACGCAGGGACGGGTTCTTGTTTCATATAGAATCCAAAGTCCTTTTGAGATATTTTGTTGGTGATTCTCGTTTGTTGTTGGAGCCGCTATATATAAAGGCGGCTCCAACAATATACATAAATCTTATCACGGCATCAGCATAACTGAGACTTATTTTTTTCAGTGCAGAGTAAAAATATTTAGAGTGCACAGGAAAAAGTTTTCGAGTGCACTCTAAATATATCTCTTAAATATAGGATTAGCAAATCTACGAATCTGGTTATAATTTTCAATTCTCAATTTTCAATTTTCAATTGGCGAAGATTTTCGACCCAACTCTTACGTGGTTGGAGCCGCATTCTTGTGCAAGTAGGTAGTCATGACTCATGCCGTAGGACCTGATGTTGAAACTATCGTCAGTAGCAAAGAATTCATCCTTTACCTTATTAAAGATGTCATTTGCCTGCAAGAATTCCTTGCGTATCTGCTGTTCGTCGTCAGTATTCGAGGCCATCATCATGATGCCACGAATGCGAACGTTTGCAAGACGAGTCTCTGCAGAGGCATTACGTTGTGCCAACTCATGCAGAAGATTTTCACACTCATTTGGTGTCATACCAGACTTTGTTTCCTCTTGTGCCAAATGAAGCTCAAGAAGTACGTCGATAGTGCGCCCACATTTCTGAGCCTGCTTATTGATTTCCTGCAGCAGCTTCAAGGAATCGACAGCCTCTATCATAGATATATAAGGTGCGATATACTTCACCTTGTTGGTCTGCAGATGTCCTATGAAGTGCCATTTGATATCTTTTGGCAGAGACTCATATTTCACACGAAGCTCCTGCTCACGTGATTCTCCAAACACACGTTGTCCGGCATCATACGCCTCCTGTGCAGCCTCAATAGGGTGGTATTTGCTTACTGCCACCAACTCCACACCAGGCTTCAATGAAGCCAGAACCTCCTTTAAATTCTCCTTAATATTATGCATTATGCATTGTGAATTATGAATTCTATACAGGTTTCTTCTCAAAAACATCGAGCAGCTTTGTCTCTGTGACAGAAGAGAGTTTCCAATCCTGCATGCCTTTGTCGAGAACCTCGCAGATACCCTTTACGGCATTCTGCAGGCTGTTGCTCTGCACAAGGTATGTAACAGTAGAATATTTCTCCTTCTCAGTCTTCTCATCGATGATGATGAACTGTGCCTTCACCTTATACCATTTGTCATCAGCAGGGTTCTCAGAGAAGAATACCTCTTTATATGGTGCTTTCTTCATATCCACCACATCAAATTCTCCACTGATATATACCTTCAGTTCTTCGGCAATAGTCTCTTCTGCCTCAGTAAAGGTGAATGACTCTAGGGAATATGTCTCCTTAACAGTTACTGGGGTGCCTGCATCACCCATCTTGTCGTATTTTACGCTGGTCTCAAACCAGTCTGCATGTTTTGATGTCATATTGTTGTATTGAATTTATTTGTTCAGAATGCTTATCGAACTTAATCTCGATTTCAGGATGCAAAGGTACAAAAACAAAAACGAAAACGAAAACGAAAACGAAGAAAAATGAGATATTTGTTAAACTTTTTCTTTTTTCTTTCATCAAAGCAAATGTAACCGGTTCACAATTTTCAACAAGTAAATAAACATTAAAGAGATATGAAAAAAATTGTGTTAACAATGATTGCCATCCTGTCAATGACAGTTGCTATGGCACAGAATGATGACAGAAGAGACGGTAATCGTGCTCCAAGAGAGATTACCCCAGAACAGAGAACTGAAAATCTTGCTGGCAGACTGAATCTTAATGATGACCAGAAGGCAAAACTGTTGGAGTTGAATACAGAATATAAGGATGTCCTCGGAGGTCCAAGATGGGGAGGCCGTAATGGTGGTAACAGACCTCAGCGTAATGAGAGTGCAGGAGAAGGTCAGCGCCCACAGCGCCCACAGCTGACAGAAGAGCAGAGAGCACAGTGGCAGGAGCGCATGAAGAAGCGTCAGGAATATGAGGAGAAACTGAAAGGTATTCTTACTGAAGACCAGTATAAGCAGTACCAGGAAATGAGACCTCAAAGGAGACCCAATAGACAATAGTTAATAGATAAAAGATAAAAGTTAAGAGTTAAAAGTTGAGAGTTAATAATATAGTTGTTTTAGTGGTTTTAGTTATTATTAGGAATTTAAAAAATGCGACAGTGGGGTGTGACACTCCGCTGTCGTAGTGTTTTTGGCACAATTATTGCAGATACATAGTTATCTATGACGATAAGTAACTATTCACAAAATGTATCTAGAGTGCTGATGCTTGCAGCGCTGGAGGCTCGTATGGCCCGACAGGAAGTAATAGATACAGATCACTTACTCCTTGCTATTCTTCATGACGAAGGAGATAATCTTGCAAGGAAAATATTAGAACAACACAATATGAATTATGACAATGTGGCAGAGGTTTTGAATAATATGAACCTCTCAGATGATGAAGACGAGTATAATGATACCCTCGAACCTACAGGTCAAACAACCCCCTCTAAATCTCCCCAAGGGGAGACTGCTACAGCTCCACCCCCCTCACATGGAGGGGAAGGGGGAGGGTCAAATCCTCCCAAGACTCCTGTAATAGATGCATTCTCTACAGACCTCACCAAGCTTGCCAAAGAGGGTAAGATGGACCCTGTCGTAGGACGTGAGAAGGAAATACAGCGTCTGCAGGAGATACTATGCCGTCGAAAGAAGAATAACCCTATCCTCATCGGAGAACCTGGTGTGGGAAAGAGTTCTATTGTAGAGGGACTGGCACAGCTGATAGCTGACAACAAGGTGTCACCAATTCTCTTTAACAAGCGCTTGGTGTCTCTCGATATGGCATCATTGGTGGCAGGAACAAAATATCGTGGACAGTTTGAGGAGCGTCTGAAGAACCTTATTAAGGAACTGGAGACAAATCCTAATATTATCTGTTTCATCGACGAGATACACACCATCATTGGAGCAGGTAATGTGTCAGGTAGTATGGATGCTGCGAATATGCTGAAACCGGCATTGGCTCGTGGCACTATACAGTGCATAGGTGCTACCACTCTTGACGAATATCGCAAGACAATAGAGAAGGATGGGGCCTTGGAGCGCAGATTCCAGAAAATTATCGTGGAACAGACAACTCCGGAAGAGACCATCCAGATACTTTTCAATATAAAGGACCGTTACGAAGACCATCATAAGGTGACATATTCGGACGATGCCTTGACAGCTTGTGTCAAGCTGACACAACGTTATGTTACAGACCGTGCCTTCCCTGATAAGGCCATCGATGCTATGGATGAGGTAGGAGCAAAGATGCACTTGGCTTCTGCAAACAATAATCCTCAGTCGGATGTGGCAAAGCTGGAAGAGCAGATTCGTGACATCAGGGAGAAGAAGTTGCAGGCTGTTCAGGATCAGAATTTTGAATTGGCAGCAAACTATCGTGACCAGCACAATCGACTGGAAGCAGTATTGGCAACAAAGCTGAAGGAAGAGAGTGGTGCCATGAAGGGTAGCAATCAGGTGTCTCAGGAGGCTGTAGCTGATGTCGTATCAATGATGACAGGTGTCCCTGTTCAGCGTGTTGCTGAGAGTGAGGGCGCTCGACTTCGTGGTATGGCAGACAGGCTGAAGGGTTCTATCGTGGCACAGGATAAAGCCATAGAAAAGATGGTGAAAGCCATACAACGCAACAGGGTAGGGCTCCACGATCCTAATCACCCAATCGGTGTATTTATGTTCCTCGGCCCTACAGGTGTCGGAAAGACATATCTGGCAAAGAAGCTGGCAGAGGAGATGTTTGGCAGTGAGGATGCCCTGATACGTATTGATATGTCAGAATATTCAGAAGCCTTCAATACCTCACGTCTTGTCGGAGCTCCTCCGGGATATGTGGGATATGAAGAAGGTGGACAGCTGACAGAACGTGTGCGCAGAAAACCATATAGCATTGTCTTGCTTGACGAGATAGAGAAGGCAAATTCTAATGTCTTCAATATGCTCCTGCAGGTAATGGACGAAGGAAGACTGACAGACGGCAATGGTCGACTGGTGGACTTCAGAAATACCATTATCATCATGACATCAAATGCAGGTACCAAACAGCTGAAGGATTTTGGTAACGGATTGGGATTTGCACCGATTACAGATACCAAAGCCTTTGCCAGCGGTATCATAGAGAAGGCATTGAAGAAACAGTTTGCACCAGAGTTCCTCAACCGTCTGGATGAGATTATAATGTTTGAGCAGTTGGATATGGCAGCTGTAAGACAGATTCTCGATATAGAACTGAAGAGTGTATATAAGAGAATAGAGAACCTCGGCTACACCCTTACCATTTCTGACGATTATAAGTCAAAGATTGTCAAGGAAGGCTATGACATACAATATGGAGCAAGACCATTGCGTCGTGCTATACAGACTCGTGTGGAGGATGTGGTATGTCAGAAGATTCTCAATGAGAGCGAACAGCATGATATTCACTTGGAATAGCAGAAGAATAGCATAGATGAAATCAGTACGCCCAAAGAAGAATCTCGGTCAGCACTTTCTTACTGACCTCTCTATAGCCCGCAGAATAGCTGATACTGTTGATGCGTGCCCGGATATTCCTGTATTAGAGATAGGTCCGGGAATGGGTGTGATGACACAGTATCTTTATCCAAAAGAACGTGACTATAAATGCGTGGAGATAGACAGGGAATCTGTGGAATATCTGGAAGAACACTTTCCGAAACTGCATGGAAATATCATTGGTGGCGACTTCCTCACGATGGACCTGAAGGAGGCTTTCGAGGGACGACAGTTCGTACTGACAGGAAACTATCCCTATGATATCTCATCGCAGATATTCTTCAAGATGCTGGACAACAAGGAATTGATTCCATGTTGCACAGGAATGATACAAAGAGAGGTGGCACTGCGCATAGCAGCAGAACCGGGCAGTAAGACATACGGCATCCTGTCTGTATTGATACAGGCATGGTATGACACTGAATATCTCTTTACTGTTGACGAGAATGTCTTCAATCCGCCTCCAAAGGTGAAGTCGGCTGTTATTCGCATGACACGAAACAGCAGGACAGATATCGGATGTGACTGGGAATTATTCAAGAAAATAGTAAAGGTGACGTTTAATCAGAGACGTAAGATGTTGAGGGTTAGTCTGAAGCAACTGATACCGGATTTCAAGGAGGAGCTGATTCCTGATTTCGATTTGACAAAACGCCCGGAACAACTGACACACGACGAATTTGTAAAACTCACGAATTGTGTAGAAAAAATAATAAAATAGAATTAAGAAAAGGATTATGAAAAAGTTATTTATTATTCTTGCTGCGGCTGCTTTGAATTGTGGCGTAGCTAATGCGCAACTTGATGATTTGTTGAATAAGGCAAAGAGTGCTGTTTCGAATAATTCAACTCTCAGTTCTGCCATTGCTACAATATCTTCAAAACTCGTTCCTAACGAGAAGCAGATTGTTGGAACATGGGTTTATCAGGAGCCAGCAATAATGCTCACCAGCAACAGCAGTTTAAAGGAGTATGCCAGTTCTGTTGCTACAAAGAGTCTGGAGCAAAAACTGCAGTCATATCTCTCACAGATTGGTTTAAAGAAGGGTAAGGGAAGCATCACCTTTAACGAGGATAAGAGTTTCTCTGTAAAATATGGTACAAAGCCAGTAAAAAAGGGTACCTATACTCTGAAGAACCAGGAAGTAGTTCTTACATTCACAGGCAAGACAAAGCCTTGCAACGTAACACCACAGTTGGACAATGGCTCTCTCGTCATTGTGATGGATGCTACAAAGTTCAAGGAGTTTATGCAGAATATCGGTGCTCAGGTGTCGCAGCTCTCTACAGTAGTAGCCGCCATGAAGCAAATGGATGGAATGAAGATTGGTGTGAGACTGTCTAAACAGTAATCTCTGCCGAACCATAGCAACGATGATGGTTGGTGTCGTAGATGACACAGAATTGTCCTGGTGCAACGCCATGAACAGGTTGCTCTGAGACAAGGGTAAAAGTACCACCACCATTATCTCTCATTTCTGCTTTAAGATAGTCGGATGTATGCCGTATCTTAAAGCAGATTTCTTTTGCATCCACGGGGACTGTCAGCCAGTGTATTCCGTGAATCTTGAATTCTTGCTTATATGCCTCCTTAGGATTATAGCCTTTGGAGACAAAGAGTATGTTTTTCTTGATATTTTTCTTTATGGCAAACCAGGGCCCTCCGCCAAATCCCAGTCCGTGACGCTGGCCTATAGTATGGAACCACAGCCCCTTGTGCATGCCCAGTTTCTTTCCTGTCTCGATGTCGATTACGAGACCAGGATTCTCACCGAGATATTTCTTTACGTAGTCGTTGTAGTTTATCTTCCCAAGGAAGCATATACCCTGCGAATCTTTTCTCTTGGCATTGATGAGGTGTTCACGTTCAGCAATCTCACGTACCTCCTCTTTCTTCATGTGGCCTATCGGGAATATGGCCTTCTTCAACTGCCAAGGATATAGCTGACACAAGAAGTCTGTCTGGTCTTTTACAGGGTCGGGAGAGGTGCAGAGCCATTTGTTACCTTCCTCATCCACTTCCGTAGTGGCATAGTGTCCTGTAGCAATGATATCATATTCATGTCCCTTCTTCTCGTCGAAGGCCCCGAATTTTATGAGTCTGTTACACATCACGTCAGGATTGGGTGTAAGACCAGCCTTCACCTTCTCCATAGTATATTTTGTAACCTGCTCCCAATATTCCTTGTGACAATCAATAATCTCCAGCGATACACCATATTTGTGACAGAGAGCCGTCGCCATCTCAATATCTTCCTCCGCAGTACAGTCTAGATCTGCATCTTCCTGTGAGGCAATCCTGATATAGAAACAGTCAGGCTTGTTACCCTGCTCGCATAGCACATGCAAGGCAACAGCAGAATCCACTCCTCCTGAGAGAAGTAATGCTATCTTAGTATCCTTTTCTGTATTTTTCTTCATCTTTGTCTTCCAGCATGGAGAGGTAACTGTTGTATCGTGAGAGGGCTATATAATGTTCCTCTACAGCCTTCAGTACGGCGCATCCCGGCTCGTGGGTATGGGTACAGTTGGAGAAACGGCATTCCTTGGAGAAATGGAATATCTCCTTAAAATAACTCGTCAGTTCTTCTTTCTCTATGTCAAATGTTCCGAAGCCACGTATTCCCGGTGAGTCAATGATGTATGACTGCTGTTGAGGCTTTGTTGTGGTATCGCCGTTGTGGGGTAGGGCAATCATCTCACTGAAGGTGGTGGTATGTATGCCCTGATTGTGTGCATCGCTAATTCCTGCTGTTCGCAGATTGGCACCTGGTATGAGAGTGTTTATAATAGTGCTTTTTCCTACTCCGCTATGTCCGCTGAATAATGTAATCTTTCCTTCAAGCTTGGCTCTGAGTTCTTCCATCCCTGTGCCTTCTGTGGCAGAGATAGCAATGCTTTCATATCCCACTGTGCTGTATAGGTCCTGCATCATTTTCAGGTAGCGTATCTCGTCTTCGTCAAGCATGTCAATCTTGTTGAATACCAGCACTACAGGAATGCGGTAAGCCTCTGCTGAGGCCAGAAAACGGTCTATGAAGGTGGTGGATGTCTCAGGATAGTTTATGGTGACAATAAGCATTGCCTGATCTACGTTAGCAGCTATGATACTGCTCTGCTTCGAGAGGTTGGTGGATTTGCGGATAACATAGTTTTTTCTGTCTTCGATATCAGTAATCCAGTTGTCCTCACTTATCACCACTCTGTCACCCACAGCAACAGGGTTAGTGCTACGAATGCCTTTCAGACGAAAGTTTCCCTTCACCTTACAGTCAGTCGTAGCACCATCATCAGTGAGTACTGTGTACCAGAACCCAGTATTCTTTATTACCAGCCCCCTCATTGTAAAGTCTAAGGTCAAAGGTCTAAGGTCAAAAGTCGTTAACCGATAACCGTTAACCAATAACCGTTACACTGTCATTATCTCCTTTGTCTTCTCCTCGATGAGTTTGTCGAGCTTGGCTATATACTTGTCGTGAACTTTCTGGAGATCATTCTCAGCATCCTTTTCGAGGTCTTCTGACAGACCGTCTTTGATACCTTTTTTCAGCTTTTCCTTCAAGTCACCACGCACATTGCGAACCTCAACCTTTGCCTTTTCAGCAATCTTGTTACATTGCTTCATCAGCTCCTTGCGACGTTCTTCTGTAGGCTGTGGAATAGCAAGGCGAATTACCTCTCCATTATTATCAGGAGTAATGCCGACATCACTGTCCATAATCGCTTTCTCGATGTCGCGGATAGCCTTCTTGTCCCATGGCTTGATGGCTATAGTACGGGCATCGGGAGTACTGAGATTTGCTACTTGATTCAGAGGTACTTTCATACCGTAAGAATCTACTTTAATGCCATCGAGAATGGCAAGATTGGCACGACCTGCTCTAATGCGTGACAACTGCTCCTCCAAGAACATTGCCGCCATTTCCATACGCTCTTCAGCGTCATTGAGAACTTCTTTTACGTCAATCATAGTTGCTATTTTTAAAGTTTATAGTTTATAGTTTAAAGTTTATAGTCAGTGGTAAGTTTAAAGTAGAAAGTTTTTTTAACTCTTAATTCTTAACTCTTAACTCTTAACTAACTCCTCATACTCTGGTATTTCTTTCATGAAAACCCATTTGTCGTCATCTCTTTCGTAGTGCAGACATAGGTGCATCAGCCCGTTGCTTATCATGATATAGTCTACGTTGAGCACCATATTGTATGTTGTAGCCTGCTTTATCACCTTTGGTGTCAGTGCCACGCTTTCGGCTTTGTATTCTATTACTACCTTTGGCTGGCGTTCCTGATTGAAGAGTACGGAGTCACATCTCAGTTTTTTGTCAACAACTTTCAGTTCCACTTCATTGGCAAGTAACCCTGGCGGATACCCTTTCTCTGTTATAAGGAAGTGAATGAAATGTTGTCTGACCCATTCCTCTGGTGTAAGGTTCACGAAGCGTCGTCTCAAGATGTCCAGCACCTGATGCTTACCATCTTCCGTCACCCTCATCCGCAGGTCTTTATATTCAGGCAGATTCAATTACTAATTATGAATTGTTAATTGTTAATTATTAATTATGAATTGTGAATTATGAATTATGCATTGTGCATTATGCAGTCGATGTTCTTCTGCAGTTGCTCCACCTTGCTGACACCAACCAGTACCGATGTCACACCCTGTTGCTCCAGTATCCAGTTTAGGGCCTCCTCATATCTGTCTCTTAGTTTTCCTGATGCCAGAGGTGAGAATGAGATGAACCCGATGCCGTGTCTGTGGCAGTAATCCAATATACCTTCCTCCTGTGGTGCTCTGTCTATGAGATTCAGACGTCCCTGATATATCAGCAGTGGTACATCGTGGGCTGCAAGATATTCCCTTGCCACCTTCAGCGCTTCCAGTGGCCAGCGTGAGATGCCTACATAGAGAGCCTTTCCCTGACGCACTATGTCAACAAGGGCCTGCAGCGTCTCCTCCAGCGGAGTGTTGGGGTCATAGCGATGTGAGTAGAACAAATCCACATAGTCCAACTGCATACGCTTCAGACTTTGGTCAATGCTGGCCATCAGATACTTTCTTGAACCCCAGTTGCCGTAAGGGCCTTGCCACATGTCATATCCTGCCTTTGAAGCAATGAACAGTTCGTCACGATAAGGACGGAAGTCATCATGCATCAGCTTTCCGAAATTCTCTTCTGCAGCACCATAAGGAGGACCATAGTTGTTGGCCAAGTCGAAGTGTGTGATGCCGTGGTCAAAGGCATAATGTGTTATTTCTCTCTGACGCTCCCAAGGGGCGTCATAGCCAAAGTTATGCCAGAAACCGAGACTTATCTTCGGAAGCAGAATGCCGGAACATCCACAACGCTGATACATTTTATCCTCGTTAGCATATCTCTCAGGACTCGCAATGTAATTCTCTCTTAATACCATAATATTGTCTATATAAAGATTTCTGGTTACAAAGTTACTATTTAGTTATGAATAATGCAAGAAAAAGTCGAAAAAAATCATCTCAACTTATTTCTGTTATATGTTTTCCGGACGTAAGCAAAGAAGAATAACACTCCTATGATGTTCACAATAGCAGCAATCCAGAAGGCTGCATTGTATCCCGACAGCTCTGATGCTATACCACCTACTACCACTCCTGCTCCTACGCCCACATCCCATGAGGTTAGCATTGAGGAGTTTGCTGTTCCTCTGCGGTTGTTGGGGGCGAGGTTTACGAACATCGTCTGTACGGCAGGGAACATGTGGCCGTTGCCAAGACCAAGTATTACGGCACACCCGAAGAAGCCCCAGTAGTTATGTATGGCGGCAAAGGCAAGATATGAGAATACAGAGACACACATGCCTACTGTAGCATTATGCACCACTCTTCCTGTGCGTAGTGATTTGTTGCCAGTAAGTCGTGATACCATGAGGCTGACGGAGAGTATCAGGAAAAATGCTGCCGCTCCTTGTGTCATTCCCAATTCTTCTTTGGCATAGATGGCAAGGTATGTTGACAATACTCCGTATGAAAACGATAACATAGCCAGCATCAAGCCCACAGACCAGCCCTTCATGAGGAAGAATCTGTCGAGTGAGAAAGGACTTTTCTTAGGTGGCACAAGGCCTGCCGCTATCTTTGACGGGGGAGTATGCTTTACTGTCTTGCTAATCAGGAATCCTGCTGCAGCCATCAGAAATGATAGCAGGAAGATAGCCTGGAAATTCCCCCACACCTCATATATATATATACCGACGGTGGGCGATATGGCGGTGGCAAGATTGTTTGAAAGTCCGTAGTATCCTATTCCCTCTGCACGTCTTTCTGCCGGCAGTACGTCGATGGCTACTGTGCTGTTGGATACTGTCACTGTGCCGAAAGGTGCTCCGTGAAGGGTGCGTATTATGGCAAAGAGAATCAGCGAACCGCCAATGAGATATCCCAGGAAGAAGGTGGCAAAGAGTCCGTAAGACAACAGTAATACTGTTTTTCGGTTGTAAGTATCAACGATATATCCCGAAAACATACGTGCCAGAAGGGCCATGATGGTATATCCTGACAATACTACTCCGATGGTGTGTTTTCCAGAGCCGAATTCTTCAGAGAGATAAAGGGGTAGAATCGGCATAATCAGCATGAACGAAAAGAATATCATGAAATTTGCTGACCATACCTTTATATAATTATGATTCCATAGCGTGGACACTACTCAATGATGAAATTTATCTCTTCTTTTTCTATGTCGATGCGGAGTGGGGAATTGCCTACCTGCGTAGGATGTCCGTCAACGGAAACGGGGAGAGTCTTGTTACCTTCTATCTCGACCTTTGTGGTGCGATACAGTCTTATGCGTTTATGGTTCAGCATCTCTCCTTTCAGGAACAGATATATGCCATTGATGAGCTGTGTCAGTCCTGAACGGCGTACTATCGTCACGTCAAGCATGCCATTGTATGGCACGGCACTTGGTGTCTGATGATATCCCCATGCACTGCCAATGCACATCGTCATGACACGATGATTTTCTGTCATGCCGTTGATGGTATATTTCATTTCGTATGCCATACGTTGGAAAAGCATCAAAATCAGCGAAACGGTAAAAGAAAGCTTTCTTGAGAACAATGCCTTTCGGGTATTCTGCCTGAGGGTATGAATGCGTGCTAAGAGTCCTACGTTTACGCAGTTCAGAAAGTATTGCTGCTGTTCCTGATTCTCTCTGTCCCTATATCTCAGGCATCCTACATCAACAGTGCGTATGCGATGATTCCGAATGGCTTTTACTGCCTGCTCGATATTCTTTCGTGAGAAACCCCAGAAGGCAGCAAAGTCGTTGATGGCACCATTAGGGATTACGCCAAGACTGATTCTTTCGCGTACCTGCTTCTCTACTTTCATGAGGCATTTGACAGCATCGTTCAAGGCACTGTCGCCACCAATGATTACGATGTCTTCATAACCATTATTTATCATCATAGTCACCAGTCGCGATACACTCTGCTGCTTTTCGCTCTGCACGATGTCATACTCTACTTCATATTCCTGAAGCAGAGACTCAATCCTCTCGCGCCGCTTTGCAGCATCCTCGTAAGGACTATGAAATGGGCAATATATTATACCAGTCTTCAATTCAATTGTTAATTATTAATTGTTAATTGACAATCATATGGTCTCCAGTCTATTGTAAACCCGCGCCGTTCCATTCCTCTGAACCATGTCATCTGTCTTTTTGCAAACTGATGTATAGCTATTTCCAGCAGGTGAACCATTTCGTCGTAGGAATACTCACCCAGAATGTATTTAGTCAAATATTTATACTCCAGTCCGTATGCTATGAGCCGTTCTGCAGGAACGCCTTCGTCAAGCAGACCTCTCACCTCGTCAACCATTCCCTCTTCCAGTCGGGCATACAGTCGTTGCGTGATACGTTCTCTTCTCAGTTCGCGTGGAATACTGATGCCTATCAGGGTGTATCCGTTAAACTCATTACTCCCTAAGTAACCCTTCAGCACTCCTTCTATATATAGTCCTGTGCCACCACATAGGATAGGTTGCTTGCCACGTGCTATGATGTCCTCGTAAGCCTTGTGAAAATCCTGCAGGTAGCGATACAGGTTATAGCGTTCTCCTGGTTCTGCGATGTCTATGAGGTGATAAGGAATTTTCTTTCCATCCACCTCATAATCCTTCAGGTCCTTTCCCGTTCCGATGTCCATGCGTCGATACACCTGTCTGGAGTCAGCAGAAAGTATCTCGCCACCGATTTGTGCTGCCAGCTTTGTAGCAATGCGTGTCTTGCCACAGGCAGTAGGACCTGTTATGACAATCAGGTTATTGATAGAGATAACGTTTGATACTTCTCTTTGGAGTCTTCTCGAATTCCTCGTCGTGAATCTCTATCTGTGCCACCTTGCAGTATGCAGGCTGTGATTCGTTGAGGGTCTGGAGATTCTGGTTCATCACGTTGATGACGTCCTCACTCGACATATTCTTGGCAGCACATGTCTCGATATCAGGATGTACGAGAGCCACTAGTTTCTGGTCACGCTGCACCACGATACTCTCATTTACGAGAGGCAGTGAGTTCAGAGCATCCTCAATCTCCTCAGGGAAGATATTCTGTCCTGATGGGCCCAGCAGCATGTTCTTTGAGCGACCCTTGATGAAGATGTTGCCCTTGCGGTCCATAATGCCGAGGTCACCAGTATGATACCATCCGTCCTTGTCGATAGCAGCAGCAGTAGCCTCTTCGTTCTTGTAATATCCCAACATCACGTTCATACCACGAGCCAATATCTCGCCTGGCTTGCGATGAGGGTGCTTGCTGTCAATCTTTACCTCCATGTGTACTACCTGTCTGCCACAAGAACCAGCCTTGTGCGTTGTCCAGTCAGCATACGAGATGATAGGAGCACATTCTGTAGCGCCATAACCAACGGTGATAGGGAATTTTATCCATTTCATAAAGTGCTCCACCTCCTGATTCAGGGCAGCACCACCGACAATAATCTCGTAGAGGTTACCACCAAAGGCGTCATAAACCTGATTCTTGATTTTTTCCTTTATCTTACCTCCCAAGATAGGAGCGCTCATCAATGCGCGAATGACAGGCGAAACCTTTGGGAATACCTTTTTGCGTATAATCTTCTCGATGATGAGAGGAACAGCAATGATGATGACAGGTTTGATGTCCTTGAAAGCCTGTGCTACGACAGCTGGTGAAGGAATACGTGTGAGGTAGAAGATGTGACATCCGCTCATGAATTCCTTTACAAATTCAAACGCCATTCCGTACATGTGTGCCATAGGCAATATGGAAATGGTGTTGTCGCCAGGGTGCAGGTGAGCATCCAGTACCTCACATGCAAAGTCGAGGTTCGACCACATAGCGCGGTAAGGAATCATTACACCCTTTGAGAAACCAGTTGTTCCGGAGGTGTAGTTGATGAGAGCCAGCTCCTCAGGACTCTGCTCCTTATAGTAGTTTACGTCATCCTTACGGAAATACTTTGGGAATTTCTCACCATACAGTCTGTTGAGATTCTCGCGGGCATAGTAGAGCTTTTCGGAACGAGACACCATCAGCGAGAAGTCAGGGATGTTTATGATACCCTCCAGGGCAGGCATCTTGTCAGGTGTTATCTCTCCTGCTACGACGTCGCCTACGAAGAGCAGGCGAGCCTCAGAGTGGTTTACGATGTGGTGAATCTGGTCAGCCGTAAACTCATGCAGTATAGGTACTGCTACGGCACCGTATGTCAGAGTAGCGAGGAAGGCAACAGCCCAATGGCTCATGTTGCGTCCGCAGAGGGCTATCTTGTCACCACGCTGAACACCGCTGTTCTCAAACAGGATATGTAGCTTCTCAATTTTTCTTGCCACATCATGATACTGCAGAGTGGCACCCTTGTAATCAGTCAGTGCGTCCAGTTCCCAGTTTTTCTTGATACTGTCTTCAATACACTGATTAAAGCTTTTTATTTCTTCCATTTGGTAGATTTTATTGCTCAAATTTATAAATTCTGTGCAAAGGTATATTTTTTTTTGCACACTAGCAAATAAAAATGTGCATTTTTTACCTAAATGACAAAAATAATTTGTTTGGTGAGAAAAGTGGGCCCCTTTTACTTGCTCTACGAAACGCCGTTTCGTTGCCTTTGAAACGCCGTATCGTGGTCCTTGAAACGCCGTATCGCTAGAGGTCGTACGCCGTTTCGATTTTCTTGATAAAAAGTGACAATTAAGTGAGTACAATTCGTTGAACGGTAAATATATAAAAAATTAAATTATATAGTCCCCCTATATAGAGGGGGCTATATTTAATTTTATTGTTTATACCGTTACTTTTTTCTGTAAAATAGAATCAGTTGTCTTATTGGATAAGACACTTTGACCTTTGGGACTTCGGCAAATTCCGAGTCTGTCCGTACCCTACATAAAAAATTTTTCGCTCCATACGGAAAATAAGCGTTACAAAGAACTTCTTTTTGTCTCCAGACCATAGTGTGATAAAAGAAAATGCCCTCCGAAGAGGGCATATAGGATGAAATCCTTCGGCATATAGCCTTATTGTGATAAGATGTAGAAAATCTTACGACTGCAAAATTAAGTATTTTGTTTTAAAGTGACAAATTTTTTTGCCGAAAATTTGCAATAAGGTTTATTTTTTTGTAATTTTGACCTCGAAATCTCTAAAACTTAAATTATGACAAAAAGAATATTAGGCATTGATACAGGAACAAATAGCCTTGGTTGGGCTGTTGTGGATAAGGATATAGACGGAACTTATTCCTTAATCCGTAAGGGTAGCCTTATCTTCCAAGAAGGTGTTAAGGTTGAGAAAGGTATAGAGTCATCAAAGGCTGCTGACAGGACGTCCCATCGTGCGCTCAGAAAGCAATATTTTCGTAGGAGGCTCAGAAAAATAGAAGTTCTCAAGGTGCTTGTGGAATTTGGCTGGTGTCCTTATTTATCTCCCGAGGCGCTCCACCAGTGGCATGTAAAGAAGACGTATCCAATGGATGAAGCATTCATATCTTGGCAACGAACTAATGATAATTTTGAAGAAAATCCATATTATTATCGGCACTTATGCTTGCATAATCAGTTAGACTTAACTGAAGAGTCAGACAGATATATGCTTGGAAGAGCTATGTACCATCTTGCTCAGCGAAGAGGTTTTCTTAGCAATCGTCTGGAGCAAGGTAATGATGATGAAACGGGTAAAGTTAAGGAAGCCATATCTTCATTATCTAAAAGTATGACTGAAGCTGGATGTGAATATCTGGGTGATTACTTCTATAGGATATACAAAGAGAAGGGAAACACAGAAAGAATACGAACCCACTATACTGATCGTGAGGAGCATTATAAGAAGGAGTTTTATGCAATATGCAAGCGACAGAACCTTTCTGGTAGTCAGATATCAATTTTAGAAAAAGCATTATATTTCCAACGTCCATTGAAGAGTCAGCGACAGGGGGTAGGCAAATGTACTTTTGAACCCAGTAAACCTCGTGTGGCAGATTCTCACCCCGCTTTCGAGATGTTCAGGATGCTCTCCTTTGTAAACAACATCAAGATAAAAGGACCTTACGATGTAGAACTCCGTCCTCTGTCAGCAGAAGAATATGAAAAGGCAAAGCCTATGTTCTTCAGGAAGAGCAAACCCCAGTTTGATTTTGAAGATATAGCAAAAGCCATTGCTGGCAAGGGCAAGTATCAGTACATCAAAGATGTGGGCGATAAGGAGTATAAGTTTAACTATCGAATGACACAGAGTGTTACAGGTTGCCCTACTATTGCAAATCTGATGTCTGTGTTTGGTGATGACTACGTTAGTGCTATCGCTGAAAGGTATGTTCTGTCGGACGGCAAGAAACCAGAACAGATGGTTAATGATGTGTGGAACGTGCTATATAGTTTTGCAGATAAAGATAATGTAAAGCAATGGGGAAAAGATAAACTTCAACTGAACGATGAAGAAGCCGAGAAGTTTTCAAAGATTAAGCTCACCCATAGCTTTGCATCACTTAGTTTGGCTGCAGTCAATAAAATCCTCCCTTGGTTAGAAAGAGGCCTTATCTATTCTCGTGCTGTATTAATGGCTAAGGTACCAGATATCGTTGGGAAAGATGTATGGGAAAATCGTGGTGAGGATATAACAAAAGAGCTACTGAATCTTATAGAAAACTTCAATCCGAAGGATGTTTCAATGCAGGGAACGTTGGATTACTGCATCAAGGATGTTTTAAAGGATATGTGCGAATTGCAATCAGGTGTGACTGAGAAACTATATCATCCTTCAATGATAGAGACATATCCTGATGCGAAGAAGAATGCAAATGGCATATATCAATTAGGTTCACCACGTACTAATGCTGTTCGTAATCCTATGGCTATGCGTTCACTTCATCAACTGAGAAAGGTAATAAACACTTTGCTGCAAGAAGGCACTATTGATAATCAAACAAAGGTCCATATAGAATATGCGCGTGAGTTGAATGATGCGAACAAGCGTAAGGCTATTGCACAATGGAATAAAGATAGAGAGTCACTTCGAAAAAAGTATTATGAAGACATTCGTAAATTATATAAGGAGGAATGCGGAAAGGATATTGAGCCAACAGCAGATGATGTGGTAAAATTCCAATTGTGGGAAGAGCAAAAACATATCTGCCTATATACAGGGGATTCTATAGGAATAGCAGATTTCGTAGGAGCAAATCCAAGTTATGACATAGAGCATACTGTACCTCGTAGTGTCGGAGGTGACAGCACTATGGAAAACATGACTCTATGCTCTAGCAAATTTAATAGAGAAATTAAGAAGGCAAAATTACCGACTCAATTGTCTAATCATGATGAGATAATGGGACGGCTTGAAGAATGGCGAGAGAGGATAGAAGAATTACGTAAGGGCGTAGATCGTGTGAAGACATCTTCGAGTATGGACAAGACTGTTAAAGACCGCTTGATACAAAAGCGCCATCTGCTAAAATTGGAACTTGACTATTGGCTTGGGAAATATAAGCGTTTCCAGATGGAAGAAGTTCCAGAAGGCTTCGCTCGCAGGCAAGGAGCAGGTATCGGGCTTGTGGGAAAATATGCCGGACTTTATCTGAAATCTCTGTTCCATAAGGCAGATGACAGAACAAAGAGTAATGTGCGTGTCGTAAAAGGCACTACTACCGCTGAATACAGAAAGATGTGGGGCATACAGGATGAATATGAAAAGAAGTCTCGCGATAATCATGTTCATCATTGTATAGATGCCATCACTATTGCCTGCATAGAGCCTGGAGAGTATAATGCTACCGCAAGATATTACCAGCAATTAGAGGAGTATGAAAGAACGAACGCAATCAAGCCTTCGTTCCCCAAACCTTGGTCAACCTTTACAGAGGATATTAAGGCTATTGCGCAAGAAATGCTGGTTGTTCATAATACTCCAGACAATATGCCGAAGCGAGCCCGCAAATATGTACAGACATCTAACGGTAATGGCAAGAAACTTGCTATGGGTGATTCTGCACGAGGTTCGTTGCATAATGATACCTATTACGGAGCCATCGAGCGTGATGGAGAGATAAGATATGTTGTTCGCAAAGAACTGCATAGCATCAAAGAAACTGATGTTGAATATATCGTAGATGATGTCGTTAAGGAGAAGGTAAAGCAAGCTATCATGGAAAAGGGTTTTAAGAGGGCAATGGAGGAAGATATCTTTATGAATGAAGAAAAAGGAATAAAGATAAAGAAGGTGAGATGCTACACTCCGTCCGTAACAAATCCTTTGCACATTCGCACACATAGAGACCTATCAAGAAAGGATTATAAACGTCAGTTCCATGTCACTTTGGATGGAAATTACTGTATGGCTATTTATGAGGGAGAAGTGAAAGGAAAGATGAAACGTACTTATGAAATAGTCAATATGATTGATGCTGCAGCATACTTCAAGGAAAGTGCAGGTCTTACAAATCTGTATCCAATTGCTCCAGAAGAAAAAAATGGAATGAAGTTTAGATGTGTAGTACGTACTGGTACGCAGATAATTCTCTTGCAATCTGACGATGAAGAAATAGAACTGGTAAATAAAAAAGAGTTATCAAGACGTTTCTATTATGTTGCTGTTATGCAGAAAGATGGCAGAATAGTTCTTCGCTATAATCAAGATGCACGAGAGGCTACGATATTGAAGAAAGAACGCAAATCGGGTGCATACAAAGTAGGTGAGCAATATCGTTCTGAGATAATGCTCTCCTTATCTGACTTCCATGCTTTGGTTGAGGGTGTTGATTTCAAAATCAATGTTCTTGGTGAGATAACACTGTTAAAGTAAGATTGTTATGTTAAAACGTACACTTGTGTTTTCAAGCCCAATGAATCTCTCATTGAAGAATTGTCAACTGGTGTTGTCTTATAAAGATATGCCAGATGAAAAGCAGACTATTCCAATTGAGGATATTGGGGTTGTTATTCTGGAACATCAGCAAACAAGTATCTCATTACCTTTATTAAATGAGTTGACCGAAAATGATGTTCAGGTTGTCATCTGTAACAACAAAGGTATGCCAAGTGCTATGCTTCAAGGGATGAACAACAATAATCTTCAGGGAGAGGTGTTAAGAAATCAGATAGCGTGTGGTGAAGTACTTAAAAAGCAGTTGTGGAAGCAGGTGGTTGAGAAGAAGATACAAAATCAGGCCGCTCTGTTAGACAAAATTGGAGAAGATGGCGGAGTGCTAAAGCCTTTCTATTCTAATGTAAAAAGTGGTGATACTGATAATCGGGAGGGCATAGCTGCACGCATTTATTTTCAACATCTGTTTGGTGACAATTTTGTTCGTAATAGGGATGAGTCAGGAGTAAATGCTTTACTAAATTATGGATATTCAATTTTGAGAGCTGCAACATGCAGGGCAATTGTTTCGTCAGGATTGTTGCCGGCAATAGGAATTTTTCATCACAATAGAAGTAATGCTTTCCCCCTTGCAGATGATTTGATGGAGCCTTACAGACCATTTGTGGATGGTGTAGTGTATGATTTGGCCATGCATGGGAATATGGACTTAACAAAAGAGACAAAAAGTGATTTGATTAGTGTATTATATGCAGACACTACTTTCAAAACAACAAAACGTCCCCTTAGTGTTGGGCTATCAATGACTTCAGCCAGTATGGTGAAGTGTCTTTCAAAAGAACAAGGTAAACTGAGTCTTCCTATTTTGCAATGAAGTTTGAACGGCTGAATGCGTATCATATTATGTGGTTATTTGTAATGTTCGATTTGCCTGTAATGACAAAAAAGGAGCGTAAAGATGCCGCGTTATTTCGAAAAAACCTGGAAAAAGATGGTTTCACAATGCATCAATTTAGTGTATACATAAGGTACTGCGGTTCTTTGGAAAGTGCCCAAGTACATATTAAAAGAGTTAAAAGCTTTACGCCAGACAAAGGTCATGTAAGCGTTCTTTCAATTACTGATAAACAGTATTCCAATATTGTACATATATGGGGAGCTATTGAGAAAAAATCAAAGCCGACACCATTGCAATTGGAATTTTTTTAGTATCTTTGCAGAAGAAATAGATCTCATTAGACCACTTCGTGTATGGTGTTATTAGGCGTAAATAACTAATATTCAAGAGAATAATAAGTATACGTTGTGGTTTGATGTAGAAAAGAGATATAAGACAACAGAGGACGCTTGGTGTGTCCTGTATAACAAGTTGTGGTTTGATGTAGAAAAGAGATATAAGACAACAAAATCCTTACCAAAAGCACGTTTTGAAGGTTGTGGTTTGATGTAGAAAAGAGATATAAGACAACGATGCACCAACACTAGGAAGATGCTGCAAGTTGTGGTTTGATGTAGAAAAGAGATATAAGACAACGATTTGGTTTTTTTGCAGGTGTTGTTGGAGTTGTGGTTTGATGTAGAAAAGAGATATAAGACAACCCAAGGGAGTTCTGTACCAGCGTTTGTACAGTTGTGGTTTGATGTAGAAAAGAGATATAAGACAACCTGAGCCAGAAGTTAATAGATGAGTACACAGTTGTGGTTTGATGTAGAAAAGAGATATAAGACAACGAACAGACCGCGTAAGTTTGGTCGCCTCATGTTGTGGTTTGATGTAGAAAAGAGATATAAGACAACCGCCTATGTTTACATAGCCCTCAGTCATAGGTTGTGGTTTGATGTAGAAAAGAGATATAAGACAACCAAACGGCAAAAGGGTAAAGTGCTGACCTGGTTGTGGTTTGATGTAGAAAAGAGATATAAGACAACATCAATGCAAGAATTTGGTATTAGCAGTAAGTTGTGGTTTGATGTAGAAAAGAGATATAAGACAACAAAGCCATCCTTGACAGTCACAATATCAAGTTGTGGTTTGATGTAGAAAAGAGATATAAGACAACCGCTCGCTCCGTCGGAAACCTCCGTCGCTAGTTGTGGTTTGATGTAGAAAAGAGATATAAGACAACAAAGAGCAAAGGAAACAGCAGCTCAAAGAGTTGTGGTTTGATGTAGAAAAGAGATATAAGACAACGGTACTATAAACCAACTCTGAATGTGCAAGTTGTGGTTTGATGTAGAAAAGAGATATAAGACAACGTATGGTGCTTGGGCACGTGCAGGCAAAATGTTGTGGTTTGATGTAGAAAAGAGATATAAGACAACGTCTATGCCTGTTGCAATTCCATAGGGACAGATACTGTCTTAAAAGAGGTAAGAATGTATGAAGTAAGATGTATGAAGTAAGATGTCGGAAGGCAAGATTTCTTACTCTAAAAACTCTAATAGAACTCTAATTAAACTCTAATTAAACTCTAATTAAACTCATAAAGAACTCATAAAGAAGTCATAAAGAAGTCTAATAGAACTCTAAAAGAAACATATGTACTTCGCTGATTTTGGTTGTCAGTATTCTGTCTTGCGACTATTTCAAGTTGA
>ERZ842401.2042-NODE-2042-length-27597-cov-5.354259_pt1 | contig 27597 bp, 20 predicted proteins | sample MGYA00521270_ERZ842401 | MGnify/ENA primary metagenome ERZ842401 (study PRJEB31892, sample SAMEA3878208) | bioreactor metagenome | biome: Moose rumen | place: Sweden | collected 2011-10 | study: EMG produced TPA metagenomics assembly of the PRJEB12797 data set... | reverse complement strand
ACGGCGGCTGCAGGGCAGGTGGCGGCTGCGTCATCAATGCCGACGGCTCGGTGACTGCCGATCCCGCACAGCCTTACCTTGTGGCTTATTACAGCTCTTGGGCACAGGAAGGTCCCAGCAACCAGGTTATGTTTGTTGATAAAGACTATAACATGACCTTCACTCCAGTGGGTGTGTATGTTTGCAACCACCCTTGGCCCTATTATGGCTGCTTGCATGGTGACGGCTTCGGTCGCGCTTTTGCTGAGGGTGACTATTTCGAGCTTATCGCTCATGGTGTAGATGCCGAGGGCAACGAGACTACCACCAGCATCAACCTCGTTGAGTTCACTAATGGTGAGCTTCATGCCCTTAACGACTGGACCTTCTTCGACCTGTCGAGCCTGGGTGAGGTAGAGAGCGTTTACTTCACTCTGAATTCTACAGATAGTGGTGCCTATGGCATGAACACCGCCGCTTACTTCTGCATGGACAAGTTTATGGTTGAAGACGGCAATGTAGATACTAACTGCTATCTTGTTGGCACCTTCAACGATTGGAACCAAGAGCCTTATGGTGGTCGCATCGAGTTTGTTGACGGCATGGCAACTGTAGAGCTTGAGGCTGGTGACGAGTTCAAGGTTATCACTCGTGACGAGGATGGCAGCTTGATTTGGCTGGGTGGTGCCGACGATAATAATGTTGGTTACTTCCTCATCAACCAAGACCTCTATAACATTGGTCTCGGACTCACCGATGGCGCAAACTTCCGCATCGAGGAGGCTGGCACCTACAACATGGAGTTGATGTGGTTGAAGAAGGAGGTTGATCTGCCCGACTATCTGCTTGTCACTCCCGCAGAGCCTAACGCAATCAGCACCGTTGGCGTTGACAAGAAGACCGACAACGCTTACTACAACCTCATGGGCGTTAAGTTCAACGGCACGCCAAGCGTTCCAGGTATCTACATCCACAATGGCAAGAAGATTGTGATTAAGTGAGATAGAGACATCTGACACTCCCAAAGGCCACCGATGCTCTGGAAGCATTGGTGGCTTTTTATATGCATTAAACAACAAAAAAAATCAATCTATTAAAGCATAATGATGTGAGAAATGATTTTTTTGTATATCTTTGCACTATAAAACAAAAAACTGTTCAAGATGAAACTGATACTGAACTCTAGAGATGAATTATTGAGCATCGACCTCAGCCAAGTGGTTTATTTCCTTGCCGACGGCAATTTCACACGCATCGTCTTCGACAACAAACTCATCCTCACGGCAGGCATCGGCATGTCGAAGATGGAAAAACTGCTGGCGGAATTTATCACGAAGACACGCTCTCATGTGCTGATGATGCGTGCCGGCAAGAGCCACATCATCAACGTGTCGAAGATTGTTCAGGTCAACGTACTCAAGCAGCAAGTGCTACTCGCCGGAGGCACCGGCATACTGTTCACTGTGAACATCTCCCGCGATGCCGCCAAGCAACTCAAGGAACTCTTGGCAAAAAAGAATTTGTAAAGAAGTCATCAAATCCCCGCAAGTTGTCATTTAATCCCACCATTTGATAATAAAAGCACTATTTAATTTGTTTACCGAGGTGCTGATGGCGTAAATTTGCGGCGTAAACATTTAAAACCACAAAGCTGATGAACACAAATGAAAGACCCGACTTCTACAACGAAGTTGATAATGATGAGATAAATGCAATTATCGACCCTGTTACCAACGACGACATGACCGATAGCACGGAAGTGCATCTGATAGGTGGCGAGGCTCTGGGCGATGATGCAGCCGACTTTGCCCCCGATGCTTTGGTGATGGATATTGACAGCGACAGCGTGTTTGACTTCAATGTCGCTGATATAGATAACGATGGACTCGTCAATGATGTTGAGATTTTAGAACCCGACATCGACACCCTCGATGATCTCGACTATGGTGATGCCATTGTGATGGATGTTGAGAGCGATGGCGATTTTGATTTTGCTATCGCCGATGTCAACAACGATGGCTTCATTGATTCCAGCGATGTCATCGACACACTAGATAACACCTCTAGCGGCGGATATATTGGATATGAAACCTCGGTAGTGGTAGAAGAAGACCCCACTCCAGATGTTCTTCCCGAAGAGCCTATCATCGACGAAGAGCTACCCATCGACGAGGGCGAGCACCCTGAAGTTGTTGAGGAAACCGACCATTTGTACGACCACGATGACAATGGCATTGACATTATGAGCGGCGACCTCGGCGACATCATTTGATGAAGGTTTGTAACTAATAAAACTATTATAACAAAGTATTATCAGAAAAAACACACTACAAAAATATGAAATTTGAGATTTTCACTCCCACAGTAATTCATGAGTTAGGACAAAGAGAGAACCAAGAGGACTCGGTATTTCCCGCTAAGGGAGCTGCCGCCGAGGCCGACAGGTTGTTTCTCGTGTGCGACGGCATGGGAGGCCACGCCAAGGGAGAAGTGGCGAGTGCCAACGTGATTGACGCCATGACAGCATGGATAAGACAACGAACGCTGCCCGACGGCACCGTTACCGATGGCATCATAGAGGATGCCCTGCAAAGTGCCCACAACCGCCTCGACACCCTCGACGACGGTGCCGAGAACAAAATGGGCACCACGCTCACAATGGTGTGCCTGCACCGCGGCGGCGTGGCGATGGGCCATGTGGGCGACAGCCGCATCTATCACATACGTCCGTCGCAGCGCACAATTCTCTATAAATCGATAGACCACTCTCTAGTGTATCAGCTTTACAAAGCCGGAGTCATCAGTTATGAAGAGATGGAAACCTCTCCACAACGCAATGTGATAACTCGCGCCATCATGCCCGGCGAGGAGAACAAAGACAGAATCGACATCGGCCACACCACCAATGTGCAGCCCGGCGACTACTTCTACCTGTGCAGCGACGGCATGCTTGAGGAGATGAGCGACGACCAGCTGCTCGATGTGCTATGCGCCAACTCCAGCGACGTGATGAAGGCGGGCACCTTAGTGTCGATGACCGAGGGCAATAAGGACAATCACACCGCACTGCTCATCAAAATCAAAGACGTGATTGCCGAGCCGGGAGACGAGAATTTGCTAAACGACGAGCACGTCTCACCCTTTAATGAAATGGCAACTGCACAACAGTCTGCCACAAGCACTACACAGCCTATTACCCGAAGACCCGAGAGCGAGGATTATGCCGATGAAATTCTACTACAAGCTGCTCCTCCTGCCCACAATAAAAGCACCAAGAAAGGAGGCAACAAGACCAACAAATTGTTGCTTCTGCTGGTAATCCTCTTGCTGGCACTAGTAGCGGGATTTGTCGTTTACTTCCTGCTTAACAAGGACAAAGGCGACAACAGCGACCGCGATGACAACAGCGACGCACAAAAAATCGAAAAAGTGGAAGACAAGAACCGAAACCACGAAAATCAAAGAGGCTCAGATAATACCCGCCACAACGATAATGGAGAAAGGCATCAGCAAAATAGCGAAAACAAGTCGCCCAAAGAAGGTGCAAACACACCTAATAATAAAGATGTTACATCTCCTCCCCAAGCACAACAGGATAATCAGGAAAATCATGAAACTAAAGTTTTTCCTCCAAAGAAAAAAAATGATGAAAATAATAATACTTCAAATAAGGATTTGACAGACAGAATTAAAAGCAACCCCCAAAAAAAAGAACCTGATAGAAATCCCAAGGAGTCAATCCTAGAATTTTAAAGACCATAAAGAAAACGAGGCGGGACGCAGTGATTAGCGTCTCGCCTCATTAATGTTTCGAAACATGGGTGTGTTAGCGTCACTTTTTGGGCACACCGTTTTTCATGGCTTCAAAGATTTTGGTTTCTAATTCTTCGGCAAGTTCGGGGTTGTCCTCAATCATCTGCTTGGCGTTGTCACGACCCTGGAACTTGGTGCCCTCGTAGGACAACCAAGCTCCGCTCTTGTTGATGATGCCGAACTGGATGCCGAGGTCAAGTATTTCGCCGGTGCGTGAGATACCTTGACCAAAGATTATCTCAAACTCTGCCTTGCGGAACGGCGGTGCCACCTTGTTCTTCACCACCTTGACGCGGGTGAGGTGCCCATACACGTTCTCGCCGTCTTTGAGCTGACCGATGCGGCGGATGTCGAGGCGCACCGAGGCATAGAACTTGAGGGCGTTGCCGCCGGTGGTGGTCTCCGGGTTGCCGAACATCACACCGAGCTTCTCGCGCAGCTGGTTGATGAAGATGCAGGTGGTGTTGGTCTTGGAGATGGTGGCGGTGAGTTTGCGCAACGCCTGCGACATGAGTCTTGCCTGCAGGCCCATCTTGCTCTCGCCCATCTCGCCTTCGATTTCGGCTTTTGGGGTGAGTGCTGCCACCGAGTCGATGACCACGATATCTACCGCCGAGGAGCGGATGAGTTGGTCGGCAATCTCCAGAGCCTGCTCGCCATTGTCGGGCTGTGCAATCCACAGGTTGTTGACATCCACACCTAGCGACTCGGCGTAGAAACGGTCGAAGGCGTGCTCAGCGTCGATGATGGCGGCGATGCCGCCAGCCTTTTGTGCCTCGGCGATGGCATGGATGGCGAGGGTGGTCTTACCGCTAGCCTCGGGACCGTAAATCTCGATGATGCGTCCGCGTGGATAGCCTCCCACGCCCAGGGCATAGTTCAGTCCTATCGACCCGGTGGGGATCACCTCCACGTTCTCGATGTTGTCGTCACCGAGTTTCATGATTGAGCCGCGACCGTAGGTCTTGTCAATCTTGTCCATCGCCACTTGCAGGGCTTTGAGCTTCTCGGGAGAGGGAGCGACGCGCTGTGGCTGCTCCATTATCCCTTCGTTGTTTAAAATTTCGTCATTCATAGTAGTAAGTTTATTTTTATTATTTTGAGAATTTTCTTTATTAATCCTTCATTAAATCAAGAATCTGGTTGGCACTGTCTTTGGTGTTCACCTTGTTGATGATGTGAGTGATGGTGCCTTGCTCGTTGGCGATGAAGGTGGTGCGCACAGTGCCCATATAGGTGCGACCCGCCATCTTCTTCTCTTGCCACACGCCGAAGGTCTGGTTTAACTTGAGGTCCACATCGGCGATGAGCGGGAAGGGGAGGTTGTGCTTAGCGGCAAACTTCTCGTGCGATGCCGCACTATCCTTGCTAACTCCCACGATAGCGAAGCCCGCTTTGAGCAATTTGCCGTAGCCTTCGCTCAGGCTGCACGCCTCGGCAGTACAGCCGGGAGTGTTATCTTTGGGATAGAAATATATCACCAGTTTTTTGCCGGCGAAGTCACTCGCCTTAATCACGTTACCCTGAGCGTCGGTGCCCAGGATTTCGGGAATTTTGTCTCCTATTTTCATAATGTGAGTTTAATTTGATGTTGCAAAGTTAATATGTTATGCGTGCAAAAACAACGCCCATGCATGCGAAATTATTTTAATCAGATGGTTTTTCCCTGCTTTTATTGTCTTTTTCGTAGTTTTCAAGTGCTTTTTTCAGCTCGTCAACGATTTGCGCTTTGAGTTCTGGCGGTTTCAGTATCTCAATGCTGCTTCCATGCGAGAGCAACCGCTCGCGCAGGTCGTAGGTATTGCGCATCTTGTAGTGGAAAATCGAGTAGTCATCGTGCAACTCCTCTTGCTGTGAGGGATGCAGCGGCAAAGCCCTGAGGTATTTCGCCTGAGTAGATTCTGCCTTGATGACGATGCGCTTAGGTTCATCCTCATTGGTGGTGATGCCATAGCAGTCGGCAAAAAAGTCCTCGGGAACGAAACTTTTAGGCATCTTAAACGTGGAGTCGGTGATTGTGACACTCGACATGCGGTCGAGCGAATAGGTCTTGATTTTCTTATCGACGGTATTGTAGCCTATCACATACCACAGCTGGTTGAAAATCTTGACGAAATAAGGCTCTATGACGATGCCGTCTTGCCGGTTCACGCGCTGATAGCTCTTGTAGCTGAACTTGATGCGACGGTTGTGGCGCATGGCATCGATAATCACCGGCAAGAACTCGCGTGCCGACGGCACATACTCGAGCAAGATGCGCGTCGAAAGGTCGGCCGAGCTGCTCACCATACCACTTATCGACATGGAGTCGAGCAGCCACTGCTGACGCTTGCCAGTAGTGTCGGAAGCGTCGTGCGAAATGTAATATTCGTAAGTCGAGGAGTTGAACTCGATGTCGATGCCCAGCGTGTCGGCGATGCCGTTGCGGTAGTTGTAGAACGAGCGGCGCGGCAGCGGACTGCCGTCACTGAACTCGCTCTCCATCCATAACTCATTAAGCCTCTCACGCGTGATGGCGCCATGCCGCTCTATGGTATCGACCATCCAAATGTATTTATTGATGAGATTTTTAGCCATTGGTATTGTTTTTAGTTCTTTTTATGTGTGTTGCGTTGTCAACGCAACACACGGGACTCATTTCTCCTTGGGAGTGCTCCTTTTGAAAATAAACAGCCCCAGCATAGTGAGGGCGGCGTTGAGCAGCAGCAGCTCGAAACCAATGGTGTAGTCAAACTGTTGCTTGAGCCACCACTGGATTACCCAGCTCAGTACAGGCGCGGCGATGCACACAATAGGCACCATCTTGTCCTTGACACCAGCCTTGCACATCATGCCGTAGGCAAAGAGGCCTAGGATGGGACCGTAGGTGTAGCTGGCGATGGAATAGACGGCACTGATGGCGTCGCTGTTGCTGAGGAAGTAGAACACGATTATCACGATGCCCATGCCCACTGCCATAGCCACATGGACTAACTTGCGGGTCGAGGCAAGCTTTTTCTCGTCTTGCTTCTTGTCGGCACCGAGAATATCTACTGTAAACGAGGTGGTAAGAGAGGTGAGGGCAGAGCCGGCGGCCGAGTAGGCAGCGGCGATAAGCCCAATGATGAAGAAGATGCCGGCTATCACGGGAATGCCGTCACTCCAGATCACCGAGCCAAAGAGCTCGTCGCTCTTCTCGGGCATCGCCATGCCTTTAGACTTGGCATACATCGAGAGAAGAGTACCCAAAATAAGGAACAGCCCAATCACAAAGATTTGCGTTATGCCGCTCACTATCATACCCTTTTGCGACTCCTTGGCGTTGGGGCTGGCGAGCGTGCGCTGCATCATGTCCTGGTCGAGACCGGTCATGGCGATTGCCATGAAGATGCCGCCTATAAACTGCTTCCAGAAGTAGGTGCCTTCTTTGGGGTTGTCGAAGAAGAAGATGCGCGAACTCTCATCGCTAGACACCGCTTTGCACATCTCACCGAAGTCATACCCTAAGCCCTTGGCGATAAAATAGATGCAGAGCACCACGCTGGCGATTAGGCAGAAACTCTTGAGGGTGTCGGTCCATATAACTGTCTTCACACCGCCTTGCAGGGTATAGAGGAAGATGAGGGCTGTAGTGACGATAACGTTCAACACGAATGGAATGCCCAATGCGTCAAAGACCAGCAACTGCAACGTCACGCACACCACATAGAACCTGACGGCGGCTCCCAGCATCTTGCTGATGAAGAAGAACCAGGCTCCCGTTTTGTGGGTGTCGCTGCCAAAGCGCTCCTCTAGGTAACCGTAGATCGACACCAAGTGTCGTTTATAAAACAGCGGTATAAGAACGTAGGCAATCACAAAGTAGCCCACAAGGAATCCGAGCACCATCTGCAGGTAGCTGTAACCTTTGGCAAGTACCATGCCCGGCACTGAGATGAAAGTCACGCCCGAGATTGGTGCGCCTATCATGGCTATGGCGACGATGAACCACGGCGCTTTGTTGCCGCCAGTGAGAGCGTCCTTGCTGTCGCTCTTGCGGGTGGCGAACCACGAAATCAAAAACAGTAGAATGAAATAGCCAACTATTGTGGCGATAATAATCCAAGGGGTAGTCATTGTTAAGTGTTAAGTGTTAAGTTTAAAGTGTTAAGTGTTAAGTTGCCTCGTCTTCTTGTCCTCTTATCTTCTTGTCATCTCGTCATCTCGTCTTCTTGTCTTCTTGTCTTCTTGTCTTCTACTCTGGATAAAGCAGATAGGGGCGGCGTTGCTCCTTGAAGCGTTTCACGTCGTCCTGCCAGCGGGTGCGGATTTCGTCGGCGGTCTTGCCCTGCTGAATCATCTCGCGGATATAGGTCTGGCCAGCCAACTTATCAAAGAACGGCGTGAAGAACTTGTCGCCAATCTTGAGATTGTTGTATGCGTCAATCACATATTCGAGGTTCATGCCCTGGGCTATCACGTCCTCGGCGTTGAGGTTGTGCAGGTCCACGCCGTGGCACAGTTTGTCCATCTGCGGTGGTGTCTTGGCACCGGGGCGGCTTGTGGGGGTGAACGAGAAGTTGTAGCCCTTCATGTCGGGGTGGCCATAGACCTGGAAGGGCCAGTCGGTGCCGCGACCCAAGCTCACAGGCGTGCCCTCGAAGTAGCAGGTGGAAGGGTAGAGGTAGATGGAGAGCATATTGGGCAGATTGGGCGACGGCGCGATGGGAAGCTTATAGCGTGTCTGGTGCGTGTAGTTCTTGCACGGAATCACGGTTAGCTTAATCTTCTTGCCGTCTTTGAGCCAGCCCTCGCCGTTGGTCATCAGCGCTATCTCGCCCATAGTCATGCCATGCACGGTGGGGATGGGGAGCCATCCCACGCCACTCTTGAGGTTCATGTCGAGAATGGGACCGTCAACCGTCATGCCGTTGGGGTTGGGGCGGTCAAAGACGATGAACTCCTTGTCGTAGGCGGCAGCGGCATCCATCATGTTTACCATAGTGATATAATAGGTGTAGAATCGCAAGCCCACGTCCTGGATGTCGGTGACGATAACGTCGAAGCGGTCCATGGTCTCTTTGCTCGGCATACGGCTCTTGCCCTCATAGAGCGAGGCGATGGGTATGCCTGTCTTCTCATCGATGCTGCTTTTCACATGCTCACCGGCGTCGGCATTGCCACGGAAGCCATGCTCGGGCGAGAAGATGGTGGTGACGTTCAGCCCCATCTCAAGCATCAGGTCGAGGGTGTGCTTGTCGTGAAGATATCCCACCACACCCGTCTGATTGCTCAGCAACGCGATGCGCTTGCCCTTGAGCAACGGCAGGTACTCGGCAGTGCGCTCGGCACCCACCACCACCGTCTCCGGCGGTAGGGAATTGGGGCACTTCTCGTCGCAAGTCATCACCTGTGCCTTGCAAACTAAAGCACTGACAAAAAGCAAAATAAACAATATTTTCAAGTATCTCATAATAGTGGAATTTTCAATCAACAAAATTAGTGCAAGTTGAGAGCAGAACAAAATAAAAAATAAAGATTTTTTATTTTTTATGCCTCGACGCAGCCTAATTTATGCAAAGATACTGTTTTTCGACCACAACCACTTGCCCATTATTCATAAAAAATGTTATAGCACTAAAAAATCGACCCTTCACTCTCGTAAAAGGGTCGATTTTGTGTATTCGCATTTAGTCTGGTGGGTTCTATAAATAGCTTAGCCACCGTCTTCGCACCGCGTTATTTATCGACAGGCACTGTTCCCTCAATCTTGTAGATCTCTTGCTGATAGTCGGCAGCCTTCTGCTCGGCTTTCTTGCGTTTATCAACCGCCTTATTGTAGTCGTCACGGGCTTTCTCGGCTTTCTTCTCGGCATCTTTCACTTTCTGCCGGGCTTTCTCTAACTCTTTGTCGGCATCCGAAATCTTCTTCTCGGCTTTCGCCTCATCTTTGCGGGCTTTCTCTAAATCCTTGATGGCATCGCTGTGCTTCTTGTAAAGCTCGCTTTTTGCCTTAGATTCCTTACTCACATCATTGAGATCCTTAGTGGATGCTGCTGCGTTAAAGCTGATGCTCAACGCTAAAATAAAAGTTGATAATAATGCTAATTTCTTCATGTTTATAAAAAATTAAAAAGTTAATAATCTAAACTGGCAAGCCGACGAGTAACAAGCCAACAAGGCAATTGTTGTTGCTGACGATTCCCGCCTCTTGTTATAATTTTTATTTCATTCAACGTGCAAAGATACAAAAAATATTATCTCATTAGCAAATTATTGTCGCAATATCATTCAAACAGCCTCTCCAACGCCCATTAGGCAAGGGCAATTTTCAAGAATTTTCCATATTTTTTGGGTGTTAAAAAATAATGTGTTAACTTTGCAACATTTCAAGTAAACTGGTTTAATCAAATTATGAACATATTTTTGAAAGAATTTAGTGAAAAGCTTTTCCTATTAATCGCAACACTTTTCATCACCGTGCCTTATGTTTTTGCTGATGAGGGGAATGACACCACCAAGCACAATCCGGCAGAGTATCTCTCCAACACGTTACCGGTGTTGTATATCAACACCGATGATGAGGAACCGATAACAAGCAGGACTAATTATGTTGATGGAGAATACTACCTCGACGCCAATGGCTGTGCCGGCTACGAATCAATAGGTACCGCCGAGAACCCGTTGCCATTAGAGATTAAAGGACGCGGCAATTCAACATGGCATTTTCCCAAGAAACCTTACCGATTGAAACTGGACACTAAAATGCCCTTGCTAGGAATGCCCAAAAGCAGGCATTGGATTTTGCTGTCGGGCTATCATGAATGGCTCGCCGGGCATGGAAAAAATTACCTGTGCATGAAAATCAGCGAGAAACTGGGAATGCCCTACACCACGCGATGCGTGCCATGTGAGGTGGTGCTCAATGGCGACTACATAGGCTTATATTTTCTCACGGAGCAGATAAGAGTAGCAAAAGAGCGAGTAAATATCACCGAACAAGACGATGGGGAAACCGACCCCGCTTTGATTACAGGTGGTTGGTTGCTAGAGCTTGACAATTATAACGATAAATGTCAAATACGTTTCAGAGATATAGGAACCGGCAAACCGATGAGGGTCACTTATCATTCTCCCGAAGAGTTGTCGGGCGAGCAAAAGACCTACCTTACCGAATTGATTAATAATGTTAACGAATCGGTGAACAGCACTAACTATGAAAGCCGGCGGTGGGAAGAATACATCGACATTGATGCTTTAGCACGATTTTATGTGTTGCTTGAGGTAATCGATGACCAAGAAGGATTTAGTGGCAGCTGCTGGTTCTCGAAAGAGCGCGGAGAGAACACCAAACTGGTGTGGGGACCATATTGGGACTCGGGGTCTGCACTAGGAAACAGAAATATTACGGGTGTTCCTGATTTCTTCTATAATGACCAAGAAAACTCGAAACGAAACTGCTGGATCAGCAATATCGTGAATTTTCCGCGCTTTCAAATTGCCTGCCGCAAATGGTGGAAAAAATATAGAGACGAGGTGTTCCCCACTATGCAGCAAGAGGTTGATGATTTCGGGCTATTGACCGAACAAGCTCTTGCCTGCGATTACCTAAGGTGGGGAGATGAGTCGGCCACCAACCCCGAGCGTTACAGAAGAAATTTCATGATTGCACTTCAAAACAAGCGCGACTTCTTGATCTCTAAATGGGACGTGCCCGCCTACGAGATTAACTGGGCGACATATTACAGCGATGTGGATCTTTCTTTGCCACAAGGCGTTCAGGCTTTCTTGGTGAATGATGTCACGGGGGCTTATCTTGACATCTCCCCTATCGATTACATTCCCGCCAAAGTGGGAGTCCTTCTATATGGCATCAGCGAGATGGAAGACTTCACTCCCACTCCATATTGTGGCATGCCTCAAAAGGTTTTTAGCAAACTAATCGGCAGTATTGAGCCGCAGACGGTAGCCGACGGATTTGTGATGCACGACAACAGGTTTGTTCTCGCACCTGCCGGCACGCCCATCGAGCCACACCGATGCTATATACCGGCAACAAGTGATTATAGCACACCAACTATCGTCAACATCGAGCCCCGCAACACTGCCGATGTCAATTGCGACGGGGCGGTAACCAGCTATGATGTTGTCGCGATTTACAACTACCTGCTCAACGGCGATGAAACCTATATCGACACTATTGATGTGAATGGCGACGGCTCTATTACCGGTGCCGATATCACGGCCATTTACGATATCATGCTTGGAAACTGAGGTTGTTAGTCTTTGGTTATACTTTTAAAATGAACGTGATAGACAAACTGATATTGTTAATAGCTCTTTTGGGAACATCCTTCTTGCCTCTATCTGCCGAGGAGGATGCCGACACAACAAAACACACCCCTGAAGAGTACCTTTCTAACACTTTGCCGGTGTTATATATCAACACCGACAATGAGGAACCTGTCATTGACAAAACCGAATATATCAACGGCGAATACTACCTCGATGCCAATGGCTGTGCCAGCTATGTATCAATAGGCACCGCCGAGAACCCCTTGCCATTAGAGATTAAAGGACGCGGCAATTCAACATGGCATTTCCCAAAGAAGCCCTACCGCTTGAAGTTGGACACTAAAATGCCCTTGCTAGGAATGCCCAAGAGCAAGCACTGGTTACTCATGGCGGCCTATGCCGACTGGCTGGCGCATGGCCGAGACTATCTTAACTTCAAGATAAGCGAGAAACTGGGGATGCCTTACACCACGCGATGCGTGCCATGTGAGGTGGTGCTCAACGGCGACTATATTGGCATGTATTTTCTTACTGAGCAAATAAGGATTGACCCGGATCGTGTAAATATTAAAGAGCAAGATGATGAAGAAACCAATCCGACATCGGTAACCGGTGGATGGCTTCTGGAAATTGACAACTATCGACAGTCTAATCAAATAAGGTTTGTCGATATCAATAAACCCAAACACTTGATGAGTGTCACTTATCATAAACCAGAGGAGTTGTCGCAGGTGCAATTGGATTATTTGACCGACCTTCTGAACAAGGTCAATCTATCGGTCAACACCGACGACAAGACAAGCAGAGAATGGGAGAGATATATCGACATTGATGCGTTGGCACGATTCTACATGCTGCTTGAAGCAATCGATGATCAGGAAGGCTTTAGCGGCAGTTGCTGGTTCTCAAAAGACCGTGGCGAAGACGCAAAGCTGGTGTGGGGTCCTTATTGGGACTCTGGGTCGTCGCTAGGAAACAGAAACATCAATGCCGAAGACCAAAGTTTCTTCTATGAGAATGAGCCTGACTATGCCTACAATCACTGGATTGGAGAGATTGTTAAATTCCCGCGTTTTCAGGTTGCATTAAAAAAATGGTGGAAGAAATACCGCGACGAGGTGTTCCCTACCATGCAAGCCGAGGTAGATGCCTACGGGCAGCTCACCGAGGCAGCTTTGACTAGTGATTATCAGCGATGGGGCGACAAGTCGGCAACGCAGCTGTGGTATTATAGAGATAAATACGTTAGGTTGCTAGGCAATAAGCGTAACTTCTTAATCTCGAACTGGGATGTGCCTAATGATGATATTAACTGGACAACTTACTACAGCGATGTGGCTCTCGCTTTACCACAGGGTGTGAAGGCCTATGTGGTTAAGGAGATTGATGACAATGATGATGGTGATGACGACGATGATGATAATGGCATCGAGTTGTCTGAAGTAAATTATATACCAGCTAATGTGGGTGTCCTGTTATTCGGAATTTCAGACTTTGATGAGATTGATACTACACCCTATGAAAACCGCGATGCCGAAGAAATCAGCAGCTTATTGGTTGGAAGCATAGAACCACAAGTGGTCGATGACGGATATGTGCTTCACAACAACCAGTTTGTTCTTGCCCCTGCCGGCACTCCCATCGAGGCTCATCGATGCTATATCCCGGTTAATAGCGACGAAAGTACCCCAACAATAATTGAGATAGCTAAAAGTCCTGACCCACACACCGCAATCAATAATGTGAAGATTGAAGATACTGCAGTTAAAGTTTACCCCAATCCCACGAGCGACATAGTTCATGTGGAAAGCAATGATTTGACATCAGTATCTGTTTTTTCCATTAACGGTAGTGAGTTATTGTCCCATCAGGCAAATGGAGATAACAAAGTGGTTATCAGTTTAGGAACGCTGCCCAGAGGGGTGTACTTCTTGAAAGCCATCACTAAGAATGGAGAGGCTGTAAAGAAGTTAATCATAGAGTAGTATTTCTTTACAACCACTTATGGTGGGTTCTATAAATTAACTTGTGATGTTTTTGTTTTTTTTCAAGCAGATACGAAGTTAAAGCAGCAGCGGCATAGCGGGCTATGTTGCAATGATTTAACGCAGCAGATGCCGAAAAGAAACAAAAACAGCCAAGAACCCATCTCAATATTTTATTAATTTATAGAACTCACCTTATATTAAACAGCACCACAAAAGTTTGACATAAAACTCTTGTGGTGCTGTTAGCTTTTAATGACTCTATGCAAAAAAAAAACTTCATAACCCAGGTTTTGCCAATCTGCCTCGAACCAGTGAAATTGTATGTAATTATTTGACAAAAAACAGGTTTATTGTAGCTGTTTTAGTGCTTAGCTCACTTCGACCGGCAAACTCGGCGGCCAGCGCAAAATCCCCCGCCTGAGCAACAACCGCACCGTCATGAACCAAATGCTTTCGCTAATGCATAATGCACAATGCATAATGCATAATTGTGCTGCGCTTTATTAATTTTCAATTCAGCAATTTTCTCCCATTACGAAAAATTTCGTAACGAAAAATTTCGCAATATGGAGAAAAAGGCTTATCTTTGCGAAAGATTTCGTAACGAAAAATTTCGCAAGTCATGAAAAATCCATTCAAATTTGGCACGATAGTAGAGGATGAGTTCTTCACTGATCGAGTTACTGAACTGAGATATGTTGAGCAAAAGCTTAATAGTGAGAATCATATTATCTTGATTAGTCCTCGCAGGTTTGGTAAATCGAGTCTCGTCATGAAGGCCGTGAAAAGCAGTGGTCGTCCATTCATTATGCTTAATCTTCAAAAAGTGGTGAGTATTCAAGACCTTGCTAGCAATCTGCTCAAAGAAACTTTCAAACTCTATCCCTGGGAGAAGATCAAGCACATAATGACTCACTTCCGCATTATTCCCACCATTTCTACCAATCCGATGGGTGATGGAATTGACGTGTCGTTCCATCAAAGCACCAATGGTGTAGTGGCTCTTGAGGACGCCATGATGACAATAGAGCGTGTAAGCACTCCCGAGAAGCGCATTATAGTGATACTTGATGAGTTTCAAGAGATAATGTCGATAGGCAAAGGTCTAGATAAGCAGTTGCGCGCAATCATGCAGCTTCAGCACAACATAAATTATGTGTTGCTTGGTAGTCAGGAATCTATGATGACCGAAATTTTTGAACGCAAACAGTCGCCATTTTACCATTTTGGCACTCTAATGCGGTTGAAGAAGATACCCTACGAAGATTTCCATGCCTATATCACAGAAAGATTAGAACCTGTTTTGGCGGAGCAGAGCGAGAGTGTTGCCAGCGAAATACTGGCGATAACAAAATGTCATCCTTATTACACTCAGCAACTATCGTCACAGGTGTGGGAACTCGCGCATTATGAGGGCGTTAGTGATCGCGCTGTGGAGATGGCTGTAGAACGCTTGACCGACATTCACGACTTGGATTTTGAGCGCCTGTGGGTGGGTTTCAACAAGGTGGACCGTCGAGTCCTTAAAGCATTGTGTGTTGGAGAGGTGAGTCTGTCCTTTTCGGAATTGCCAACAAGCACCACATATAGTGCCGTCAAGAGGCTGATGAAAAAAGGCTTTGTCATAAGAGAAGAAACCTACGAGGTTGAAGACCCATTCTTCAAGCGGTGGATAGAGAAGAATCAATTATAGAAATCGCTAAAAAACTATTTGGCAAAGATTTAGACAATATTTCCAGTATTAAGCAAAAAAACTTTACTATATGGATATAAATAAATATGTTGAAGAGTTGAACAGGCAATACCATACTGGTTTGGCTCGAGAGCACTCATATCGTCCTGCGTTGAAAGAGTTATTGCAGAGTTTGCTCCCAAATATGGTTGTGACTAATGAACCTGCTCGCTTTGAGTGTGGTGCTCCTGACTTTATCATATCTCGTGAGAAAGACAATCTTCCTATTTTCTTTGTTGAGGCAAAGGATGTGGGAGACACCGACCTAGATGGCAATAGAGAAAGCCAGCACAAAGAGCAGTTTGACCGTTATAAACAGGCGCTTGACCATATTTTCTTCACTGATTATCTTGATTTCCACTTATATGAAAATGGCGAGTTTGTTGATAGCGTTAGAATTGCCGATATAAAGGGCGACAGAATTGTGGCTATCAATGAAGTGGAAGATAAGTTTTTGGAGCTGATACAGCATGTGTCCAATTCTGCGATGCAGAGAATATCTTCTGCATCTAAACTGGCAAAACTTATGGCGGGAAAAGCACGTCTTTTGGCTAATATTATCAAAACTGCCATGGAAGACAATGCTCAAACTTATGCTAATGATAATCTTCAAGCACAGTATAAAGCCTTTAAAGACATATTGATACACGACTTGGAACAAGATGAATTTGCCGATATTTATGCACAGACTATAGCATACGGCATGTTTGCCGCACGGCTGCATGATGATGACACACACGAGAGTTTTAGTCGTGAAAAAGCTGCTCGCTTGATTCCAAAATCAAATCCATTTTTACGGCAGTTCTTTAATCATCTGGCAGGAAACGACCTTGACGAGCGCATTTCGTGGGTTGTAGATGATCTTGTTGCTTTATTTGCAGCAACCGACATACGAAGGATTATGACATCATACGGCAGAAACAAACGCCATCACGACCCTATGATTCACTTTTACGAGGATTTCCTTGCAGAATATAATCCAGCACTAAGAAAGTCAAAAGGTGTTTGGTACACGCCACAACCTGTTGTAAGATTCATCGTGCGTGCGGTCGATGAAATTCTTCAGAGAGATTTTGGATTAGAAGAAGGATTAGCCGACTATTCCATGATAAAGCGAGAGGTTGCTGCTGAGCAGAGCTTTGACAATCGCACCAATGACGGCATGAAGCATATCATGAAAAGTTTTCATCGCATTCAGATACTTGACCCTGCCACTGGAACAGGCACTTTCTTAGCTGAAGTAATAAATCATATTTACGACCGATTTCGTAATCAGCAAGGCATTTGGCAACAATATGTTGAGAATCACCTGATTCCTCGTCTGCATGGATTTGAGGTTTTAATGGCTTCTTATGCGGTAGCTCATCTTAAACTTGATATGCTTCTTGGAGAAACAGGATATCAACATAAAACAGACAAGCGATTACACGTTTATCTAACCAATTCTCTTGAAGATAGTAACAGCGAACCACGTTCATTATTTTCTCAATGGCTTGCTAGAGAAGCTGCTGAAGCAAACGTCATTAAACGCGACTATCCTGTAATGGTGATAATTGGTAATCCACCATATAGCGGAAAGAGTAAGAACAAAGGAAAATGGATCATGTCATTGATGGAGAGTTACAAGAAAGAACCTGGTGGTAAGGCTAAATTGAACGAACGAAACCCAAAATGGCTGAACAATGACTATGTTAAGTTCATACGTCTTGCCCAAGATTATATAGACAAAAATGGTGAAGGTATCATTGGTTTCATAAACCCTCATGGTTATCTTGATGATCCTACGTTTAGAGGTATGCGGTGGAACTTGCTGAAAACATTCGATAAAATATACACGATTGACCTGCATGGTAACAGCAAGAAGAAAGAAACATGCCTAGATGGGAGCAAAGACGAGAATGTGTTTGACATCACGATAGGTGTGAGTATCAACCTTTTTGTTAAGACAGGTAAGAAAGCCAAGGATGAACTAGGAAGGATGTACCATAAAGATTTGTATGGATTACGCCAAAGCAAGTATGATTTTCTTGATGATGCTACAATTGAAAGCGTCGGTTATAAAGAGATTACTCCACAAGCACCTATGTATTTCTTTGTGCCTAAGGATTTTGAATTGGAAGGAGAGTATAATCAAGGAATAAGTGTTGTCGATTTGTTCTCAATAACAAATGTTGGAGTGTTTACTGCAAATGATAAAGTTCTTATAAGTCAAGACAAAGAAACTCTTTGCGATAATGTTAGAGACAATTACCATATAGAGGTATCAGATTTACGCATAAGTAAGGTTACCTATCGGCCTTTCGATAATCAATATATATACTATGACACAAAACTTGTAGAACGTTCTCGCGAGAAAATAATGTATCATATGCGGTATAAAGATAATATGGCTCTTTTAGTGGGAAGACAAGGCCAGGTGTGCGGCAATAACATTTGGAATCTTGTATATACTGCAAAAGGAATAATTGATTTAAATGTTTTCTATAGAGGTGGTGGAAATGTTTTCCCACTTTACCTCTACCAAGAAAACCTTGGTGAAAAAGAGCGTATTGTCAACTTCAATAAAGACTTGTATAAAAAGATTGCCGAAAGGCTGAATTACCAACCATGCTATGATGACAAAATTTTTATAACACCTACAAGTGACTATGATGGAGTACTTTATCCCCAAGCTCTTTTTGATTATATCTATGCTGTGCTTCATTCTCCAAGCTATCGTGAGTGCTATAAGGAGTTTTTGAAGATAGATTTTCCACGCATACCCTATCCCAACAATGCTGAGACATACCATAATCTTGCAAGCAAAGGAGCACAATTACGCCACTTGCACTTAATGGAGAGTTTGCCAAATGAAACAGGGGTTACGTTTCCAGTAGCAGGCTCGATGCAGGTTGACTGTTATCGATGGCATAATGATAGGGTGTATATCAATGCAGACCAATACTTTGAGAATGTGCCAGAATCAGCTTGGAAATTCTACATTGGTGGCTACCAACCAGCACAAAAGTGGCTTAAAGATAGGAAAAGTCGTACTTTGAGTTTCGAGGATGTGAAGCATTATGAACGTATCATTTATGTGCTTCTTCAGACAGCACAAATAATGTCTGAAATAGATGCTCTTATGTTACAAGATAAGTGTCAGTAAATAACCTCTATTATAGATAATTTACCGCACTGTTCAGCAATTTTCTCCCGTTGCGAAAAATTTCGTAACGAAAAATTTCGCAATGAGAGGAAATGGCTTGATTAAATCCACTTCCATACCCATTGAGCCAGTGGTGCGGGACAACTGAGCAGCCCATCGTTGCTCTGCAGGTTGAGCATTGAGAAACGAATGCGGTATTTAGGGTGGTATTTGTTATTATACACCGACAGACTTCTACCACTGATGTTTCCCTCGGCTTTAACCTCTATTGGAATTATCTCGTCTTTCCATTGCACTACAAATTCTACCTCTGCTGTGCTGCTTGGAGATCAGTAGTGATGATGTTTCTTTTAATTTTCATATAATTTACACTTTTAACTGCGGAAAAGTGTTGTTGATTTACACTTTTCTGCACTTGTGAGTGTGTTTTTCATCGTTTTCATTGTTTGACAAGTTTGGCAAAATGTTTTCCGGGTTAAATAACTTGTCTGATGGCATTATCGAAGTCTTTGGCACCACCGGTTTCGTTAAAGAGTTTCTTGAGCAGGCGCACACGGGTGTTGGTGATGGCTTGTGGAGTGGAGATGGTCAACGTCGCGATTTCGGTGGGCAGGAAATTATGTATAGTGAGCAGGCACACCATCTGCTCTTTTGAGTTTAGTGATGACAGCAACTCACGCAATTTGGGGTTTTGTGCATAAGCTAGTTGCGCCAGTTTGTTGGCATCTTCATCGGCGGCGGGTTGACCTTTGTTGGCCGACGCATGCAGGTGTGAGACAGTCTCCTTCATCAGCAGGGAGTTCTCGCGTTGCTCGCGTTCCTTCTGTCGTCGCATCTGTGTTAGTTTGGAGCGTGTGAGATTATATTGCTGCTGACTCTCGGCAAAGCGGGCATTGAGCTTATCGATGCGATGGCGAGTGTACCATATTATAATAGCCGACGCTATCATCAAGAATATGATGGCGGCAAGCAAGGCGATAACTGTCCTGTACTGCTTGCGCTCTTTCACCTGCTCATCATATTGTGTCATCATATCGACGATACCGGCAGCATCTTTGCGCTCGTATAGACCGCGATACACCTCGTTGAGTCGTTGGCTATACTCTGCCACATTCTCCGTGTCGCCTTGCCTTTTCATGTGTTCTATTAACAGCTGGTGTGACTGGATGGCGACATCGGGTGAGAGAGAAGTGGTCAACCTGTACCATTGTATTATAGCCGATGCCGTGTCACCTTCCTGCACGTAGATGTCGGCCAGGAGTTTGTCCCCTCGGTCGGTTGGAGAAATGTGCGTTGATTCGGTCAGTAAACGTTTAGCCTCTTCTTTCTTTCCTGTCTTCATTAGATAGCTGGCATTATTTACAAGATAGTTGGCTCGTACATCGCCCTGGGTGCTGTCAGCAAGAGGTTTGGCTTGTTCTAAATAGTATTTCAGACTGTCGTTCTCACCCAACACATCAAATGTCGTGGCGATGTTGTTAAGTGTCTGCACTATCCACTGCTTATTATCAACTTGCTGAGCCGATTTCAATGCCTGCTTGTAATAGCGTAATGTAAGGATGTAGTCGCCCACATTGTCGCTCACGTCGCCTAGCACCGAATAGAGATACCAGTCAAAATCAGGTTTATGCAGGTTTCCAGACATTTGCTCGGCTTGTTTCATCGACAGAATCCCCTCGCGGGTCTTCTGCTGTTGGTACAGGATAATCCCATGATGCAGCATCGCTCGGGCAAGATGTTCATCGTCGCCACGTCGCTCGAAATACTTCCTGCTTGCCTTAATTAACGAGTCTGAACCAATATAGAGTCCGCTACGATGAAGGGCTTCGGTGTAGAGAAGACCATAGAGGGCGCGGTCGGCCTCACTCATCGAAGTGTCGTTCCATTTTGGAGCCAGCATTCCCACCACCGAGTCGGGCTGAGTGAATACAATCTGCTCGGCTTTAGTCAACAATTCGTTGTGGGACTGCTCATGCGAGCAGCCCACAACGATAATAAGGATAATTAAACATAAAATGTTCCTCATTTCTTGATAGAGAATACTATAGGTATTGTGTAGTTTACTCTCACTGGTCGCCCTTTTTCCTTTCCGGGTTTCCACTTGGGCATGGTTTTCACCACTCTTACGGCTTCGGCGTCAAGCGAGGGAAATACTTTCCTTGCAACTCTCACATTAGAAAGGCTGCCATCGGTTTCTACCACAAACATGACCATAACCCTGCCACCCACATCTTGTTTAATAGCATCTTTCGGATAATTAATATTGGCGTAGAGAAAATCATACATGGCTGTTACGCCGCCAGGAAACTCCGGCATCACTTCCACCTCATCATAGACATTCTGGTTACTCTGCGATACAACTGTTTTCTGTGCGCTCGCCGTCATGAAGCAAACAATTGCCAACATAGACATTAAAATCAATTTTTTCATTTTCTTAATTCTTTAATAGTTCAACAATCGGGTTGTCTGTCCGGACGATGCAAAAGTAGATATTGCCAAGAAATGCCGCAAGAAATTTATTACACAATATTACACCCGGCACAAAAAAGTGCAAAAAAGTGCCGAAAAAGAGTACAAGACATTATTTTTTCGACACTTGTGGGTGTAAAAGTAGTGTTTTTCTATGAAATCGCCAATTATTTTTGGAGAAAAATATTCAAGTAATGAATCGATGCAATAAATGACGGCTTTAGCACTTCTTGTTCTAGCAATTTAAGGATCAACCCTAAATTTCTTTGAAAAAAAGAGAAGATAAAGTGTGAAATTGAAAAAATGAATTATTTTTGCATATTAATTCCAAAAAACAGTTGGCTGGGCATTGAATATTTTATATTTTTGCAGAAGATACCCTAAATATTTTTTATAACCATTAATAATTTTGCGTATGAAAAAGATTTTTACATTAGCACTGATGTTGTTTTGCGCTGGCTCGATGATGGCAAATTGGCAGCCCAGCGACACCGAAGCAATCCAACTTGATGCCGAAGGCACCACAGGTCAAGTTCAAATGAAAACAGTGAGAACCGATGATGGCAAGATTATCTTGAGCTGGCTACGTTCGGAGCGTGTTGATAATGTGTTCTCTTATCAGCTGCATCTGCAGATTTTTGACGCTCAAGGCAATGCCATGTTTGGTGACGAGGGCATTATCGTGTGTGACAAGCGCACCCGCACTTGGACCACCGACTATGCATTGACGCTGGCAGCAAACGGCGACATCCTCCTAGCCTATACCGACATCCGCAATGATCCTACCGAGGAGAATGCCGAGACCTATCTCTATCGCTACACCCAGGAAGGTGAGCCCGTGTGGGGAGCTGATGGTATATTGTTCCCCTCGGGAAAGATTCATGAGAACGCTCTATCGGTTGAAGACATAGCTCCCGTGTTGTGCGTGAGTGGCGACAATATCTATGCCGCAGTCAACCACGCAGAGTATTATATGGAAGAGGCCAATGAGGACAACTGGACTCCATCACCCTGGAATCCCAATATGCCCGACTCGGTTCTGATGAACGAAAGCAAGTGGCTGATTAAGCTCATCAATAACGATGGCACCTTGGCTAGCGAGAACGTAAAGGAGCTGAGTTCCAATATTGTAGTTATGGAGCCATCAGATGACGGCAAGGCATATCTAGTCTATGACAATGAGGCATTAGGTTTTGAGGCCCAGATGCTTGATGCTAGTCTGACGAATGTGTGGAACGACCCCGTTGTTATTGAAGAAAGAGCTATAAGTTCTGGTATGTACGTTCCCAGTCCATTGGCCGAAGTTGATGAATATGGCTATCTGATGCTGACCTATAGAGTGTTGAGCGATTTCTATGGATATCAAGTTGCCAACTTCGTTGGTCCCAACGGAGAACATGCCAATGAACCCGTGGCATTGGCAGGAAACATCGACGGAGATGCTGGTTCGGCAGCTATGGGCGTTAAGGAAGACTGTGCTTTAGTGGCTTGGGAATATGCCTATTCGTCGTCGGAATATCGCATGAATGTGAATGCTGTAGATGATAACAACTTGTACTATTGGGTTGATGACAACATTTATGGCATCACGTTGGAAACCAACGACATGTGGGGCTATAAACCCGTGAAGGTGATACCCATGAACGATGGCTGGGTAGTGCTGTATGGCAACTGCACAAGTTGGAACGGAGCCAATTTTATGGTGGTGAAGTTAGATGATGACGGCAGTGTGCTGTGGAGTAAGCGCATCTGTGAGGACAATTTCAAGTCGAGCGGTTTCTCGGTAGTTTATGACGACAAGAACGCTTATATCTTCTATACTCAAGAGCCAGATTATGGAAAAGCCAGCAACGGCGGTATGTTTGTGATGTGTGTTGACATCGTTGGAGAGATGAATAGCATCAACGAAGTGAACACTGGCGATGAGGTGGTATCGACCGAGTTTTACACTGTCGATGGTCGTCGCGTGAGTCGCTTGGAGAATGGTGTGAACATTGTGCGCACAACCTACAAGAACGGCGTGGTTACTACCACAAAAGTAGTGCGATAATCATAGTTGCTTGTTAAGAAAGCAGAAGGGCGAGCATTGTGAAATGCTCGCCCTTTAAGTTTATCAGTCTAACCAAATTAGGTTATTGCAGCTGTTTGAGTGCTTCGCTCACGAGTTTGCCGCTGGCGGCGGGACATTGTGCCTGCACGTGTGCGAGGATGGCACGCATGTTTTTCATCTGTGGCTCGATGCCCGAGGCTTTAATCATCTCAACAATGTCAGCTAGTTCGGGCTCTTTGGGCAGGAACTCTTGGAGGATGTTGAGACGGTTGTTCAGCTCGCTGGTGTCGCGACCAGCCTTCTCAAATAGTTCGGCTTCTTCTTTCCACGACTTCTCCATCTTTTGGATGATGGAGATTTCTTTGGCGTCGTTGAAGTCGGCCTCGTTGTAGCCTTTGCTCGTTTGGAACTCAAGGAACTTAGCCTTTATCATTTTGAGCACGTAGAGGCGGTCGGCATCACGGCTCTTCATCGCAGCGGCGATGTGTTTGTTTATTTCGTTGTGTAGCATTTTTTGTTTATCGTTATTCGTTTATCGTTTTTTCTAGATTGTCTAGCATACTAAATACTTAGTGGACGAGGCAGGCCTCGTCCCTACTTAACACTTATCACTTAACACTTATCACTTAAAAAGTTACCATGCCTGTAGGTACTGGTAATCGTCTTGTATTTGTATCCAGTTTTGGTTCATCTCGCGCCAGATGGAGTAGTGCATGCCTTCGAGCGAGTTCCAGCGTACATATAGCTCAAGTCCTGCCGGTGTTGCCACCATCGCCATGATTTGCGGCGCAAAGAAGAATATTTCTTCGTCATAGTCGAGCCCGCTGAGGGTATAATTGTTGTCTTGCGAGAGTTCCATCCAGTCGTTGTAAACCGACACCACTTCACCCTCGGCGATGCACACCATTGACATCAGCCCCACGCCATTTTCAGGGGCGAAAAGCACCATGTAGAAGTCACGCTCGTTGATGGGGCAACTGGCGAGCCACTTGGTGGCGATGACGCGCTTGTTGCCATAAAAGCCGTTGATAAGCCTGATGACATCGGATGAGGCACTCTTTTCTTTCTCTCCGTTGAGCCAACGGGTGTAGTTTAGCACGTTATGGTCTTTTAGCCATGCCTCTGGCACGATAAATGGAGTGGCTTGGTAGTCGCTGTATCCACGGAACATTTTCTTGGCCATTGCGGCGTCGGTGAGGGCAAAGGTGAAGAGACCGTTCCTGCCGGTGGCTTTCTCGCTCACAAATTTGGCGTTGCCAATGTGTGGCTTGAAGATGATGCGGTTGTAGGTGCGCTTCATCTTACCCACATCCACGCCCTCGGTGAGCCATGTCTCGTTGTCGGTAGTAAAGCGGTTCTTAGCGATTTTAATGTCGTTGAGGAACAGCGGGCGGTGCTTGAGTGTGATGTCGAGGCTTGCGTCGCGTCCCTCCTGGCTGTAGATGTAGAACAGCTGTTTCCAGTCAATGTTGCCGGTAGGTATCGTGCGTATGCGTTGAGCGCCGTCTTTATCGGCTTTGTAGCAAGCAATAAACTCCTTGGAGTAGTCGGCAACCGAGAACTCGTTGATGCCGTCACCGTCAACATCGCTTATAGCATACCAAAACGCCAACTTGTCGTTTGATTTATTGATGTTGAAATTTTCGATGATAGACGGCAGGTTACGCTGCACCGCAGCCGGCATCTGCGCATGAGACATTGCTGCACTGCATCCAAGCAATAAAAGTGACATGAGAATCTTTTTCATAGTCGGGTGGATTAAAGAAAATTATTTTTTGGACGAGACAGGTCTCGTCCCTACATATTTTATTTCGATTTATTAACTTCGTCCTGAAACGGCACTTCCGTTCCGTTGAGGATGGCCTCCAGGTAGGGTTTCAGCTTTTGGGCGTAGAAATAAAAGCCCAGGTCGGTGAGGTGGATGCCGTCAACTGAGCCTTCGCAGTCGGGACCATATAGGTTCTTGCGGTCAATGTAGTAGAGGTTGCGAGGGTTCTCGGCTTTGAGCTTTAGGTAGTTCTTGTGATACTCCTCGTTCTTCTCGGGCAGGTACTGGCTGTAGAAACCGCTGAAGCGCTCGTAGCTGTACTCCTGTCCCTCGACCATGAAGATGGGCACCTCGGGGCGCAGGTCACGCAATGTCTTGACAAAACCGTAGGTCACGGTGTCGCACATGAGCTTGGTGCAGTTTGGGATGGGGTCGAGGATATAGGCGTCAACATTAGGTATCGCCGCCATAGCGCGTGCCATGCAGCTGTCCATTTTTCCCTCACCGCTCACGCCTATGTTCACGCATTCCACATCGAGGTCGCGTTGCAGGATGCTCGTCGCCACCATGCCAGTGCGTGAGGCGCAGCCGCCGTGCATGATGCTGGTGCCGTAGAAGACAAACTTCTTCTCCTTGCGCGGACTGTTAACCTTAGGTTGCGTGATTTCGGCGCTCGGCTCCACGCCAATCTCCATCCAGTTGATGCCGTCGTAGAGCGGCAGGTAAATCATGTATTCGTGCCAACGACCGTCAAGCTTGTCGATATATACCTTGCTCTGAATTGAGTCTTTGCGTGGTCCCTCGCCGTTGTAGCTGTAGTCACGGTAGGGGCGGTTGCAGTTCACGAAGCGCCACACTCCCTCGTCATCGAGGATGTAGAGGTCGGTGCCCTTGATGCCGGTGTCGGCCATGTGTGCCATGTGGAAGTTGCTCATCAGGTTGTAGCGCACCGCCACGCAATGGCTGTTGGTGGCAAAGCGTATGCCTATGCCCGCCGAGTTCTTGGCGCGGTCCCACAGGGTCTCGCGCACGCTGTCCTTGAGGGTGGCGGGGATGCGGGTGTAGGGTGTGAGGGTGTTGTCCCAGCCCTTGTTGATCATGCGGAAACGCAGAGCGTCATAGAACTTGAGCGTGTCGAGGCTCGTGAAATCTTGTGCGCACGCAGTTGCCGCTGCCAGGGTCACGAAAAATGCAAGAAGTGCTTGTCGAAGTCTCATTGATGCGGAATTTAAGCAAAAACGGTCGGCCGCCTCTGTTGGGTTGCCGACCGTTGTGTGATTTAATTAGCTAACTTATAGGTCCTCAAATTATTGGAGAGTACCAGCCTCAGCTTGCTGAATCATAGTCTCGTCGGCAGTGATGTAAACCTCTACACGGCGGTTCTGGGCACGACCTTCGGCTGTTTCGTTGCTGGCTACTGGATAGTCGTAAGCCAGACCTCTGGTCTCCATGCGGCTAGATGCTACGCCACTGTTCTCGAGATATGTCTTCACAGAGTTGGCACGCTTGAGCGACAGTTTCTCGTTAACCTCGCGCGAGCCAGTGTTGTCGGTGTGACCGAAGATTTGAACGTTGGTGTTAGGATCGTTTCTCAGCGAAGTGGCAAAGTTGGTCAGAGCGTTCTTTGCGGGAGCCTTGAGGTCAGCCTTGTTGGTGTCGAAGAGGATACCCGAGTCAAAGGTTACCTGGATGCCGGTGTAGCCGTTGTTGTCGGTAACGGTAGTAACCGATGCGCCCTCGATAGCTGCGAGCTCGTCGGCCTTCTTCTGCATGTGCTTGCCAATGAGAGTACCGGCAACGCCGCCTGCAACAGCGCCAATAGCGCCACCAATAGCGGCACCCTTGCCCTTGCCAATCAATGCACCGATACCTGCGCCGAGAGCAGCACCACCACCGCCGCCTATCAGACCGCCTTGCAAGGTCTTACTCATCGAACCACAACCACTGAATGAAATGAGCAACATTGCGCTCATGAAAACACATAAAAATTTCTTCATAATAGTACTATTTTTAATGAATTAATTAAATAAATTACTTTTGTCCGAAATAAAAATACGTTACAAAAGTAAGCAGATTTATTGTAAATCGCAAATTATAAACAAAAAAAGTAAAATATTCACCTTATAAACACCTTTAAACAATAAATACTGCATCAAGAAATCAAAAAAAATTGCATCATAGAACCCTCCTAAAAAAACTCTGGGGATGTAAACACTACATCCCCAGAGAAAAAATCATGAGTACAAAAACTTATATATATACCATTATATATATACCATTATATATACTTATTGTATTTGTTCAACCACTTCCACGTCTTTGATGACGGCTGCGCGGTCGAAGTCTTCCTTGCTTCCCACAACTAGAGTCTGATACTCACGCAGTCCAGTACCGGCGGGG
>ERZ842401.2041-NODE-2041-length-27599-cov-4.487293_pt1 | contig 27599 bp, 23 predicted proteins | sample MGYA00521270_ERZ842401 | MGnify/ENA primary metagenome ERZ842401 (study PRJEB31892, sample SAMEA3878208) | bioreactor metagenome | biome: Moose rumen | place: Sweden | collected 2011-10 | study: EMG produced TPA metagenomics assembly of the PRJEB12797 data set... | reverse complement strand
GAATTTAGGAGATTTCGTTTTTGTTATTAATGTTGTCACAATAAAAGAAAAAAGTAATTCTACAAGCTTGCAGCACAAGTTCCGCCTCGGCAAGCCATCGTCGGTTGGCAATGTGTCGGTGAAGGTGACCGATGCTAATGGACGCCAGTTGACTGTTAGTCCGTCGGGCGGTGAATACCAATTCTATGCCGATGCCGCATCGTCAGGCTCCAGGAACTTTACTGTTGAGGTAGAGGATAACGGGCTGAAGCTGTGGCAAGGCTTCTTGGCTTATGGTTACTCTCAAATAAAAGAACCTCCTAAGCCAGACCCTAAGCCAGACCCTAAGCCAGACCCTAAGCCAGATCCTAAGCCAGATCCTAAGCCAGATCCAAAACCAGAACCGAAGCCTGGCAAGGTCAGCCCCCTTAGCATCTCTCTCTCATTAAAAGATAATAAAGCCGATAAGAACCATCTGTGTTATGTGGATGTAACGGTAAGCAACCCTAATGACAAAGCGGTAACTACCACAGTGAGTGTTTCTACGGGAGGTGGTCAATCTGTCACAGTCCCTGCCAAAGGAAGTAAATCATTTACTACCTCTATAAAAGTGGAGTCACCAACACAGAAGACGGTCACTGCGAGTGAGACATACGGAGGAAGTAAAGGCCTCCAGGTTAAACTTCATCCGTTTAAGTCATCACGTTAGACACTTACAAATAGTTGAAGATGTTATCAACAGAATGCAAAACGGTTTTTAGCTTATACCCCCCCCCTTTGACAAGTAATGTAAAACTATTTATAATCAAATATTTATTATTAACCAATTAACAAATTTCAATTATGAAGAAACATCTATTGTTACTTTTGTTCGCGACCATCGGAACAGTTGCCTTTGCACAGGTTGTTAATCCCGGTGGTGGCCCTGTAGATTATTCGAAGCACATGCTTTATGTGGGCGTGAAAGGCGGTGTCAACCTCTCGTCGATGAGCCAGCCCGACCAGTGCGACCTTTACGACGGTATGGGTCTTGGCTACCACGGTGGCGTGGCATTCCTTGCACGCTTTGGCAAAGCCACTGATTATTCGGCTCCTGGTACCGGTTTGCTGGGCGTGGGCGTGGAGGCCAAGTACAAGCTCCAATCGGTAAAGACTGCTGCTGCTGACGAGAGCGGCAAGGCAAACGCCAATCTTGGCGTCACCTATCTTGACGTGCCAGTTTATGCACAGATCTATCCGTTCTACAAATCGGGCACAATGAGCAATTTATACATTGAGGTAGGTCCCGACTTCGGCTTTGTGCTGGGTCGCAGCCCCAAGACGCTCACCTACAACAACCTCGGCAATGATGTGACATTCCACATCGACAACAACGAGAGCAAGCTCAAGGGCATGGACATCCGCGTGATGGCAGGATTGGGCTATAACTTCCCCATCAAGAACGAGGACCAGGAAGCCAAGCAGCTCATTGGCATCAATGCCCGCTACTACATGGGCTTTAACAAGCTGGCAGGAAACTTCAACAGCAAGATGAGCAACATCGAGATTTCAGTGTCGTGGATGTTCAATGTAGGAAAACTTTAAGTATAACCCTTTAAAAAAATAAAGCAACATGAAAAAGATATTATTTGCAGCTTTAGCGCTCACAGCATTGTTCTTCACCTCGTGCGAGAATGATGACATCGTGATTGATTCTAATGAGAATAGGGTAGATGTGACAGTATCGCTTACCGGTCTCTTCTCGAGCTATAATTTCAAGGATACTAAACATGATATTGATGTAGCCGACGAATTCAGAACATTTAATTCAGAAGGAGGAGGATATATTCAGGCACGCGTATTATTCTATAATAGTAAGGGACTATTGGTTGATTCAATTTTAAATTATTCGACCAACACCAATGCTGTGTCAAAATCATTACATTTAGCGGCAGGTCAATATACAGCAATAGCAACGCTTTCTTTTGCCTACTTGGATGATGATGACAAGTATGTGTCATTCTGGGATTTGGTTGATAAAGAGAATTTGTCAACAGCCTATCTGGATAATGGAGAGTGGTCAGGGTCGAGGTGGCACTTACTTTCTTATGATTCACAAGAAATTACAGTGGGAGAAGGAAACACTGCAGTGAATTTAAATCCACAACCCGTAGGATCGTTGGTTTATTACTATTTCCAGAACTTCCAATATCCACACTCGGCAAATGTGAATGTTGGGGATAATGGAATCCGTCAAATCGCTGTATATACTCAGAATTTTGCATACGGATATAGACTTAATCCAAATGCTTCAGAAAAGTTCCTTTATACAACAGATGCTGGTGAATCAACTTGGCGTGTTTTAGGTTATACAAGACCAAGTAACTGGTATTGGACTAATGAAACTCCAAGACGCAACTGGACTTTCTTTGAAAGTGATGTGTATGGCTACTTCTACATTTTGGCACCAAGATGCAGTATCTATTTTGGATATACGAAGGAAGGAGAGAATACGTTTAATGGTCACGGTATGAAGACCTACGACATAACCAGTGGTACTACATATCTCGCTTATTGGGACTGGTTCCATCAGGGAAATCCTTACTTTGGTGTTGCCACCAATAACAAATGGTACTCGGCTCCCGCAACTGATATGTTGCCCTATCAGGAAAACTTTTTTGACAACTCAATGTCAAATATTAGTGGCATGAAGCTATTCAACAACAAATAATCAAAATCATTAGGCAGGATGCCCTCGCCGGCAGTGCGACACTGGCATCCTGCCTTTACACTTTATAAACTTATAAAAGGGAACAATTATAGATGAGAATAACCACAACAATATTGGCTGCTGTAGTGCTTGGTTTCACGGCACATTCCATGGAGGTGAATCGTGCCATGCTTGGCAAGGCGTCGCATTGCTTGAATAATTCTCCCGTAGAGGTTAAAGTTAATGCGGCAAACTATTGCATAGTAGAGAAAGTGGATGGCGCGGGGTTCGCAGTGCTAAAGCATTGCTCCGACGGCAGTGCGAGGGTTGTGGGCTATTCTCCCACAGGAAGGTGGCAAGAGGAAGACATGCCGCCGGCGCTGCTCGAGTGGCTTGAGCACATTGGCAATATGCCGGCAGTAAAGCCGTTGACCGACAATAACTCATCCCGTGAAAGTGTGAGTCCGCTGCTCACGTGCCACTGGCATCAGACTTCACCCTACAATGACATGGCCCCGGTAATAGAAGACGGAAACATAAAGACTGTGGCGGGATGTGTGGCGATAGCGGCATCACAGATTACCTATTACTGGCGCAACGACAATCCTCCCGCCACCCTGCAAGACACACCGATATATCCCTACGGTCAGGCCCCGGTGACGATGTCGATACCCGCCGGCTCGCCTAACCACTGGGAGGCGATGCTTGATGACTATAATGGCGTGAAAGACAGCCTCGCCCGAGCCGCGGCGGCACAGTTGTGCTATGTTGTTGGTACTACGTCCTATTTGGACTATGGAAGTTCAACCGGCGGTCAAATACATGAGGCGGCTATTGCTATACTCATCCAATATGACCTTCTCTCTGATTACATCTCCAAGTCAAATGTGACTCAGGAACAGTGGGATAGTCTCCTCTATGCCGAGGTGGCAAACAGCCGCCCGGTGATGTGCTCCGGTCAGGGCTCAGGTGGTCATGCCTTTGTGCTTGATGGCTATGACAGTGAAACTGGTCTGTATCACTTCAACTTCGGTTGGGGTGGCGTTGGCGACGGCTACTTTGCCATCGACGACAGTGAAGAGGCGATGGGTGGATACTATCAAGGACAATCGGTAGTATATAATATCCACCCCAAGACGCGCAACCTCCATGCCGAGATGACCGCCACGGGCGTTGATGATACAGGGGATGAGATTAAAGTAAGAATCACGATAACTAACGGCAGCACTCTGCCGGTGAAGAAACTCGCGCTGCACATTGTGCCTCCCGGCGAGCAATGGGACAAGACTGCCGAGCCGGCATGGCAGAGCGACGAGGCTATAGATAATGATGGAGAGCCTCACAAGATAAAGATAGTACAAGCCTCCCAAGGGCTTGAAAACAACACACAGTTCTATTTGACCGACGACAGCGGTGCGCTGCTGGCAACGTGTACTCTCGACTACAGCGCTGTGGAAGATGTGAAAATCGACGAGACCGACGGCAAGACGGTGATTTATGACCTGAACGGCCATGAGGTGAAAGACCCCCAGCCTAACACCATATATATAATAAAGGATGGCAAATCGGCGAGAAAAATAATTATAAACTCAAGTTTCTAAAGTCCTAAAACTTTATAAACTTGAAGGTTAGAAGTTAGTGTTTAGAGAAAAATCAAGATTTTCTATATATCACACTGTTTATCCTCTAAACATTAAACTTTAAGCAAGTTAACAACATGCGAAACTTTAATAAATAATAGATAAACGCTATGAAGACAAAACTGTTAATAATGCTTCTTGTGCTGCTGGGAACGGTGGCTACTGCCGAGGCAAAATTTGTTCAAGAGGTGGAGCTTAGCGACGGCACTGTGCTGGAGGGCTACATCTACAAGCAGATTCCCGGAAAGAAAATCGTGTTTCAATCGTCTAGGGCAAAGAAAGACCCGAGCGGCAAGTATTCCAGCCATAACAAGGAATATACCTTGCAGTGGAATGACGTGAAGGTGATAAGGCGGTCGTCGGAGAGCTCGCCGTCGTGGTGCCTCGACAAAGTAACCCTGAAGAACGGCACCGTCTATAAGGGGCAAATTACCGAGCAACGGCTAGGCTCGACAATGACTTTACTACGTGACGACACCCACAAGACGGTGGAAATCAAGTATAGCGACTTGCTGAAGATGGAGAAGGTGGTCGAAGACATGGATAAAGACCTGTGGCTCGATCGCCAGTACACCAACCGCCTGCGTCTCAACGACAACACGGTGCGTGAAGGCTTGATAGTGCTGCAATATAATGGTGCGACGACCGACGACAGTTATCTGGAACTGTTGCGTTCTTCTGGACGTCGCGAGCGCATTTATCGGCTTGATATCAAAGAATATATCATTTTTTTGAGATAATTTTTTTAAGGTGGTGACAGATTTATCGCCATTGTGCATCTCTATCACTACAGGGACACGATTTTTACCTGTGAAATTAAACTATTTATTAACAAATAAAATTTTAAGATTATGACAAACGAAGGATTTAAGCTCGAGGAACTCGAGAACGCAGCAGTAAAGAAGAGTAATAACGCTAAGCGTGCAGCAGCCATTGGTGCTACAGTGGCAGGTAGCGGCGCGATAGGTGTGGCTGCAAAGGCTATCTATGACAACCATGTCACCGGTGATGAAAATGCCGATGATTCAGACTTGACAACCGACGATCTTGACCAGGTTGTGAATGAAGGCTCTCAACACGTTGAAAACGCTCCCAATCCTGCACAAAATGCAGCACCTGCAGCTCCTCATCATGCTCCGGCTCCAGGCCCTGGCCAAGCTCCAGGCCCAGTTCCCACTCCACCCGAAGACGAGATTGATGTCGAGTTTGATACCACCACACATTATTATGATGAGAACAATGACCTCATCATGACCACCCAGGAAGGCACCGTCGAGGGGCGTGACTTCTTGCTCGCCGACCTCGACAATGATGGCAAGGCCGACATCTTTGCTTATGACCAAAATAATGATGGCGTCTATCAAGACAACGAGATCACCTATCTTACTGGTGCTGACCAGATTTCAATGAATAACCCGACACCTCATCACGAAGACGTGTTCTTGCCTCCTGTAGAGCCAGAGCCTATCGACCCCGAACCTATCGACCCGGAACCACTTCCCGAGCCTCCCTACTACATCGATGAAGATAAAGATTATGACGACACTATCAACAACGACTTTGTAGATGAGAAGACCGGTGAGACCTACCAGGACGACTATGCCGATAATAACGACAACTACATCAACGACGGTGACGTGGATCAGTATAGCGCCAGCTCCGAAAGTGTGGCCTATGAGGACGACATGGATAAAGGCTATGACGACAGCTATGAAGACCTCGCCTCTAACGACACCCTCGATGATGGCGGTGACGAAATCATGAATGATGACATGATTGACCTGGCATAGGTTTAGGTGCATAATTATTGAAGTTTCTGAGGCTCGAACCTCAGAAACTTGAATGAAAATTTAATCTCTTGACATTCAAAAAAACAGTAAACGATAATGATTAAGAAAATTTGTCCAAACGGTCATGTTTATGACCAGAGCATATATGGAGACACTTGTCCATTATGCCCGCAACAACCATCAGTACCTAGCGCGGCATCGGCGCAGCCTGGTGCTGCTCCCGTGGGGCAGAGCACAAAGGTGGTGAAACCTGCTGCTGCGGCACCGTCGATGCCCGAGCCCATGCCCGCTCCCATGCCCGGCATGGCATCGGGAATGCCTATGATGTCATCGGCTCAAGACCCCGTTGGGAAGACCCTCGTCTCACCCAAGGTGGAAAAGCAGGTGCAACAGCAACCCGTCAATAAGCCGCAACCTCGCAAAACCGTTATCCGCCAGAACCCGGCGGTGATGGGTGGCGCGGTGAGGCCCAATGACATGGGCCGCAAGCTTGTGGGATTTCTGGTGACCTATAACCGCACTCCCATGGGCAAGGCTTATAACATCTATGAAGGCCGCAATGTGATAGGTCGCGACCCATCGTGTGACATCTGTGTGGAAGACGACGTTCAGATGAGTTCGCACCACATGTCGATACGCTACCTGAGCGGCAACAACAAATTCCGCTTCCACGATGAGATGTCGAGCAACGGCACCTACGTCAACAAAGAATTGCTTGACGACGGCGAGCTCCAGAACTACGACATCATCAGAGTGGGCAGCACACTGTTTATTTTCATTGCAATACCCCAAATCTAACAAGAGGATATGAATACATTTCTAATTGCCAAGGCAACCGATGTGGGCGTGGCACGCCAAGTGAATGAAGATAGCATGACCTCCTTTGAGTCGCCCAACGGCCATGTGATGGCAGTGTGTGATGGCATGGGTGGTCAAGCGGCTGGCGATGTTGCCAGTAATCTTGCCGTGGATATTATCGAGAATATTCTTAAAGACAACACTTTTGCCAATTGTGACGAGGCCATTCGCCGCTCGATTATGGCAGCTAATCAAGGAGTGCTGAACCGCACTGCCCAGAACCCGGAGCTGGAGGGAATGGGTTCTACTTGCGCTATGCTCATCATCAAGGATGGCCGCGTGCACTGCGGATGGGTGGGCGACAGCCGCATCTATTATTTCTCCAATCACACTCTCAGGCAAATCTCGCATGACCAGTCCTATGTGCAGCAGCTTGTTGACAGCGGCCAGATCTCAAAGACCGAGGCGATGTCTCATCCTCAAAAGAATGAGATTACCAACTGCATAGGTCTGGCGGGCATGAGCGAACCCGAGACTACGGCAGTTCCCATTATGCCCGAAAGGGGGAGTATTTTCCTGCTCTGCTCCGACGGTTTGAGCACTTATGTTGACGAGAACCGCATTATGGGTGTTCTCGGTGACGGCAATATGTCGCTGCAGCAGAAAACTGACCGGCTCGTGGAAATGGCTAATGAGGCCGGTGGGCTAGACAATATCACTGTGGAGCTGGTTCAGTTTCTTGATAATGATGCTCTTGGCAATTCTAACTCGGAGTCAAAAACTGCTCATCTTCAACCCAAGAAGTCAAGAACTCTGCTTTATGGCCTGCTTGGTGCCGTGCTCATCGCCGGCGCTTCGGTGGGGGCTTACATGCTAATAAATAAGAATAAGCCTGAAGAGCCAAAAACACAGGCTGTGAAACCCCCTGAAGGCAAGGGCGGCGGCGGTGTGTCGTCTCCTTCTCCAGAACCTTCGCCAGGTGTCATCACTTCAACACCGGGACCGGGCACCAACCATAATACTTCCTCCACTCACACAGCCCAGCAGTCCAAGCAGCAATCAAAGAATCAGAATAATGGAACTAGGACTGCCAATCAGATTGATAGACAGGCTGAAAAAAATAATAAACCTAACCCTCCTGTTCAACCCAGAAATAACACTACATCTACCGACAAACAACAACAAGGGAAGGATATTATTCAGAATCCTAATCCTGAGCCTACTCCCATTTATACTGGAAATGAGAAAGATTAATCTTTTATAATCAGATAGTTGACGATGAAGCAAATTTCGATATATCAAGTAGAAGATGCCCCTATTGGCTCTGGTGGCATGGGGCGTGTGCTGAAGGGTGTGGATCCCGAGGGACGCAAGGTGGCTATCAAGGAGATTCTCCCGGAGTTTGCCGCCGATTTGGAGATCCGCACCCGCACCGAGCGCGAGGTGGAGATGCTTCAGCAGCTGAACAACGACAGCATTGTGAAGGTGTATGACCAGTTCCCGCTCAACAACAACTTCTATATAGTCATGGAACTGGTCGATGGCCTGAACGTGGAGCAATATGTTCAGAAGTACGGCCCTATACCCGTTAATCGTGCCGCGCGCTTCCTGGTGAATATCCTCGACGCGATGCAGTTCGTTCACGAGAAGAATTTCGTTCATCGCGACCTGAAGCCCAACAACATCATGATACGTGACGACGAGCGCGTGTGCATTCTCGACTTTGGCATCGCCAAGGACATGAACAACACCGGGGCATCGAGCACAGTTTATGGAACAATCCTGGGCTCGGACGGATATATGAGTCCTGAGCAGGCCAATGGCTTCTCGGTGGATCACCGTGCCGACATCTATGCGCTGGGATGCGTGTTCTATTTCATGCTCACCGGCCATCATGCCTACGACACGCTGTCGAGTGACTTTGAGACCGCTCAAAACATCGTTAACACACCTTTCCCCAAGCTGTCGAAGTATAGCAAGAAAAAGTTCCCTACTGGACTTCAGGAAATTTTAGACCACGCTACCGACCGAAACATGATGCGTCGCTATCAGTCGTGCCGCGAGTTCAGCAAAGACTTGGTGAAGGTAGTGCCCAGTGCCAGTCCCTCGCACACAAAGGTCAGTGCCTCGAAGGTTGAGGACGTGTTTATCACCGTGGGTCGTGAGGACTGCGACATTATAATCAGCGACCCGCTGCTCAGGGTTAGCCGCAGTCATCTCGATATCACCTACAAGCAATTTACCGGTGGTCGTTACTTTATCATTACCGACCATAGCTCTAACGGTACTGTAGTGAACGGTCAGCGATTAAACCGCAACGAGTCGGTCAACGTCCTTGCCGATGAACCCGACCCGCAAGTGTATCTTGCTGGCGACATGAACTGTGCCTTAGACTGGAACAAGGTGAAGCATCTCATCTCGATGAAGCTTCAACTTCGTGATAGCGAGAGCAATAGCGAGGGTATGAGTGACGATTTTGCATCTTCAATGGATGCTGGCTTATATCCTGAGGAGTATGAGGAAAAGAAGCAGCCATCGACCGTTGTAAAGATTTTGCTTGAGGTTCTCTCATTCCTTATCCCAATAGCAGGGTGGATATTGTTTTTCGTTTATCGCAAGAAAAACAAGCAATTCGCGATTATGTGTGGCTCGCTAGGACTTGCATCATTTGTTATAAATATAATCTATATTGTCAAGGAGCTGCTATAATCATTAACGGCAATCAACTTCAGTTCTATGGTACCTGTTGACATCCTCAATTACCAGTTGATACGCCTCTTGGGCAGTGGCGGCATGGGTGAAGTGTATCTTGCTCGCAACAAGAACATCGATCAGCTTGTGGCGATAAAGGCACTTCATCCCAAGTATGCCGACAGCCCCGTGCTCAGGGCGCGTTTCAAGCAGGAAGCCGTGATGCTCAACTCGTTGAATCATCCCAGCATAGTGAAGTTCCTGAACTTTGTGGAGAATGAGTATGGGGTGTTTCTCATCATGGAATATGTAGAAGGATGTACACTGGAAGATTTTATCAACAACAAGAACGGCTTGATAGTTGAGAAAAAGGCTGTTCCCATGATGATGGAGATACTTGATGCCTTTAATTATGCTCACAAGCGCGGTGTTGTGCATCGCGATATCAAGCCCAGCAATATTTTTCTTGACACGGAAGGGCATATCAAGATTCTGGACTTCGGTATAGCCCAGATTGTCTCGGAGGTGAACAAGACACAGGGAGGTCAGTCGATAGGCACACCGGCCTACATGAGCCCCGAGCAGGTTTATGGACAACCTCTTGACCGGCGCTCCGACATCTATTCTCTCGGTGTGCTTTTCCACCAAATGCTCACAGGCAGGGCACCCTACGACTCCACAACAATGTCGGAACTGGAGATTAAGGTGTGTGTGGCGAAACAAGACCTGCCCAAGATGAAGAATTATTATCCATATATCTCCGATAAATTGCAGGCGATAGTGGATAAGGCTACCGCCAAGAAACCTCAAGACCGCTATGCCTCTTGTGGTGAAGTTGCTGCGGCACTAAAAAAAGCCTATAGCGCAAAGAAGAAATCTAACCGACCTTTTGTGTATGGGCTGATCGCCACTGCTGTGGCGTGTGCGGTAATTGGTGCCGGGGTTTGGGATTATTACCGTGTTAAGGTCACCTATTATAGGGACTATGTAGAACGTGACGGTGGTCCCAAAGGCATAGGAAAAGTTAGTAAAGACGACTTGTCGCATCGAACGCGAACCTACCGCTTAGAATCGTCGCGATGGAAGGTGAGGCGTGTCACTCTTGTCAACTCACAGGACGAGCCTATGGACCATTTCGACTCCGATTACCCGGGTCCTCGTTTCAGTGATGTCTATTATTTCTATAAAGACAACGACAGGCTAGATTACAAGAGAATATTTAATGAAGAGGGCGTTCTTCTCTATGAGATTGACTGTGACGATGACGATATGAAAGCTTCAATCTCTATACCCACCAGCGAGAAAGACTCATCACAGCAAGTGCTTGTCAACACTGCACAGGTGAGTGATAAGGGTGAGGCGAAGACATCTCTAAAACATAATAAAGCAAAGAATAATTATTAATAACAAATACTATAACAATTAAAAAAAATTCAATTATGAAAAACAATCGTTTATTAATTTTGCTAGTAGCAGCAAGTATCTCATTGGCTGCTTTTGCTCAAGATCAGTTGAACAGCGCATGCTCTAGAGCTCAAAGATCACTTATTGAATATCTGCGCAAGAGTGGCTTGTCGCCAAGCATCGACACCAAGGACAATAGTGTGTGCTTCAACTATGACAACGTCTTCTACTGGGTGACGTTTAAGGGTGATGAGACCGTGCTCTATACCGTCCATCGCAAAGGCGTGAAATTCAACGATGACGCCACTTTCAAACCCTCGTGCGCTAGTGCCGCTTGCAATTACGTGAACCGCAAGCACACAATCAAATGCGTCTATAACGAGTCCGACAAGCGTGTGGAGTTTTTGATGCAGACCTATGCTAAGGAACCTACCGATTTCCAAGGTGGATTGGGTAAAATGCTACATGCGTTCAAAAACGTAGATAAAACGTTCAAGGATTCCTATGATAAATCTCTTGAGAGATGGAGACAAGACTCGATTGAGGCTAACACTCCTCAAACTCCGCCAACACCTCCTGGTCTTAGCCCATTAACAGTTAAAAGTGTAGCTTTTGCAAATTCTGACAAATCTGGCACTCAAGTTAAAGATACTGATTACAATCAACCATTACACCGCAGCAACTGTCGTTTCGTTAAGACTCGCGTTGAAGTGTTATCAAAGGAGAAGGGTGTCTTTAAAATCGGTATGAAGATTACTAATCCTGATGGAAAAACAATGGTCGCCAGAAAGGGTGTTGAGTATGCAGCAACCAAGAACTTTGAAGTTACTAATGTTAAAAAACCTGTGCAATGCGACTTCGCGCCTTTTGGATCAGAGGACGACAAGTTCTGGAAAGCCGGTGAATACAAGGTTGAGATTTGTGACTTTGAAAATGGTGCAGTACTTTATAAGATATCATTTAACCTGCTGTAAATTATGAAGACTAAAAGCTTTTTAAAGAAAACGATGCGGGTGCTTGGCGCACTGATGGTGGTGCTGTTGCTTGTCGCTTCTTTCAATTCTTGCAAAGGGAAGAAAGGTGAGAGCAAGTCGCAACCCTCCAACGAGATTGAAAAAGTTGCCAAAGAGTATCAAAAGCAATGCCCCAAGGCTCTGCCTAACAATATGACTCTCCAATCGGTGATTTATGAAAAAGACACACTGCGCTTCAGGGTAACGCTCTCGGATGATGAGATTGCTAGAGTAAAAGTCAATAATGTGAGGGATAGCCTTATCGCCAACATGACAGATAATCTACGTAATGCGCTCATCGATAATAACTGTACTCTTGAGTACAAGTATATGTCACCCCACGACTCTGCCTGGATTTCAATCGTCCCCAAAGATTTGAAACAAAAGAAAGACTAAACGTGAAATAGATTGACAAGATGACCACTATTGCAACCAAATATCCGTTTGTCGGAAATGTTGACACTAGGACCGGCGGACGTGAAGAGAACCAAGATAATGCGGGTTTTGTTGACACGCCGATAGGTTTCTTGCTTGTGGTATGCGACGGTATGGGAGGCGGCCCTGGTGGAAAAACCGCCTCCCGTTTGGCCGTCAAATCAATACTGAATGTCTTGGCCGAGGTGTCTCCATCTACTCCTCGTGACAAGGCATTGAGCTATGCTATTACCAAGGCTAATGACCTGCTCTATTCTAAAGCCAAGGAAACACCTGAACTCCGTGGAATGGGTTCTACAGTTGCCGCTATGATTGTCAATGAGGAGTCGGCGGTCATCGCGCACGTGGGCGACACCAGGATTTATTTGTTGCGCAAAGGGACAATAATCTATAGGAGCAACGACCACTCCATGGTCGCCGATCTGGTTAGAGAGCACAAGCTCACCGAAGAAGAAGCCAGAAATCACCCTCGTTCTAATGTGATTACCCGCGTGCTTGGTGTGAGACCGGAGGTGGAAGCCGAAATTGATGAGATACCTTTTCAGCGTGGCGACCGATTTGTCTTGTGTACCGATGGCATTTGGGGAGCCTTGCCACAAGCCAACCTCGTGAAATCTCTATCGCGCGTCATGGGCATTGGCGAGCTCACTTCTCTTGTCACAGAAGAGATTGACGCTGCGGGCAATGCCGCAGGCGGTGGACACGACAACATGACTCTCGCCATACTGGATTCAACGTTTGACTCTCACTCTAAGAAGGTTAAAAAGGCGACTTCTGAAACACAGGATAAAGAGCAGTCTAAATCCCATCAAAGAGGCGTGGGAAAAGTGGGGAAATATCTCCTGTTAATCCTTCTTGCAGCCGTAGTCGCGACATTAGTGTTTTTCTTCTTGAACAGAGGAGAGAGTCATAAGGAGAACCATAATAGCGATGAAGCATCTAAGGTAGAGAACCAAAAGGGAGGCACCGGCTCTACAATGTCACGCAATGATGTCGTTAAATATCAAATAAAGGCTTTAGTGTCGAAGCTCGATAGCTTGAAGGAGTTTAAGAAAAGCGACCGTGAGCAGCTCAAAAACTTCAAGAAAAGATATGTGGAGCAGGAAATCCGCCCAAATATGAAAATATTGAGAGACAACTTAGATGCGGGTAAATGGCAAGAGCTTGACGATATAGAGAAGATGCTTGATGACAGCAAGACTTCGGGAGCATCAAAGGTTGGGGAGACAACAGGCGAAAGCAATAAACATATCGATAGCATTAAAGACAGGCTAAATAAACTACAAGAATAATGGGCTTAGTGGAATTAGATGACGACAGGATGATTGTTGAGGCACTATTGCAGCGCAATGCGCAAGTGACTCAGCATTATTTGTATATCAAATGCTACCCATTGTTTAAATCGATTTATGACAATTATTATACCGATAGCCAGTCGTGTGTGGAGTTTATTAATGAAATCTATCTGCATCTGTTGACACCCTATGGAGAGACCGGACAATGCAAGCTCGAGTCATTTAAATTCAATAGCACATTGACGACATGGCTGAAGATGGTTGCCATTTATTATTGCTACGGGCGCTTCAGGAGAAAGCAAAATGTTGCGTTTGTTGAACAAAAAATTGAAGAAGACGATTTTCAAAGTGATAGATTTGACAAGTTTGCTGCATCTATATACGAAGAGAAGTCTCCTATGATAAATGAAGATGTCAATGTTCTTCTCGATATGATGCCTAACAAGCGTTATAGTATGATCATAAGATTGAGATATATCGATGGATTGACCAACGAAGAGACCGCCGAAGCACTCCAGATGAACATGGATAACTTCTACAACAAGCATAGGAGAGCAAAAATACAGTTTATGGAAATATTAAAAAAAGAAGGTTGTTATGGGAGCATTTTTTGACTATCCTCTGTCTGAAGAGCAAATGGCTGCTTATCTTGACGGAATGTTGAATGCAGAGCAGAGCAATATGGTTGAAGAACTTATAGCTTCTGACCCCGACATGAGCGGGATACAAGATGCTATTGATACCGTAGATGCTTCGTTCATTGCATTTGATACCAGCGAAGAGCTGCCGTTGGAATGTCTGGCCGACGACTTTGTACTGCCCGAGATTTTAATGGCCGACGACTTCGCTCATCACCATGACGATGACGCGGTGCCCGATTCCAATGTGGTTGCCGATGATGACAATGATGATTACCAGGATAATTACAATGACCATGATCACGACAGTGTTTTAGGGTATCACGATGTAGATGTTGCCGATGACATGGGTGGCAGTGTGGATTACGATGATTCCTATGATGAGGCATCGTTTTGATGCTGCCGCACAATTTATTCTAGGTGAATAATCTTTATGCTTAGTGTCCCTTTAAAATAGCTGGCGTGGCCAGCTATTTTTATTATGTGGGATAGATTCGCTAAAATGATACTTAGAAAAATAATTTGTATAAAGATTGTGAATTGCTTGCCATTATTAGAGAAAATATTTCTACCTTTGCGACGTGGAAGCAAGGGTAGTTTGTCGTATGGCTTCTATCATTGTCTTGCACAAATAATTAACTACTTAATTTTCATTCTTTTTTAAAACAAATCATTTATGAAAAAAGTTTTATCTCTTTTGATGATGGCCATGCTCGCTGTCGGAGCATGGGCTGCTGAGGAGTCAATTGAATTGACCGCCGATGCTCAGGGTTATGCTAATGGCGACCTTGTGACAACTGTTCAAGGTGATGTCGTTACATTGACCTTTGATAAGGGCAGTAGCTCTACAGCACCAGCTTATTATTCTACTGGTGATGCCGTTCGTCTGTATAATGGTGGCACTATGACTATTACTGCTAGTGGCAACACTATTACCAAAGTTGTCTTTGTTTACGAACTCAATGGCACAGCTACTGTTTCTGTGACACCAGGCACATACGACGCTAGTACTAAAACTTGGACTGGCTCGTCAACAGAGGTTGTGATGACAGCAGGAACTGCTAAGCATGTGAGAATTTCTAAGGTTACAGTGACTTATGAAGATGGCGAGACTCCAGTTGTTACCGTTGCTGCTCCCACTTTCAGCCCTGCTGCTGGTGAGGTTGAGGCTGGTACCGCAGTTACTATCAGCGCTCCTGATGCTGAGATGATTGTTTACACCACCGATGGCACTGCTCCTTCTTATGCCAACAACAATGGTGAAATCTACACTGAGCCAATCGTTGTTAATGAGGCAATGACAATCAAGGCTATTGCTGTTGATGCCGACGAGAACGAAAGTGCTGTCGCAACTGCTGCTTACACCATTAAGCCCGAAACCGTTTCGGTTGCTACTGTGGCTGAGTTCAATGCTCTCGCCGACAACACCGAATGCACATTTGCTGGCGATCTCGTTGTTTCAGCTCAGACTGGTCAATACCTCTATGCACAAGATGCTACAGGTGGTATTTTGATTTATGGCACTGCAGGTCAAACCTACAGCAGGCTCGATATTATCCCCGCTGGCTGGACTTGCCAGAAAACTACGTTCAAGGGTGCTCCTGAGGCTCAAAACATGGCAGGAATGCAGGCAGCCACCACTCAAGCCGACCTCGCTGCTGAGGAGATGACTCCTGCTCAGGTGACCCTTGAGAACGCATTCAAGTATGCCGTCATCCGTGGCGCTACAATCAGTGGCACTACCCTTACCGTAGGCGGGGAAAGTACGACCATTTATAACCGCTTTGGCGTTTCTGCTCCAACCGACAACAACACCTACGATGTGATAGGCGTTACCGGTTACTACAACAATCCTCAGTTCATGCCTCTTGAGTATGTTGCTAATGCTGTAGAGGTTGCTACTCCAGTAATCAGCGGTGAGACTCCATTTATTGGTTCTACCACTGTGACTATCACTTGTGAGGAAGAGGGCGTTTCTATCCACTACACTCTTGACGGTACCGATCCTTCAATTAACTCTCCCGAATATACTGCTCCATTCGAACTCACCGAGACCACTACCGTTAAGGCTATCGCCTTCAACGAGGCAGAGGACTGCTCAGTAATCGTTTCTAAGGAGTTTGTGAAGACTATTACAGTTGCTACCGTTGCTGAATTCCTCGCTCTTGATGACAACACCGAGTTTGTATTCACTGGCGACCTCGTTGTTAGTGGTCAAGCAAGTTCGCGTCTCTATGCTCAGGATGAGACTGGTGGCGTTCTTATCTATGGAAATGCAGGTCAGACTTATACATTTGGTCAGGTTATTCCTGCTGGATTTGGTGCTAAAAAGGCTAACTATAATGGTACCATTGAGATGACTAACATGACTGGTATGCAGGCCGCTACCGAGACCGCTGAGCTCGTTGCTGCTGAGATTGCTATTGCCGACTATGCTACTCATGAGAACGTATATGCCGTTGTTAAGGGTGTTACCGTTGATGGCAACACGCTTGTGATTGGTGAGGAGACACTTGCTATTTACAACCGCTTTGGTGTTACCTTCCCAACCGACGACAAGACTTATGACGTATATGGTGTAACTACTATTTACAATAACGCTCCACAATTATTGCCACTCGAGTTTGTAGAGGTTGCACAAGTTGTTGAGAACACTATCACCTTCGTGGCAGAGCAGGAAGGCGGCACAATCGCTGTGGCTCTTGAGGATGGAACAGCAGTAGAGAGCGGTGTCACCAAGGTTGCCGCTGGTGCCAAGGTTACTGTTACCGCTACTCCAGCTGAGGGTTACAAGCTCTCTGACCTCGTGGTTAAGTGTGGTGACGAGGTAATCGAGTTTGACGCTGAAGAAACCACTGGTCGTGCTGCTGAGTCACACACCTTTACCATGCCCGAGGGTGAAGTTTCTATCGAAGCAACATTTGAGGAAGAGACACCAACAGGCATCGAGAACCTCAGCATGGAGAACGTGAAGAGCGTACGCTACTACAATGTAGCTGGCGTTGAGAGCGCTACTCCATTCCAGGGTGTGAACATCGTGGTTCGTGAGATGAACGACGGCTCTAAGAGCGTTACCAAGATGGTAAAATAAGAGATAAATCTTTCATAAACTGAAAATGCCTGGCGCACAATTGCGCCAGGCATTTTTTTGACTTTGTTTTTTTTGTATTTGGTGTGCCGTGTTTTTGCCCACATAGTGTATAATTTTGTGTCGTAAATAGTAATCAACAAATTATACAGCTATGAAAAATATGGAAAACATCAACTCTTGCACATTTGGTGGCAACACGCCAGCCTTCGTGCGCCAACTTGTGAATGTTACAAGCAATGTGTGTGGCATTATGTTCTTTGTGACATTCTTGGGCTATATTGCCTTTCACTGCTTTTGACCGATTGGGCTGAAAAATCAAGGAGCAAGTACCGAACTTGAAGTACTTGCTCCTTGTGATTTTAGAGGCTTGCGCCTACATTATTTTGTCATGCTGCGCTTGCCTTTGCCTTTTTTGTTTTTCTTGTTGCTTTTAGTGCCCTTATCGCTTGTGCCCTTGTCGCTGTCTTTGGCTTGTTGGAGACCCATCTTGATGTTCTTGATGAGTGCCTCACTGGAGTAGGTAGCACCGGTAGCGACATCGGCTTTGAGGTTGATGCCCTCGTCCACCGTCTTGCCAATGAATTGCTTGAACACCTTCTCCTTCGCACGATTGAAATAGGAGGGAGTCTCCTTGTTGTCGAGGGCGGTAATGCTAGTGATTTTGCCGTTAGTGATTGTGATGTTCACCGGTGTGGGGCCGTTATATCCCACCACTTTCTTGGCAATCTCGCCGGTGTAAATGACTTGTGGACTGCCCGATTTGCCTTTTGCTAGAGCACTGGGCGCATAAGCAAGTGTGGCAACCAGTGCCACAGCTAAAAAAGCTGATTTGATTTTTATCATAATAGTGTGTGTTTTGTTTTTTCTGTCAATTAGACTGCAAACTTAGCGAAAATATTAACCATGTGAGTGCAAAAAAAGAGGATTTTAACAATTTTAGAGAAAAAAAAGGTGGAAAAATCCATTTTTTACTTTTTTTATCGCAGAGATTGCATTACCTTTGTTTTTTGATTTGAGGAATAGGCACGCAAAGCGGTGCCGGTGAAATGAAGTTAGACTAATGACAATGGACGAAGATATACAAGCGTGCATCGAGGTGTTGAACCGTGGCGGAGTGATATTGTATCCCACCGACACGATATGGGGCATAGGCTGCGATGCCACCAATGCCGCCGCCGTGAAAAAGGTGTATGACCTCAAGCGGCGCGACGATAGAAAGGCGCTGATTGTGTTGCTCGACAACGTGGAACATCTCGACCACTATGTGGTGAGTGTGCCCGAGATGGCACGCGAGCTGCTCGACGTGGCGGTGAAGCCTTTGACGATAATCTATGACGGAGCCTATAACGTGGCTCCTAATCTGCTTGGCGAGAACGACTCGCTGGGAATACGCATCCCTCACGAGGAGTTCTCACAGCGGCTGTGCTCTGAGTTTGGCAAGCCTCTGGTCTCGACCTCTGCCAATGTGAGTGGCGAGGAGAGTGCCAAGACCTTTGCCGACATTGGTGAGGAGATAAAGCAAGGAGTAGATTATGTGGTGAACTACCGTCAGGACGATACCAAGCCCCGCTCGGCATCCAATATCATCATGCTCCACAGCGACGGAACGTTTAAGATCATTAGATAAGTGTTAAGTGATAAGTTTTAAGTATTAAGTGTTAAGTTTTAAGTGATAAGCGTAAAGTAAATCTAGATAATCTAGAAAAACTGATAAATGAAAACAATAAAATGACTAGCGAGCAACGACAACGGCTTAGATATGTGCTTGGCGACTTTGTGTCGTCGAATGTGGCGTGGTTCCTTTTCAACCTGATGCGTTACAAGTTGGGGTTTGTGAAGGGGCAGTTGTCGCTTAACTCATTCTTGTTTTCCTATAATGTGATAATGGGGCAGGTGTTATTCCCGCTGCTCATGATGTTCGTCTACTATCTTTCGGGCTATTACAATGTGCCTTACCGCAAGTCGCGCTTGCAGGAGTTCATTATCACACTGCTGAGTGCCGTGTGCAACAGCTTCTTGATTATTCTTATTGCGCTCATCAACGATATGGTTCAGAGGCGCACAGAGAACTATGAGGTGATATTCCTTCTCGTGGGCACGTTGTTCTTCGTGGTGTATTTTGTGAGGTTGCTGATTACCAATGCCGTCACGCGCCGCATCAGGAGCGGCCAGTTGCAGTTCCGAGCCTTGATAGTGGGCAGTGGCGCCTCGGGATTCTCGTTCTATCAGCGGTTGAAAAAGAACATCAACACCTTTGGCTACGACGTGGTGGGCTTTGTGGAACTTCCTGGAGAAAATAGGGTGAAGGATATAGTGCTGCCAATCTATGCCTTTGATGACATTGTGCAGGTGTGCAAGGACCATCAGGTGAGCGAGGTGATAGTGGTTCCCACCAAGCAGAACATGGAGCAGATGCTGGCGATTATCGACCGCCTCTACACCTTGAATGTGCCCATCAAGATGACACCCGACAAGAAGAACGTGTTCATGTCGCGCGCAAGGTTCAGCAACCTTTATGGCGAACCGCTGGTGGATGTTGGCGGCAGCACCATGAGCGAGGGCGGCAAGAATATCAAGCGTGTGATGGACATCGTGGTGTCGGCGATAATGATGGTGCTGCTGCTGCCGGTGTATCTTACCGTGTCGATACTCATTAAGCTCGACTCAAAAGGTCCTATTATCTTCTCGCAAGAGCGAGTGGGTTATCACAACAAGACGTTCAAAATCTACAAGTTCCGATCTATGGTCGCCGATGCCGAGAAAGACAACACGCCGCAGCTGTCGAGTACCGACGACCCACGCATCACGCGCCTAGGGCATGTATTGCGAAAGTTCCGCATCGACGAGCTGCCGCAGTTCTGGAACGTACTCAAGGGCGATATGTCGCTTGTGGGTCCGCGACCCGAGCGCCAGTTCTACATCGACCAGATAGTGGCTCGCAAGCCCTCCTATCTGCTTGTGCATCAGGTGCGTCCAGGCATCACGTCAATGGGTCAGGTGAAATTCGGCTACGCCCGCAATGTCGATGAGATGCTTGAGCGCCTCGACTACGACCTTCTCTATATCGAGAATATGTCGCTCTTGAACGATGTCAAGATTCTCGCTTACACCTTAAAAATTGTTGTTACTGGCAAGGGAGTGTGATGAATAGCTATGGCAAGGTAAATAAGACTACCGACGAACCTGTGGAGCATGGCGTGACACGCTGGCTCGCTGCAATGCGCCATTGGCGTGAGAACCACATCAAGGAGAAAACCTTTGTGGTGATGCTCGCACTGGTGGTTGGCGCCGTCTCGGGTCTTGCCGCTGTGCTGCTCAAGTTCCTCATTGCCTTCATTGCTGGCGTGCTCACCAAGCATGTGCGTATTGCTGGTGGCAACTACGAGTATCTGGTGTTCCCGGTGGTGGGCATTCTGCTCGCGGGGATGTATGTGCGCTATGTCATCAAGGATGATATCTATCATGGAGTGACGCGCGTGCTCTATGCCATAGCCCAGCGCAAGAGCCGGTTGAAGACTCACAACATGTATGCCTCACTGGTGTCGTCGTCGGTGACCATAGGCTTCGGCGGCTCGGTGGGTGCCGAGGGTCCTATCGTGTTCACTGGTGCTGCCATAGGTTCCAATCTGGGGCAGTTTTTCAGGCTTTCGCCACAAACCCTCATGCTCCTTGTGGGGTGCGGTGCTGCCGCGGGTATCGCCGGCATCTTCAAGGCCCCCATCGCCGGCGTGCTGTTTACCATCGAGGTGCTGCTCATCGACCTCAACTCACGGTCGGTGGTGCCTCTGATTATCGCCTCGGTGACTGGTGCCACTGTGGCTTACGCTTTCACTGGCTATAACGTGGAGTTCTTCTTCTCTCAGAGCGAGCCGTTCTTCACCTCGCGCATCCCGTTTGTGATTTTGCTGGGTGTGTTCTGCGGCTTTGTGTCGTTCTATTTCAACAAGACGATAGAGATGATGGAGAATATGTTTGCACGCATCACCAATCACTGGGTGCGTTTCGCTATAGGTGCGGTGGTTCTCAGCTCCCTCATCTTCCTCTTCCCCGCTCTCTATGGCGAGGGCTATGGGGCTATCAACAGCCTGCTCAACGGCGATGTGAAGCCGCTCTTCGACAACAGCATCTTCTATGACTACCACAGCAACGTGTGGTGGGCAGTTGGACTGGTGGGCTGTTTGTGCTTCACCAAGGTGTTTGCCACCAGCGCCACTAACGGCGGTGGCGGAGTGGGTGGAACGTTTGCTCCCTCGCTCTTTGTGGGATGTATGGCGGGCTTTTTCTTCTCCTATCTGCTCAACAGCCTGGGCGTGGTGGATCAGAGCTTGCCCCTGTCAATCAAGAACTTTGCTTTGCTTGGTATGGCAGCTGTGATGGCGGGCGTGATGCATGCTCCGCTCATGGCAATCTTCCTCACCGCCGAGATGACTGGTGGCTATCAGCTGTTCTTGCCGTTGCTTATCGTCTCAGTTGTGTCCTATCTCACTTCGCGCATCCTGTTGCCCTACGGCATCTATTCCCGCCGTCTGGCGAAGCGTGGCGAGCTGCTCACGCACCACAAGGACAAGTCGGTACTCACACTGCTTAAAATTGATAGCGTGATAGAGAGTGATTTCATCCCAGTGCATCCCAAGATGAGTCTCAAGGAGATGGTTGACGTGATAGCGCAGAGCTCTCGCAACCTGTTCCCGGTTACTGATGAGGGTGGTCGTCTGCTTGGCGTGGTGCTTCTCGACGACATCCGCAACATCATGTTCCGCCCCGACCTTTATAGGAGAATTTACGTGGAGCGGTTCATGTCATCGCCCCCGGCGGTAATCGAGGTGGGCACACCTATGGAGCAGGTGATGAAAACTTTTGACGAGACCAAGGCGTGGAACCTCCCAGTGGTGGAGAACGGGAAATATGTGGGCTTCGTCTCCAAATCAAAGATTTTCAACTCCTACCGCGAGCTGCTAAAGCATTACAGCTACGATTAGTTTAATGCACAATGCATAATGCACAATTTGGAAATGCTAGAGACTCTAGTAAGTCTAGAATTTCTAGAAAAATATATAAGGTGGGTTCTATAAATTAAGAAAAAGTAATAATATGTGTTGGCTGTATTTTGTTTTCTGTCGGCATATTTTTACTTAAACTCTTGAAATGTAGCCCGCTACTATTCTTCAACTTTAAGAAAAAATATACTCGACATAAAATCAAAATCCATCTCAATTAATTTATAGAACCCACCATAAAAATGATATCTAAAGACGACCTTAGAATAGTATTTTTCGGCACTCCCGATTTCGCGGTTGAGAGCCTGCGGCGCCTGGTGGAGGGCGGTTATAACATAGTGGGCGTGGTGACGATGCCCGACAAGATTGCTGGTCGCGGGCACCGCCTGATGCAGAGCACCGTGAAGCAGTATGCCGTGGAGAAGGGACTGCATCTCATGCAGCCCGTGCGCCTTAAGGACGAGGCATTTGTCGAGGAGTTGCGGTCGCTCAACGCTCAGCTGCACATCGTCATCGCGTTCCGTATGCTCCCCGAAGTGGTGTGGGCTATGCCGCCGCTGGGCACCTTTAACCTGCACGCGTCGCTACTGCCCAAGTACCGTGGCGCGGCGCCTATCAACTGGGCGGTGATGAACGGCGACACCGTAACCGGCGTTACAACTTTCTTTCTCAAACACGAAATAGACACCGGCGACGTGATTCAGCAGCAGTCCATCGAGATAGGGCGCACCGACAATGTGGAGACCGTCCACGACCGCCTGATGATGCTCGGTGCCGACATGGTAATAGACACCGTGGACGCCATTATTGCTGGCACGGTAAAGCCCATTCCTCAAGACCAGATGCTCACCGCCGGCGAGCAGCCCACTCCGGCACCAAAAATTTTCACCGAGACGTGCCGCATAGACTGGACTCGTCCAGCCGAGCAACTCTATAACCACATTCGCGGACTCTCGCCATATCCCACCGCTTGGAGCGAACTTGTTGATGACGAGGGTAACACCCATCATGTTAAGATATTCACGACCAGTGAGCCAATAGCAAATGATGTGGCTGTAGGGACAAGGCGTGCCTTGTCCGTTGTGCCAGGCACTATCACCGCCGACGGTAAGCACCTCGTGGTGGCTTGCGGCGATGGCTCGCTCGAAATCCTCTCGTTGCAGCTCTCGGGCAAGCGCCGCATGCCAGCAGCCGACTTCATGCGAGGCTTTAACCTTGACGGCTGCCGCTTCGTATAACCCTCATGTGACTTTTCAACTCAAGTTTATAAAGTTGCTGATTGACTTAGCCGCAGTTATATAAAACAACTGTCACAACATCTTAACAACTTAAACAACAAAATAATATTGTTGTGTTTGTTATTAGTTTGTTGTTTTTGTTGTTTGATATAACGTCAGAACGGTGGCAAAAGGGTAGGCTTTAACAAAAAAATTAAGCGCAGCAATCCCCTGATGCAATTTTTTTTCAAAAAAAGAAAAGAATTTTCGGTTTTTATCGCTGTTATTGGGAAATTTATGTCTATCTTTGTAGATTGCATAGCAAGTGAGGCTTGTTGTGCAGGTGATTTTTGTTAAATAAATTAATTGTCGAAGGGTCTTGATATAAGGGCTAAACGACTTATAATAAAACGATTATAGTTATGTTGAAAAAATTCTTCTTGGTAGTTTGTGGGTCATTTGTCGGCAGTTTCTTGGCATTGTTTTTTTTCACAATTACCTCAATTCTCATGAGTTTTGTGATTTTTGGCTTAATGTCTTCAAAGATGGGTGTGAAGGTGGAGGATAACTCTATTCTCTACATCAGGCTCGAAGGAGAGTTGCAAGAGCGTCCATCGGAGATGAACCAGTTCATGGCAATGTTGACCGACGAGCAGCCGAGTCAAGACCTTAGCACACTCATCAAGAGTTTGGAGCTTGCCAAGGATAATGATAAGATAAAAGGCGTGTATCTCGACTGCCGCGGCATGGCGTCGGGTATGTCATCGCTCTATGAGCTGCGCAATGCCATCATTGATTTCAAAAAGAGCAAGAAATTTGTGTATGCCTTTGGCGACGAGGGTATTATGCAGAGTGACTATTATCTCGCCTCGGTTGCCGACAGCATCTTCCTCAACCCCGAAGGGGCGGTTGACATCCATGGACTTGGTGCCGCCACGCCCTACATGAAGAACCTTCTCGACAAGGTGGGAGTGGAGATGCAAGTGGTGAGAGTGGGCACCTTCAAGAGTGCCGTTGAGCCTTACATGCTCAGCGAGATGAGCGAAGCCAATCGCTTGCAGCAAGAGCACTACCTCGGTAGCCTGTGGGGGGTGATCTCAAAAGACATCGCCACTTCGCGCAAAATCGACATGGCTGCGTTTAATGGTCTCACCGACAGTGTGATGCTGACCATGAGCACTCAGGAACTGATGCAAAACAAGATAGTTGACCACCTGTGCTACCGCACCGAGATGGAAGACAAGCTTCGCAAGAAGACCGATGTGGAGATGAAAGACGATCTCAAACTTGTCACACCCGCTCAGCTCGTGCTCACCGACAACAAGAAGAAAGATGACGATAAGCAGATTGCCGTGATTTACGCCACAGGAGAGATTGACGGTTCCACAAGTTCGGTACCCGGAATGGGAGAGGAAGGCATCAACAGCGAGTCGATGGCGGCTACGATAAGGGACTTGCAATATGACGAAAATGTCAAGGGATTGGTGCTGCGTGTCAACTCCCCTGGCGGCAGTGCCTTTGGCAGCGAAGTGATATGGAAAGCTATCGAGGACTTCAAGAAGAGCGGCAAACCGGTGGCGGTGTCGATGAGCGACTATGCGGCATCGGGTGGTTATTATATCTCGTCGGGGGCACAGCGCATCTTCGCCGAGCCCACGACAATCACTGGCAGTATAGGCATCTTTGGAGTTATTCCTAATGCCAGCAATCTCATCAACAACACGCTGGGCGTGAAAATGGAGGAGGTGACTACCAACAAGAACGCTATCGCTGGAACGCTCTACAAGCCGCTCAGCGAGCAGCAGTATGCTGCCTTGCAGCGCATGGTGGAGAGAGGATATGACCTCTTCACTCGCCGCTGCGCAGCGGGTCGTCATGTGTCGCAAGACTCCATTAAGTCGATTGCCGAGGGACGCGTGTGGGATGCCGTCACAGCCAAGAATATAGGTCTTGTTGACGAGTTCGGAGGCCTGCAGTCGGCGATTAGCTGGGTGGCAAAGAAGGCTGGCGTGGGCGATGACTATTCTATCGTCAACCTGCCCAACGAGGATATTAACTTTATGTCTATGTTTGGACAGATGAGTCGCACTAAGGCCGAGGAAGACATGCAACGCCGCATGGGCATGTTCTACACCTACTACGAGAAGCTGCAGGCTATCCTCGGGCGTGAACAGGTGCTTTGTCTCATGGAACCAGTGGAGATTGACTTTTAAACTCGTTGATTGCTTGACAATCAATTAATTACCCCCTATACTCTCCCCTCTATACAACTTTACTACTTGTAAATAAATGGATTTTGACAACATAAAACGAATCAGCCGCAAAGTGCTTCTCGGCACAGAGAAAGTACTTCTCACACCCCTCTCATGGGGATATGGCGCTGGTGTGTGGATGAGAAATTTTGCTTTTGACAAGGGTATTCTCAAGCAAGAGTCGTTTGATGTCCCGGTAGTGTCGGTTGGCAATGTCACTGTGGGAGGCACAGGAAAAACGCCACATGTGGAATATATTGTCTCAAGGATGGGGCGGCGCTTTAACATCGCTGTCTTGAGCCGTGGCTACAAGCGTCGCACAAAAGGCTTCGTGATGGCTAGCGACAACCTCACCCCCGGAGATTTGGGTGATGAGCCTTACCAGATTTACCACAAATTCCGGGGACTTATCGATGTGGCGGTGTGCGAGAACCGCCGCAAGGGCATTGAGATGTTATTGAAAATCAACCCCGATATCGACCTCATCATTCTTGACGACGCATTCCAGCACCGTTATGTGAAACCCAAGGTCAATGTGGTGATGATTGACTACAACAGACCTCCGTTTGAAGACAAACTCATGCCGCTAGGACAGCTGCGAGAGCCGGCACACCGTGTCCTCAAGTGTGATATGGTGGTAGTGACCAAGTGTCCCGACGATGTGAAACCCGTGGACTTGCGCATGTTTAAGGAGCATTTGGAATTGTTCAAGTATCAGCAACTCTATTTCTCCAAGATACGCTATGGTGCCCCTGAGCCAGTGTTTCCCATTGGCAACCCCGAGCTCACCTCGCTCAACTGGCTCGACAAGGACGACCTGCTGCTGGGCATCGCCGGCATCGCCAATCCCCGTCCGTTCACCAAGTATCTGAAGCAGTTTGGCACTCGTCTCAAGGTGATACACTACGATGACCACCACACCTACACCCGCAGCGACTTCCGCTACATCTTCAAGGTGCTTAAGGAGCTTGAGGGGCGTCGCAAGTACATCATCACCACCGAGAAAGATGCGGTGCGCATACTCAACAGTCCTTATTACCCTCCCACCTGTCGCGACCAGATATTCTTCATTCCTATCCAGGCCGACTTCCTCAATTATGAGGATCGCGACTTCATCTATGAGCTGCAAACTCTCATCTCGGCAAATGACGATTAGTATATTTACCTTAACATAGATTGATTATGACAAAAGAAATTAACTGGCTGGAAAAAATCCAGGAGACCGCAACTTTCATCCGTGAGAAAGTGGGCGGCGAGATGCCCAAGGTGGCTATCATTCTAGGCTCCGGGCTGGGAAACCTTGCCGACAAAATCGACATTAAAGCTGCAATACCTTACGGCGAGATACCTAACTTTCCCGTTTCTACCGTTGAGGGTCACAAAGGGCAGCTCATCTTCGGAATGCTCGGCAAAAAATATGTGATGGCGATGCAGGGACGCTTCCACTACTATGAGGGATACTCGATGAAGGAGGCCACCTTCCCCATCCGTGTGATGAAGGCGATAGGCGTTAAGGTGCTGTGCGTGAGCAACGCCGCGGGCGGCATGAACCCCGACTTCCGTGTGGGCGACGTGATGCTCATCACCGACCACATCAACCTCTTCCCCGACCATCCTTTGCGCGGCAAGAACTACAACGAGCTGGGTCCCCGCTTCCCGGCTATGAACGA
>ERZ842401.2040-NODE-2040-length-27602-cov-10.011399_pt1 | contig 27602 bp, 29 predicted proteins | sample MGYA00521270_ERZ842401 | MGnify/ENA primary metagenome ERZ842401 (study PRJEB31892, sample SAMEA3878208) | bioreactor metagenome | biome: Moose rumen | place: Sweden | collected 2011-10 | study: EMG produced TPA metagenomics assembly of the PRJEB12797 data set... | reverse complement strand
TACCTGTGCCCTTTTTGTCTTACTTGTGAATGGATTATAATGCGTTTGCCCTGGCCACACCCTTAGCTTTTCTTTGCCAGTCATGCCTAAAAGATATTTCCTGACATAAGAACAAAGTATTGGAAATATCTCCCCACCTGCGCTAGAATTAGGGCATGGAAAAGATGAATCATTTGTTTTTTATGCTAAGCACGATTTTTTGCTTGGCCACAGCCTGTGCGAGCGGCTCTGCCGATGACATTGCCACGGCAAGTGACCAAGAAACTACCAGCCAGGGAGACGCTATGAACATTACGATAAAAATCACCAGCGACAGCGGGGAGCACACGCTGAATGCTACTCTTGCAGAGAACAAGTCCGCCCTTGCCTTTGCGGAACTGCTTAAAAAAGGCCCTGTCACCGTAAACATGAGCGACTACGGCTCTTTTGAAAAGGTCGGCTCTCTGGGAACGAGCCTTCCCCGCACAGACACGCAGATTACCACCGAGGCAGGAGACATCATTCTCTATCAGGGAAAGCAGATTACGATTTACTACGACACCAACAGCTGGAATTTTACCCGCCTGGGAAAAGTCACCGGCGTGAATCAGGCTGAATTAAAGGCAATGCTTGGAAAAGGTGACGTGACGGCGGTCTTCGCCCTTGCAGAATCTTCTCGTGCTGTCAAACTCAACTCTGGCTACAATATGCCAGTGCTTGGGCTGGGAACTTGGACTCTTACCGGCAGCACTTGTGAAAATGCCGTTTACGCAGCCATTAAAAACGGTTACCGCCTGATTGACACGGCAAAATACTACGGAAACGAAAAAGAAGTGGGAAATGCCCTCCATCGTGCGGTCGCAGAGGGCATCTGCAAGCGGGAAGAAATCTTTATTACCACAAAACTCCTTCCCTGGTCAGGCAATCCCGATTCAGACATTGAGGATTCTTTGCAAAAACTGGGCGTCAGCTACATCGACCTCTGCCTGCTTCATCAGCATGGCTCAGACTCCGAGGACGATGCGGTTTACAAAGCCATGATTCGTGCCGTCAAGGCGGGAAAAATCCGCTCAATCGGCATCTCAAATTTCTACACGGAAAAAACGGTGGCTCACTTCGTCAAGGATTTTGACCTTGCTCCCGCCGTAATCCAGAACGAAAATCATCTAGTCTATCAAAACAATGCACTTCGGGCCTGGTGCGCTCAGAAAAACATTTTTATCGAGAGCTACTATCCCTTTGGAGGACGGGGGCACACAAAAGAGCATTTGCAGAATCAGACCGTTCTGGAAATTGCCCGCGCCCACAATAAGACTGCCGCACAAATCATCCTTCGCTGGCACTTACAGGCAGGCTGTATAGCCATTCCGGGAAGCAGCAATCCCGACCATATCGCGGAAAATTTCGCCGTCTGGGATTTTTCCCTCACGGACAGCGAGATGAAAAAACTTGCCGCTTTGGACACTGGCCGACGATACGAAAACTGGTAGGGAATAGGAAAGGTAATTTGCTAGCCTATGGCACAAAAAAATTGCCGAATCCGCATGTATTTTAGTATATTTAATGCAATATGAATTTTGAACAGAACTTTGAGTATCAGACTTTTGACGGAGAGCGCGCCCTTTACGGCATAAAAAATGCGCTGGTAAAGAATTGCTCTTTTGACGGCCCTGCTGACGGCGAATCAGCCTTAAAGGAAGCAAGCAGCATTGAAGTAAAAGACTGCTTTATGAACCTGCGCTATCCTTTCTGGCATGTGACGGACGCAAAAATCAGCGGAAGCGAACTGACGGAAAAGTGCCGGGCTGCCCTCTGGTACGACAAAAATGTAGAGATTGATTCCTGCAAGCTTAACGGAATCAAGGCTTTGCGGGAATGTGACGGCATCACGCTCAAAAACAGCAGCGTCTCTTCGCCAGAATTCATCTGGAAGTGCAAGAATCTGACGGTTGAACACACAATAATCAGCGAGTCGGAATATCCTTTCTTTGAGGTGGAAAATGCAAAAATCACCGGCCTAAAAATGAAGGGAAAATATTCTTTTCAGTACGGCAAGAACATCGAAATCTGCGACTCGGACTTGGACACAAAGGACGCATTCTGGCACACAAAAGATGTGACCGTTCGGAACAGCACGGTCAAAAGCGAATATTTGGGCTGGTATTCAGAAAACCTTACCCTCATAAACTGCCACATCATCGGAACCCAGCCCTTCTGCTACTGCAAGAATCTTGTTTTGAAAAATTGCACCATGGAAGGCTGCGACCTTTCCTTTGAGCGAAGTTCAGTTCAGGCGGACGTAAAGGGAAAAATCGACAGTGTAAAGAACCTGCTTTCAGGCAGCGTGACGGCAGACGAAATTGGTGCTATCATTATGGAAGAATCTATTGTGGACGCGTCAAAAAGCACTATAAAAACATGTCGATAAAGCGTACAAAAAAGATTTTCCTCATTCTCTCTTGCGCTCTCGGTCTTTGTCTTTTTTTTCTTCTGCTCCTGCGTTTTTCGCCTTATACGGCTCTTTCTGACTTTCGGAAGCAGGCGGTTTCTACGCGGATTTATGATGTCCATGGAGAATTGATTCAGATTCTGCCTCTGGAGGAGGGCTTGCGGCGGGAGTGGATACCTCTGGAAGCGATACCGCCTTTTGTGCAGCATGTTTTTTTGCAGGCGGAAGATCACCGCTTTTTTCAGCACCATGGCATTGACCTGGGGGCGATTCTCCGCGCCACTTTTCAGAACGCCAGCGAGGGGAGGACGGTAAGCGGTGCTTCTACCGTTACCATGCAGCTTGCCCGTATCATCAAGCCTAATAGTCGGCGGACACTTTTTGCCAAACTGCTGGAAGCCTGTGATGCGCTCAGGTTGGAAATGCGGCTTAGCAAAAGCGAAATCCTGGAACTGTATCTGAACAGTCTGCCTTTTGGCTTTAAGGCAGAAGGAATTGCCAGTGCAGCCCGTACATTTTTTGGGCACTCTGTAAAAAATCTGACGCTGGAAGAGGCTTTTTGCCTAGCCGTTATTCCCCGCCGACCTGCACTTTACAATCCTTTGACGCAGCCCGACTATTGCGCAAAAGCCGCATTTGATTTGTACAGGACAAGTCTTTCGGAGAATGCTGTGCTCATAGGTCTGTTACCCGCAAATCTTCCTCAGGAGGAATTCCTTTCCGCTGCCAAAAAGGCCAAAGCCTTTTCCTATCCTTTTGAGGCTCCGCATTTTGTCCGCTGGCTTGCCGCTTACTCCCTTGCGGAACTCGGTCGCAAGGCGGACGTGCATACAACGCTTGATTTGGAACTGCAACATGTGGCGGAAAATCAGCTTGCTCGGGCGGTGGAGCGGTATGCGGGTAATCGTCTGACTAACGGTGCGGTTTTACTCTGCGACAGTCAGAGCGGTGCAATCCGTGTCTGGGTAGGGAGCGCGGACTTTTTTAACGAGGCCCACAGCGGTCAGGTGGACGGCGTGCTTGCCTTACGGCAGCCAGGTTCCAGCATGAAGCCGTTTTTGTATGCCCTTTCTCTGGAGCGTGGCTATAGTCCCTCATCGGTGCTGCCCGATATTCCCTTGGAATTTGGTTTTGACCGCCTCTATGTGCCCCAGAATTTCAACAACCGCTTTAACGGGCCTGTCCGCCTGCGGGTGGCATTGGCAAGCAGTCTGAATGTGCCAGCCGTCTATCTTTTAAATCAAATCGGCATGGAGCAGTATCTGCAAAAACTTTCTGACTTGCATTTTGAGTCGCTGAAAAATGCTGACCCTGGACTGGGACTTGCCCTGGGGAATGCAGAAGTGTCGGTCTTTGAACTTGTACAGGCTTTTTCAGTTTTCCCGCGGGATGGTCTTTTTCTGCCCCTGCATGCTCTTGCAGATACTGGCGGAATTGCACCAGAGCCCAGCCGTGTCTATGACGAAAATACCGCCCGCCTTATCTGCGACATGCTTTCTGACGCAGAAGCCCGCGCCATGGGCTTTGGCTTTTCACCCACATTCCGTACGCCTTTTTCTGCCATGTTCAAGACGGGAACGGCTAATCAATATCAGAACATCACGGCACTTGCCGCAAGCCCTCACTATACCGTGGGCGTGTGGATGGGAAATTTTTCTGGAGAAACCGTAATCGGAAAAACAGGCAGTTCCATTCCGGCCAAAATTGCGCGGGATTTGCTTGTGCAAGTGCAGGGGAGGAGCGGCAGGGATTTTCCCAAACCCGCCCAGTTCAGAAAAGAAAGGATTTGTGCGCTTTCTGGTATGCATGCCACTGCCCGCTGCCCAGATACGGTAAGCGAATACGTGGCCGCAGGCCTTTCCCCTGCCGACTGTAGCTGGCACACAGCCGGCGGTACCGCTTATCCTGCAGAATATGCCCCATGGTTCAGAATCAAAAACAGAAGCGGGGAAGTGGACGAGGCAGGAAAAAAACTGCTCATTACTTCTCCCCGTAGCGGAAGTCTCTTCTATTATGATGATTCAATTCCTCCTTCTCGCCAGAAACTTCTGGTGGAGGCCAGTGGCGGTACAGATGAAAAGGCAGTCTTTTTGCTGGACGGCAGTCTGCTTGTGGAAACAGTCCGCCCTTTTACGGCACAGGTTCCGATTGTGCGTGGAAAGCATCATGTGACCGTACAGTGTGGCGGCGAAAGCGCATCAATTGACTTTGAGGTAAAGTAGCAGTCCTTGCGGAGAACTTTTTCAAAATTGGCTTTTGCCTAGTCTCGATACTCGTACATGACTTTTACCAAGTCAGGGAAGCAACGGATAAAGGCTTCTGTTACTTCCGGCGCAAACTGAGTGCCCCGGTTCTTTACGATTTCTTCATAGGCATCCTGCTCATTCCATGCGTCCTTGTAGCTGCGCTTGCTGGTGAGTGCGTCAAATACATCTGCCACGGCGACAATGCGGCTTGAAAGGGCAATTTCTTCCCCTGCAAGGTGGCGCAGGTAGCCGTGACCATCCCAGCGTTCGTGATGCTGTGTGGCGACCAGCAGGGCTTCATGCATAATGTCTCCTGGAACATCCTTGAGCATAAGTTCGCCAAAATAAACATGCTGCTTCATGGTATTGTATTCTGCTTCAGAAAGCCGTGCAGGTTTTTCCAGAATCTCATTGGGAATCATCAGTTTTCCGCAGTCATGCATCATGGCGGCGATTTTTATGCGGTGCACGGTTTCTTCATCAAGACCCATTTCTTTTGCAAGCAGGGCAGAGTATTCCGACACGCGCTTAACGTGATTTCCCGACTGGCCTGACTTTCCTTCCAGAATCTCTGAAAAGGACTGAATCAGTTTGTCCTGAGTCTCCAGCATTTCTTTGTTCAGTCTGGTGATTTTTTTCAGGTTTTCTTCCGCTGTAAAACGTCCGCGAATCCCCTGTGCAATGGTTTTGGTGAGCAAAAACTGCATGCAGACAAAAATGAAGGCGATGACACAGGTCCATGCATAGGTCTGATTCATCATTGCATCGGAAGCCTTTGCCTGAGTGATACTGGAGAGGGTGTAGACTTCTGTCATTGAGCCGATAATCAGCAGATAGAAAATAATCGAAACGATGACAAAGGGCTGGTAAGAAATGGATGCGTCATGTTTGGTCAGAAAAGAAAATTCCCGTGCGGCAATCAGGCTGAAAAAGACTGTCAGCAAACAAGACGTACACAGCATAGCCAGCCCCGGCATATTTATGGAGCTTGCCGCAATTACAAGGGCACTTCCGTAAATAAGGGCGGCCAGTCCGCGGGTAGAGGCGATAATGCGCTGATAGGAAACGATTCCCCCTACCAGGGCAAGCACGGAAAGCATGGTTGTACCTCCGATTTGCAGCAGGATAAGGGTTGCCTCCTGATGGAATTGCCTTGTTGCAATGGTGAGCGCCGTAATCAAAAGACGGATGCCAAAGACATAGGTGAGTGGAGAGACAAGAACTACAAGCAGAACTCCTGCGATTTTCTTTTGAGTTGCTTTCGTCCTAAAAAAGAATGTATAACTGACTCCTATCAGCATGAGCGAAGGAATCAGTGCTGAAAAAAATTGCAAACTGGAAAAAAGAGAGACATTATGCATATCCTCATCATAGCATGAAAAATAAAAGAAAGCAAAGCGGATTGAAAATGCTCAAAAAAATTGAAGGGTGTATCGTTATTTGCAACAGATGTGTGCTATACTGATGTTATGAATATGCCAGTAATGAAGAGTCGTGTCTATGCGGCAATCGACTTAAAGTCCTTTTATGCCAGCGTGGAGTGCAGGGAGCGGAATCTTGACCCGCTGACTACACGGCTTGTTGTGGCCGATAAAAGCCGCACCTCCAAGACCATTTGTCTCGCCGTCACGCCCGCCCTCAAAGCCTATGGACTTTCTGGCAGAAGCCGTCTTTTTGAAGTGGAGGAAAAGGCTCGCGAAATCAAGCGGCGCACGGGAAAAGAACTGGACTACATTGTGGCTCCTCCCCGCATGGCTCTCTACGTGGAATATTCAAAGCGTATCTATCAGATTTATCTGCGGTTTTTTAGCGAGGAAGACATTCATGTCTATTCAATTGATGAAGTCTTTATTGACCTTACAAGTTATCTTCCGTTATATAAGCAGACGGCCCATGCATTGACCCGCACGGTTATCAAGGCAATTCTGGAGGAAACGGGCATCACCGCTACAGCGGGAATCGCGCCAAACCTCTATCTGTGCAAAATCGCCATGGATATTGTAGCCAAGCATATTCCCGCTGACAAGGACGGTGTGCGCATTGCAGAACTGGACGAAATGAAGTACCGTCGGCAGCTCTGGACGCATCGTCCCCTTACGGATTTCTGGCGGATTGGAAAAGGCATTTCCGCCCGGCTGGAAAAATACCGCATCTTTACCATGGGAGACATTGCCCGACAGGTCCTAAAAAATGACCGTCTTCTATACCGTGAGTTTGGCATTGATGCGGAAATCCTTATTGACCACGCATTCGGTTACGAGCCCTGCACTATGAAGCACATAAAATCCTACAGGAGCCAGCAAAAATGCCTGAGTTCAGGCCAGGTGCTTCATCATCCCTATAATTTTGAAAAAGGACGGATTATCATTCGGGAAATGGCAGAGGCTCTCGCCCTTGATTTGTTCCAAAAAAAGCAGGCGACAACTTCCCTTACGTTGATGGTCGGCTATGACAAGGAGGGATTGGAAAACTTTACAGGTGAACTTGTCCGCGACTATATTGGCCGCCTCATGCCAAAGCCTGCCCATGGTACAGTGTCTTTTGGTCAGGCGACAAACTCCAGCCACACCCTTGTGGAAGTGGCTCTTGCCATTTATGAAGCCACCGTCCTAAAAGACTTGATGATTCGTCGCGTAAACATTGCGGCGGGCGGACTTCAGGACACTGAGGACGTGCAACTGGACTTGTTTGGCGAGCCTCTTTCCGAGCAGAAGGAAAGCAGCCTGCAGGAAACCCGCCTTTCCATTTCCCGCCGGTACGGAAAAAATGCTCTTTTAAAGGCTATGGACTTGCAGGAAGGTGCCACAACTCGCGACCGAAACAATCAGATTGGAGGACATCGGGCATGATGAATGAAGCAGAAAAAGAATGTCTGGAGCGGTATGGAGATATCCTCGAAACTTCATGGCCACAAGCCTCCAGCCGAGAATCCATGCCTCTGGAAAAACGGGCGAAAATTTTTCTTCCCTTTGCGGCGGTGGGCGGAAAAGATTTTATGACGGAAGCCGGAGTGTGGAAGTCATAAGACAGTTCCAGACCGATGTTACCCTTTGCATAAATCCGTGTTTTACTTTATAGTAGTTTAAAGAAAACGCAAGTGTTCTTGCTGACTTGTATGGAGTAAAAAAGTGAAAAAACGCTTCCTTCTGATTTCTATGCTGACCCTGACCATTCTTGCCCTTACGGGATGCACGAGTTCCCGCTATCGGGCAGAAAAATATGTGTCTGCGGTATTTTTTGCAAATGACAAGTTGCCGTTTGCGGATGCAACTGCCGAAAGTCTTTTGGACACCCTGTGGATTTTCTTTTCGGATGCATCCTTTGAGCAGTATGCCATCTATCCCGATGGAGGGGTAAGGCGTTTCCTCGCAGGAACGTACAAACTTATCGGAGAAGCCGCTCCCGACTCAGACTTCTCTGCTGACCGCCAGATTGAACTGACTGTAGCAGAAGAACCCCGTACCTTTTTGATTTCAGAACAGTTCGGGTCAAAACTCTTTGAAAAAACAGGCGGAACAAAACATGTGCTCTCACTTTTTGTGGGTGACAACCGTCAGCCTTATCCTGCAGATGACGGTAGCGAGCAGTATTTGGACACGGTCTGGCTCTATTATTCTGATACAACCTTTGACCAGTATGCCATTCTGCCGGACGGTAAGGTTGCCTATTTCAGCACAGGACTGTACAAACTTTCAGACAAAAAAGAAAGGGTTGTCCTGCCCGGAAAAGAGTTCACCTTGCACCGTACCAAAAAATACCAGAAGGGTGAGGGACTGGTTTCCTATCATTCAACCCATGTGTATCAAAAAGAGTTGGATGATTTTGTCTTGGTGTATGCCATGCCCACCGTTAAGGTTGCATCATCATCCGTGCGCTGAGTTTTGCTGCACCTGGAACAGTAATTCTTTTCTATAGTCAAACCATTCTGGCACTTTTACCTTTTTTGGAATACGGCGGGACTTTCTTTCAGCACCATCTGCTAAAGCCTCCGCCGCTTTTTTTGCCTCGCTGCGCTCAAGCCATCTTTTAAAGAGTTTTTTTATTTGCTCACGGAAGACGAATTCGCTTGCATAGGGTGTGTAGATTTTGATGGCATCGCTGAGGGAAAGGTCGGTCTCTTTTGCAAGTTTTTCTGCGGTCTTCATCGTAAACCATGCGTCTGAGCGGCTGTCGTGAAAAGTCATTCCCTCCGTTTCAATGCCCAGTTTTTCCACAAAGGCACTCAAGCTCCCCTGCAGGCAGTAGTGTTTTTCAAGAATGGTGTGCATGTCCTGGCAGTAAAAGATGATTTGCGGAAGGTTGTAGCGCAGACATTCGGTGGTAATGGTTGCCACGTCATTCTTGCAGCCAAAGCCAAAAATCAGCCTGTCCTTTGCGGAAAGCAAGGCCTGTATCTTGGAATAATACTGGGGAAATTTCGGCTGCCTCTGGTATTCATTCCTGCTGTGGGTGAGCCGGCATTTTGACCCCTTCTTAAAAAGATACCAGTCAAAGGGCGCGTCGGGATTTATCAGAATGTCGTCCGTTTCGATTATAGAAAAATCAGCATTGCAGAGCACGTAGCCAAAGGAGCAGATTTTTCCAAAACCGCCAAAGGAATTTGCGTTTTCGATGTCAAAAAAAAGATAGGTCATAAGGCAGTATAGCGGAAAAAAAGTTTTCACGATAGTACTTTTTTTTACTTGACAAAATAAAGTGGGGGGGGGTAAAATGTATAGTATATTTTTCTTGTGAAGGAGTTTACAACTATGAAGAAAGCGATGAAGTCTTTTTGCCTGCTGATGGCAATGGTCTTGCTCTGTGCATTTTCCGCCTGTAGCAATAATGATGATGACAGTCCAGCCCCTGCGCCAACGGATGACGTGACGAAAATTTCCAGCGGCGACAGTTTTGAACTGGACGGTGAAACCTACGTTGTGCTTACCAATACCTACAACACCAGTCAGAGCCAAAGCATGGTCCGTTCTGCCCGTGCGGCAACAGTTGAACTGTCTGCTGCCCAGAAAAACCTGATTGACAAATACAAGGAATGGGTCAACGTAAAGCAGATGCTCGCCCAAATCGGCGTGACGGAATACCTTTCGCTTGTGTCGGAGGATTCGCTCAACGCGGGAAAAATCTCTGCGGACTCAGACAAGGCAAGCAGACTGCCTGTTCAGAATACAACAGGTGTTATATCGCTAGGGGATTCCATTTATTTTTACAATAAGGATAAGGTTAAAATCGCTGAATTCCAGATGAATTGGGAATCCAGCAAAATGTATGCCGCGCTTACTGGTGTCGGTAGTGAGGTAAAAGACCTGCCTGCAATCCAGTGGATGGAAAAAGCACTGGGGGTGAGCGAGGCTCAAAAGACTGAAAGTCTTCCCTTTGTCCGCAAAACATACACGGTGGATTCTGACGCATACGCGACTTTCCGCGCATCCTATGAGCCGAATGCTTTTGTGGTGATATCTTTCCCCGAAAATCTGAATGCAGCCGACTTGTATAAAAAGCAGTCTCTGCAATATACATTCAAATACGCAAAAATCCCCGAGGACGCAACTTCAATGGATGATGTAACAGGCTTGACCATCAAACTGGATTCAACGCTGACAGAAGATCAATTCAAGGAACGAATCAAGACCTATTTTAACCGCCTGTATTATGTAAAAATCGGAGATGTGGTAAAGAGTACCTATTGCGAGTATCCTGAGCAGAAGTCAGGGGATGAAACTTATTCGTTTAATACATTCGCACTTTGTGAGTATCTCACTAACATGTTCTATCAGGCGCAAAAACGGGTATATCCCTCTGGTGAAAAACGCGTACAGCTTCAGGCAACTGGAAAAGGCGAGGTGAAGGGAGATATAACAGAAGCAGTTTATAAAAATCAACTGACGGTTTACACCAACAGGGGTGCCGACAGCGATGTGATTCGCCTTGTCCAGGATATAACGGGAACGGCGGCAGCTGACATTGCGAATCCTGCGCTAACCATTCGTCTGAAAAAAAATAACTATGATTCTGAAAAAACGCTTCTCAATCAGACGGTAGCAGTTTTCCTCAATGCAACTGCTTCTGGAACCGCTGCAGAAACCTGTACTCTTTCCGAAGCGATTGCGAAATATCTGCCCCATGCCATTGCCTTCAGCACGGATACAGCAAAAATCAACGGATACACACTACCCAAGACGATGTATGCCCGCGCAAAATTCCCCGAAAAAGGACACAACAAAGACTATACGGTGGTCGCGCTTACGGCAACGGCTGCGGGAACAGACGGATTTACCTATGATTTGGAGACGCCAAAGACGCTGCAAAGCCTTGAAGAGCACGCTGTTCCAGAGTTTGTCTACACCTTTGCCACTCATCAGAATGCAATCTTTGGCACAATGGATTACACTGGCGAAGAGACGGTCTTTACGGCAATCGACAATGCTGCTGACCTTCCTGATCAGGACGCTACATCAGTCAATTTTGCCGAAAAAGTGATTGGAGACTTTACGGTTGCGACGGGCGCAACGCTTACAAAACAGATGAAGGATGTAGAAGGCGTTTCTACCTATCAGGATTATTATGTTCTTGTGGGAAAGGCGACGGTCAATAACGTAGAAATATACGGAAAAAGCGGTACGTCTATGCGCCTGAAAGTTCCTGGCGAAGCGAACACTGGGGTAAAGTATGTGAATTTCAACGGTGGCTCACTGGATGCCTTTAATGAAACGACCAAAAAATCTGCCGGTGTGGCAATTCCCGCTGTTGGCGCGAGCGTGACGCTTTCTTCGGTAAACTCTTACGTCAAAGTGCCCTGTACATCAAGCAAGAAACTCACATTCAATGCCTTCACCACTGCAAAAATATCGCAAACACAAAATCATGGAACATTTATTGTCACTGATGCCGATGGTGCTGTGCTCCTTTCTGAAAAGGCGGTGGCAATTTCAGAAGATGTCGCAAAAATGGAAGATACGACAGTCGGTGCAAAAGACTACACGCTGGACATTACCGGCACGGTCTACATTTTGTATTGCCGGCCTGAAGGCATTTCTACTGGCGGTGGCAGTATCAACAGCATCACGCTAGAGTAGGCGGTCTTTTCCCAGACTCATTTTTCTGCAAAAGTCCGTCGTGCAATTGCCGTGCGGCGGACTTTTTTGCTATACTTAGCCCATGGACGAAACTGAACACAAAAATATCGCCGTGCTGATTGATGCTGATAATACGCCCGGAAAAAAACTGCGGGCAATCTTGCAAGAAATAGCGGTGCACGGACACATCATAACCAAACGGGCCTACGGCGATTTTTCATTACCCACGCTTAAAAACTGGAAGACAGAACTGAATGACAATGCCGTTATCCCCGTACAGCAGTTTGCCTACACCCAGGGAAAAAATTCCAGTGACAGCGCGATGATTATTGACGCAATGGATTTGCTCTACACGGATAAGTATGACGCGATTGCCCTGGTTACCAGTGACAGTGATTTTACCAAACTTGCCACCCGCCTCAGGGAAAGTCAGCTCTACGTGTTCGGCGTGGGGCAGAAGAAAACGCCCCAATCATTTATCAGTGCCTGTGATGACTTCATTTATATAGAAAATTTGGTTACCGAGGAAGAAGAGACCCCTGAGGAAGACGCAGCCTTTGCCGAGCAGAAGCGCAAGAGCCACAAGGCGGCCGACAAGCCTAAGAAAAATCTGCTGGGCTTGCTGCGAAAGAATAAGGACGGCGAGGTTGCCATGAGTGACCGCCAGTTCAGAAAGATTTTCAAGTTGCTCAATACCGCCTACGACAAATATGCCGATGAGACGGGGTGGGCAGACGTGAGCGCAGCCGGTTCTTTTTTCAAGCGTCAGGATCCCGGTTTTGATACGGTTGACTACGGCTTTCGCAAGTTGACTGACTTAATCGAATACTTTGACGATGACTTTGAGATGAAAAAGGAAAATATGGGAAACCGCCGGCACGTAACGTTCTTTTATCGGCCGCTGGAAAAATAGAGGGTGAAATCTGCGGAAAATTCCTTTTCTCCCATTGACTAAGAGACGGATTTTTTGATAACATATCATACTATATCATAGTCTGCGGAGAACCCGTTACCCTTCGCGGCGATTTTTAGAGGTTTTAAGATGTACGCACTTTTTGAATATAAGGGCAAGCAGTACAAGGCTGAAAAAGACGCACTGATTCAGGTTGACAAGATTGACGCTGAAAAGGGCGCAAAGATTGACATTGATTCTGTTCTTTTGGTGAGCGATGGCGACAATGTAAGCGTCGGTGCACCGTATGTAAAGGGCGCAAAGATTGAAGTGGAAGTAGAAGATGCTGTCCGCGACAAGAAGGTGCTTGTTTTCAAGTACAAGAGCAAGAAGGACTATCACCGCTTCATTGGTCACCGTCAGGAATACACCAATGTGCGCGTAAAGAATATTGTCGTTGCGTAAGTGACGGAGGTTGTCTGCTGTGACAACACTGACGCTTGTTTGCGGCAAAAACGGTGTCCTTAGGTCTTGTAAGGCCAGCGGACATGCGGATTATGCGGCAAAAGGATACGATATTGTCTGTGCGGCGGTAACGGTTTTAATGCGTACTGCCATGCAGACGCTTTCGGAGACTGATGGCGTCGATTTTCATGCAGATGTCAAGGAGCGCGGTTTTCTTGCGTTTGACGTGGCGGCTGCTTCCGAAGATAAGCGGGAATGGCTCATCTGCATGGCGGACTTTTTGGAGCGTGGTTTCAGTTCCTTGCAGTCCGAATATCCGCAGTTTGTAAAACTGCAAAAACAAATATTGGAATGAGAGCCGCAAGTGCGGCAGAGCGGAGGCAAATATGGGACGCAGTAAGGGCGGTAGCGGTGCAAAAAACGGACGCGATTCAAACCCGAAACACTTGGGTGTAAAGAAATACGGCGGTGAAGTAATTACAGCCGGGTCAATCATCATCAAGCAGCGTGGTACAAAAATCCACCCTGGTGATAATGTAAAGCGTGCTGGAGATGACAGCCTGTTTGCTTTGGTAGACGGCAAGGTTGTGTTTGGCGAACGCAAGAACAAGAAAATTGTGTCTGTCGTAAAGGCATAAGTTCTTATCAGATGATTGTAGGTACCCGAGTTCACGCGCTGAATTCGGGTATTTTTTTGCCGTGTACAAGCGGGGTTGATTTTTACAGGTGACCTATGAATTTATTTGCAGACGAAGCGATAATCGAAGTGCAGTCAGGTAAGGGCGGCAACGGCTGTATTGCCTTCCGTCGGGAAAAGTATGTTCCCATGGGCGGCCCCAATGGCGGTGACGGCGGCAAGGGCGGAGACGTGATTTTCTGTGTGCGCCGTAATGTAAAGACCCTTGCCAATATCCGCTACAAGCGTTTTTTCCGTGCAAAAAATGGCGGTGACGGGCAGAGCTGGAACCGCTACGGGCGCGACGGAGAGGACGTGACGATTGCCGTTCCTCCGGGAACAACGATTCGTGATGCAGAAACCAACGAGCTTATCCATGACTTTGCCACTGACAGTGAAGACGCACAGTTTACTTTTTTGACGGGCGGCAAAGGCGGCTGGGGAAACGTACATTTTAAGACTTCCACCAATCAGGCGCCCCGCCGTGCAAATGCTGGGCAGGATGGCGAATACCGTAAACTCCGTCTGGAACTTTCAATCATGGCGGACATCGGTCTGGTGGGCTTTCCCAATGCGGGCAAATCCTCGCTTTTGGATGCCTTTACCAACGCACGGCCAAAAATCGCTCCCTATCCCTTTACCACAAAGATTCCCAATCTTGGCGTACTCCGCGCTGACGATGAAACGGATGTGATTATTGCGGATATTCCGGGCATTATTGAAGGTGCGAGCGAAGGCGCGGGCTTAGGCATTCAGTTCCTCAGGCACATTTCCCGCACGGCAGGACTTATCTTTATGATTGACGTAAGCGAGGATGCCTGTCTGGGAGCCTTTAAAACCTTGCGGGGAGAATTGGAGGGCTATTCAAAGGAACTCCTTTCCAAGCCCCATATCGTCCTCTGCAATAAAATCGACGAGGAAGGTGCAAAGGAGCGGGCAGAAAAAGTCGCTGCGGAAGTCAAGGCACTGGAGCCGAATACCCAGGTCTTCAACGTGTCTGTTATCCTGCATGACGGTCTGAATGATGTGCGTCTTGCCATTTTGGACATTATGCGCACGCTGGAAAAATCTGGAGCCGATGTGGCTGTGTCCGGCAAGACGGAAAAATCTTCCTTTTTGCAAAGTCGCTCCGTTGATGATACAATGGAAGAACAGTTTCCAGGGCAAGAACAGTGAAAATCGCAATCTTAGGGGGAAGTTTTAATCCTCCTCACATAGGACATCTCATTCTGGCGGATACGGTCTGCACCCAGCTTGGCTACGACAGGGTGCTTTTTGCTCCTGTTTTTAATCCACCCCACAAAGAACTGCGCCATGCGGCCTCTCCTGAGCATAGGCTTTCTATGGTAAAAAAAATGGCGGAGGAAGACAGTCGTTTTGCGGCCGAATCATGCGAAATTGACCGCAAGGGAATTTCCTACACCTATGATACCGTTTGCTTTCTGGAAGAAAAATACAGGGATGTCCTCACTGATAAAATCGGCGTGATTATGGGGCAGGATTTGGCGGCCGATTTTGGCAAGTGGGAAAATGCCGCAAAACTTGCGGAAAAGGCCCGGCTTATTTTGGCTTTGCGCCCCACGGAAATCAGAAACAGGGCATTTGAAAACAAGGCAAAAGGAGCCTACGCCCATCACGAAAGTGAATTCAGCATAGAAAACTATCCTCATGTAGTGCTGACTAATCCAGAGGTTGCCATTTCTTCCACGGATATCCGCGCCCGGGTGGTACATGGAGATGCCTGGCAGTATCTTGTGAGCCGTGGCGTATACAACTATATCCGTGAGCAAAAACTCTATGGCTATGGACTTTTGGAACGGATTCAGACCTTTGCAAAAGAAAATCTGTCGGAAAAACGCTATGAACATTCGGTGCGTGTCGGCGAGACTGCCGCAAAAATGTGTGCGCTCTATGGCGAAGACCCCTTTAAGGGAAAACTTGCCGGCATAGCCCACGACATTTGCAAGGAAATCAAGGGCGAGGATATGCTGGCTCTTGCAGAGCAGGACGGAAGACCCATAACTGATTTGGAAAGGGACAAACTTTCCCTGCTCCACGGTCGCGCGGCGGCAGTCAGATTGCACAGGGATTTTGGCATAAGCGATGAAGACCTGCTGGAGGCGGTGGCAAATCACACCTTTGGCGGTGAAAATCTCTGTAACCTTGCAAAGATTGTCTTTGTGGCAGATAAAATCGAGCCGGGGCGGCCTCAGTCTACTGACGAATACCGCGCCAATCTCTTTTCTATGCCCCTTACTGCCATGACGCTTTCTGTGGTACAGGAAAATATTGACTATCTGCACAATAAAGGCAAGGCTGTCGCCGATGTTTCGCTTAGATTCTGCGAGGAACTTAAAAAAGCGGCGGAAGAGACAGGCATGAAGGGGGAGGCCTAATGAAACTGCGAAAAACGACTGGGCATAAGGGTGCCGTATTCCTTTTTCTGATTCTGGTGATTTTGGTGAGCGCGACGGTCTTTATTGCCCTGTCACTCAAAACCAATGCCGTTGACGAAAACCTCAAGAATGACCAGGTTATCAAGACCCTGTTTGTCATGGAAGACCGTAATCAGGTGCTTTTTACCGATGTTTTCATCTATTATCCAGTGTCTCAGCGCGGTGCCTTGATAAACATTTTGGGAAATACCGGTGCAATCTTCCAGAGTATCGGACGCGTTGACCGTATTGACGCGATTTACACCGAGCGTGGCATTTCAACCTACAAGGCGGAAGTTGAAAAACTCATCGACATGACCATTCCCTTTTACGTGGTGATGAATCTGGATAAGTTTGACGAACTGACTGACTTGCTGGGCGGCATGAAGGTTTTTGTGCCCTCTCCCGTGGACGTAAAGACCAGTGAGGATGAACGCTGGCTGCTTCCCAGTGGCGTGGTTACTCTGGACGGCGACAAAATCAAGACCTATCTGACCTACCGTGAGCCAGACGAAAACGATGATGCGCTGGAAGACCGCCGCCAGAATGTGATGATTGCCCTGCTTGCGGCCTTTAAGCAGAATGCTTCGGTCATGCTGCAGAAAGATAATTTTGAAAACTATGCAAAGCGTCTGGAGTCAAACATCAGCGGTGACAATCTGCGGCGGCTTATCAGCGAATTTTCCAAGGTTGATGCGGACAAACTGGTACCCCGCGCCCATGAAATTACTGGCTCAAAACGCTATGTTGACGGCAAGGAACTTTTGTTCCCTTACTACGACGGTCAGCTGATTAAGGATGTTGCCCGCCAGGCCACCAACGCATTGATTTCTCTGGATGAAACGGGTACCAACCGAATCTACGTACTGGAAATTCAGAACGGTACGACGGTGCAGGGCTTGGCGCGAAATACATCGGCATTGCTGCAGAGTGCAGGCTATGACGTGCTCAGTACCCTGAATGCGGATAAAAATGACTATGAAAAAACCGTGATTATCAATCACATCGGAAACGCCGAGGTGGCAAAAAGCCTTGGTGATTTTATTCACTGCGAGAATATACTGGAAGAGGAAATCCAGTCTGAAGCGGCAGGACTGGATTCCAGTTCAAGCGTGGACTTTACGATTATTCTCGGAAAAGATTTTGACGGACGCTACGTCCGCTAGGAGGCATGAAAAAATGGCAAAATCAATACAGGAAGAAGCCTTGGAAATCGCACGGCTTTTGGAAGACGGCAAGGCAGAAAAAGTGACCGTCATCGACGTGTCTGAACTGAACAGTTGGACGGATTTTTTTGTAATCGGCACCATCCGCAGCAGAATGCAGGTGCAGGGCTTGCAGAAACAGGTGAAAGACTATGTAAAGGAACATGACATGCAGATTCACCTGACTAACCGCAAGCAGCCTGACGGAGACGAATGGAATCTGATTGACATTGGTCCTGTTGTAGTGCACTTGATGTCGCCGGAGGCCCGTGACTTTTACGAGTTGGAAAAACTGTGGCACGCAGGCAAAGTGCTTACATAAAAAATGGGGGTTCTTTGCAGAAAATGATTTTTGCAAGGAACCCCATTTTTTTTGTATATTACTCCTGAATAGGTGCTATGCGCCGTTAGAAGTCTTCGTCAGACTCGTCTTCAAAGTCTTCGTCCACTTCATCGTTGAATCCGTCTTCTGAATCGCTGTAGTTTTCGTAGTCGTCTTCAAATTCTTCATCGAATTCATCATCGTACAGCGTCTCATCGTCAAAGTCATCGTATTCACTGTAGTCATTTTCTTCGTAGAACTCGTCTTCCTTGTCTGAATCGGAAATATCGTCATCATCATATTCGTCATCGTAAGAAAAACTCATGGCTGCTGCAGACATAAAAATTGATGAATCATCAGAATTGAGCTTCATGTGACCTCTCAAATAATATAAAGCGATGTTTAAACTGTAGATGAGAGTAGCCCTTTAGTCAATGGAATTTTAGTGAATTTAACAGAAATTTACAGAAAATATCGCATTGTATAAATCAGCAAAATATCCTACAATCATATTACTTTGGAAGACTGTTACAAGATTCTGGGCGTGCGGCCGAATGCAACCCTTGCTGAAATCCGGCGTGCCTATCGCGAAAAAGCAAAAAAACTGCACCCCGATGCATCAGGAAAAGTTGAGACTACCAAACAGTTTCAGCTGCTGGTAAAGGCCTACGAAACCCTTTCCGATGCCAAGCAGCGTTCTCTTTTTGACGAAGCCTTTTTCATGCGCCATCAGGCAAAGACCTTCCGTTCCACCAATTCCTTTGACTACCGCACCTGGCTCCTTGCGCGGACAGATGAAGAAAGCCGTTCAAAACTCATTTTTTTTGACCTCATGCATGGTCATGAAGATGACGCAGTGGCAGAGTTTAAGCGCATGAGCATGAATCACGCAGGTTTCCGCCTTGCCAAGTGGTTTACCCGGGAAGACTTTATGGATTACGGCTTTATCCTTGCCGAAGAATTGATTTTGCGGGATGAGTACTACGATGCCTTTGTCCTTCTTGAGCAGATTATCCGCATGGAATATTCCTACGCCTATTTCCGCATTTTTTTCCCCGAAGTGATGGATCTTGCCCGCACTGTCTTAAAATATCGTCTGGAAGGCAGGGTAAACGATGAGCTTGCCCTGGACAGCTGGGAGCGCGCCCTGGAACTGGGCTTTGGCAACAAGGACGATGCCTTTTTCCTCCGCAAAATGGCCGCAGCCTACCGCCGCATAGGTGATGAAAGCACCGCCCGCATATGCGACGAAGAAGCGGCACGACTGGCGGGGTGAAAAACACTCTGTGTCTGTTACTCTCTGCTAACACTTTTCATTCCTCCTGCTTTGTGATACACTCTGTGCGTTATGATTCGCTTAAAGAATGAGAAGGAAATTGACGGCATCAGGAAGTCTTGCCATGCACTGGCAGATTTGTTTCGCGAAGTGATTCCCCAGGTAGAACCGGGTATGAGCACAAAAGACATTGACGATTTGGTGGTAAGGTTTATCAAGAAAATCGGTGGAAAGCCGGCCTGGTATCGTGAGGATTTTCCGGGGGCGGCCTGTATCAGCGTGAACAACGAGGTGATTCACGGTGTACCCTCAAAGCATAAGCTTGTTCATGACGGCGACCTGGTTTCGCTGGACATCGGCATTGATTTGGACGGTTATATCAGCGACTCCACCCACACAGTCATGCTGGGAAACGTAAAGCCTGAGTACCGTAAGCTGGTGCAGGCAACGCGGGAAAGCCTTGCGGCGGGTATTGCTGCCTGCGTAGCGGGAAACAGAATCAAGGATATTGCAAATGCGGTAAACGATGTGGCCTACGGAAAGTACGGCTATGGCGTGGTCTACGAGTACTGCGGTCACGGCGTGGGACTGGACGTGCATGAGGATCCCTCTGTTCCCAATGTCTGGTCTGGCGGTGCAAATCCCCGCATTCAGGCGGGCATGGTGCTGGCGATTGAACCCATGATTAATCTGGGAACGGCAGACGTGGACACGGATGAAAAAAATGGCTGGACGGTGCTGACTGCTGACGGCAAATGGAGCTGCCATGAGGAGCACACGGTTGCGGTCTTTAAGGATCATACGGAAGTGCTGACCCAGTGTGACGGTCTTCCGGCCTGGTGCTGATGGTTTTGTTCCCGCATCTTTTGGTGCGGGATTTTTTTTTGCTTAACTCTCCTCCCAAATTTTCCGAAGATAGAGGTATGAATAGCTTTACACAATCGGTAGATTTATTGCATCGCGCCATGAATGTGCACCAGTTGCGCTATCAGGTGAGTGCCAACAACATTGCCAACGCAGAAGTTCCCAACTACAAGCGTCAGGTGGTGAATTTTGAAAGCGAACTCAAGCGCGCCTTTGACAGTGCGGCGGACACTGAGCATCAGTTTCAGTTGACCCGTACAAACAGCCGCCATATCGCCCTGAATGAGCCCTATGACTGGCATGAGGTTGAGCCGCGCCGTGTTACCGATTGGGCTACCACAGCAAATGCAAACGGAAACAATGTGGATGCTGAATACGAAGCGATGAATGTGTTGAAGCTGCAGATGAGTTATCGTCTGCTGACCCAAATCCAGAGTTTTGAGTTCAGCCAGTTGCGAACTGCGATGAGAAAATAGGGGGTATGAAAACGGTCGTCCATGACTGTTTTTAACCCGGCGGTTTGCAGGCAAACTGTCAACGATGCGCGCCATCTGTGGCGCTTGTAGGAGATTTTGTTATGGGTATGTTTACAAGTATGAATATTGCGGCCACCGGCATGAGTGTTGAGCGGCTGCGTACTGACGTTATTTCAAACAATATTGCCAATGCGTCCACCACGCGTACTCCCGAAGGCGGAGCGTTCAAAAAATCGCTGGTGGTTTTGGAGCCGATTGCATCAGAAAATCCCCAGTGGCGCAGTCCCTTTGTGTCCGCAGATCGGGATAACGGAGCGGGGAAGGGAGTGCGCGTAAAACAGATTGTAAAGGACACTTCACAGGGACCTTTGAGATGGGATCCCGACAATCCCGATGCAATCAAAAGCGGCCCCAACAAGGGCTATGTTGAGATGCCCAATGTAAACATTGTCAACGAAATGGTGAATTTGATTTCTGCCAGCCGAGCATACGAGGCAAACGGCACGGTCGTTCAGGGCGCAAAAGATATGTTCAGTGCAGCCCTTGAAATTGGCAGGGCGTAGGTGTAAAATGCAGGTGAGGGGAAACGTATGAAAATTGAAGCGACAATGGGTACCTTGCAGATGGTGCGCACAAATCCTGCTCATGCGGGAACTTCACCAGTTCGTGAGCTCAATTCTTTTGGAAAGGCTCCTGCGGAAAAAACAGAACGCAAGCAGGGGCTCTTTGAATCTTATCTTTTGGGTGCGGTTGACACCGTTAATTCACAGCAGCTTACTGTTGACCGCCTCGCTCAGCAATACATTACTGACCCGGATTCCGTCAATGTAGAGGATATTACGGTGGCAATGGCAAAGGCTCAGCAGTCTCTTTCCCTTGCACAGACCGTTATTGACCGCATAACCACCGGTTGGAACGAACTTTCTACAACTCGCTGATTGACGGATTAAAATTTCTATGGTAAAATTTCTCTAATATATAGTGGGTTTCGTTCACGGGAGGGGTCAGATGAACGAATGGCTCAAAAAGTTGTTGGCCAATGTAAAGGAACGGTGGGCTAAGTGGTCAATCGTTCAAAAAGTCATTTTAATCGGGATTATTGTAGCGGTGATTGCCGCAATCGTGGTGACAACGCGGGTGTCTTCTGCGCCCACAACGGTTCCCCTGTTTACGACAGCAATTACAGACCAGAATACTCGCGATGATATCTTGCTCCGCATGGATCAGGAGGGCGTTAAGGCTTATGTAAGCGCAGACGGCGTTATTTCTGTTGCCGATGATGCCACCGCCCGCCGTATGAGGAATATCCTTATAGAAGAAGATAAAGTTCCCTCTACGGTCGATGCCTTTTCCCTTTTTGACGTAACAAGTTGGACGATTACTGATTTTGAGCGCAATGTAAACCTTCAGCGTTCCATTACCCGTATGGTTACCCAGCAGCTTGAAGCCCTCTCCGGCATTTCAAGGGCAAATGTTGTAATCGGTCAGCCTAAAGACGAACTTTTTGCAGATAACCAAAAGCCTGTGACTGCTTCCGTCATCCTCTATTTCAGTGACCCCACCATGGCGCAGAACCGTAAGAAAATTCAGACGGTGCAGAAAATCTTGATGCGGGCAGTGGTTGGACTTCGCCCAGAAAACATTACCATTGCAGACAGCGAAGGAAACGAACTGAATGACTTTGAGGGAATGGCAGAAAGCGACCGCCTTTCCCTGATTGAGCGCACGGAAAAATTCATTCAGAAGATGCAGACCCAGTACCGGGCAAAGATTCTCAAATCAATGCAGAATTACTTCTCTGAAGACCGTGTGCGTGACCTGGACATTAAAATTGACATGGACACCTCTAAGGTTTCCAGCGAAAAAACTATCTTTACTCCAGTGATGATTACGGAGCAGGACCCATCCAAACCCTATGACACCACCGAAAAACGCGATTTTCTGCCCCGTTCCTCCCAGACAATTACAAAGGAATGGACGGGAACAGGCTATAATCCCGAAGGCCCCGCTGGTGTGGAAAGTCAGAATCCGCCGGTTATGAGCGACATGTCAAATGTAATCGGCAAATCGGTAGAAACGAGTACCACGCAGAACAATGAAATGAACACCGAGCACCGCGTGGAAGAGCGGATGCCTTCTATCGACCGCGTGACGGTTTCTGTAAACATTGACGGTAAGTACCGCATTCCCCGTGACCCCAAGACTCATGAGTACATTATTGACGACAACGGTGGCATAACCCGTGAATACATTCCGCCTACCCAGGACGAACTGGAGCAGGTGGCAAACTACATTCAGGGTGCGGTAGGATACGACCAGAGCCGCAACTATCGCGTGGTGGTTACCAGCCTGCAAATTGACCGCACCGAGCAGTTCCGTAATGAAGATGACGCCTATTTTGCCCGCCAGCGTCGTAACCGCACGATTATGTGGGTACTCATCGGCGTAACCGTTGTTCTTGTCGCCTTTATCATCTTCCGCTTTATCAGCCGTGAACTGGAGCGCCGCCGCAGACTCCGAGAGGAAGAACTTTTGCGCCGTCAGCAGGCGGAGCGGGAAAAGGCCTTGTGGGATGCCCGTCAGGAGGGTATGGAAGTCACCATGTCCGTGGAAGAGCGGAAGCGGGCGGAACTTTTGGAAAGTGCAGTCGCCATGGCAAAGGAGCACCCGGAAGACGTGGCAATGCTTATCCGGACATGGATGATGGAGGAATAGTATGGGTAACGAACCTTTTCAGATGGTCACCAATGACTACCGTCGTCCTCTTTCCGGCAAGGAAAAAGCCGCGATTCTCTTGGGAGAGTTGGGAGGAAGTGCGGAGTCGGTATTTGACTATTTAAGCGATGCTGAGTTAAAGAAACTCCGCAAGTCCATGCGTTCTTTGGGAAAGCGCGTAAACTGGCAGGATGAAAGTGCCGTCCTGCAGGAAACCCATGACTGGGGAATGCGCAAGGGGCTTTCAAAACCCATTCACACGGACTCAGAAATTGCCGCGTTTATCAAAACAAGTGAAAAAGCCGAAAAAGAAAGTGGAATCAGAGATATGATGAGAAAAAATCCCGATGCAATTGCCCAGGCCCTGAGTGCTTGGCTCAAGGAGGATTGATAGGTATGCCCGATGCAAAACCCGGTAGCCTTAAGCCCGCAGGTGGTGGCGGTGGTGCAAAAAAAGGTGTAAAAGATTACAAAAACCTCACCGGAAGACAAAAGGCGGCAATCTTTCTTGTCTCCATCGGTTCTGATGTCTCTGCGGAAATAATGAAGCATCTGCGCGAAGACGAAGTAGAAACGCTTACCTTTGAAATTGCCCGTCTGGAAACGGTTGACGCAGAGTTTAAGGATCAGGTTCTGGAAGAATTCCAGGATTTGATGAATGCCCAGAACTTTATCACTACGGGTGGTATTGATTATGCCCGTGAACTCTTGGAAAAATCTCTGGGCTCACAAAAGGCAATCGACATCATCAACCGCCTGACATCTTCATTGCAGGTGCGTCCCTTTGACTTTATCCGTCGGACAGACCCTGCTCACCTTTTGAACTTCATTCAGACTGAATATCCCCAGACAATCGCCTTGATTCTGGCATATCTGGAACCCAGCAAGGCGGCGGTCATTTTGCAGAATCTGCCGGTAGAAATCCAGCCGGAAGTTTCTCGTCGTCTGGCAACGATGGATCGTACCTCACCTGACGTTTTGCGTGAAGTTGAACGCGTTCTTGAAAAGAAACTGTCTACCCTGTCCAGCGAAGACTACACGGCTGCGGGTGGTGTTGAGTCTATCGTTGAAATCCTTAACCTTGTTGACCGTTCTTCTGAAAAGTCCATTATCGAAAGTCTGGAAGAAGAAGACCCTGATTTGGCGGAAGAAATCAAAAAGCGCATGTTCGTGTTCGAAGACATTGTTATGCTGGACGACCGTGCCATTCAGAAAGTTCTGCGCGAAGTGGATACACAGGAACTATCGAAAGCACTCAAATCTGTCGATACAGAAGTACAGGACAAAATTTTCCGCAACATGTCAAAACGTGCGGCATCCATGCTCAAGGAAGATATGGAGTTTATGGGACCGGTACGCTTGAAGGACGTGGAAGAAGCACAGCAGAAAATCGTTTCTACAATCCGTCGTCTGGAAGACGCAGGCGAAATCGTTATTGCCCGTTCCGGCGAAGACGAACTTGTTGTGTAAATGCGGTAGGAGTGTTTGATGGCAAGACGGCAGGTATTTAATCCGGGTGAAGTAAAAAAGAATGACGGCAAATTTGAACTCAAATTGTTGCACGAGTACGGTGCGCCAGAGGTGGAAGAAGTCGTTGAGGAAATCCCCGAATATACCGGACCGACTGTAGAAGAACTGCAAAAAGCCGCAGACGAATGGAAGATCAACTGGGAGGCGGAAAAACAGCAGATGTTGCAGTCTGCCCAGAATGATGCCGACCAGATTGTGGAGCGTGCCAAGGAAGCCGCCTTTAATGAGGTAAAAAGCCAGACTGACCAGGCTGCAGAAATCAAGGCCCAGGCGGAGCGTGAGGCGGCGCAAATTGTTCAGAATGCTCAGGCAGAAGCCGCCCAAATCATTGAAAAGGCAAAGACTGAGCAGACTGCCCTTGTTGCCGATGCAGAAAAAGACGGCTACGACCGCGGGCGGAATGACGGCTATGCGGAAGGAAAGGCAGAGGTTGACCGTCTGATTGAGCGAATCCACGTCATCATGGAAGAAGTGATGAACCGCCGCGAAGAGATTTTGCGGGGAACGGAACAGCAGATTGTGGAACTGGTGATATTGATGACGCGCAAAGTGGTCAAGCTTATCAGTGAAAATCAAAAGCAAGTGGTGACGGCAAATGTCCTGCAGGCACTCAAAAAGGTAAAGGGCAGGGGTAAGGTGAGAATCCGCGTGAATCTTGCCGACGTAAAGTTGACCACTGAGCATGCACAGGATTTTGTGCGCCAGATAGAAAACGTTGAGGGCGTAACAGTTCTGGAGGATTCAAGCGTGGACAAGGGCGGCTGTATCGTAGAAACCGATTTTGGTGCTATTGATGCCCGCATTGCAAGTCAACTGGGAGAACTGGAATCCAAAGTGCTGGAAATTTCTCCCGTCAAGTCGCTGGCAAAAGGCGATGTTGCGTCTCCGTCTGCATAAAGCAAAGGCTGGGGGTGGGGCAGATGGAAGCATTTTTCAACAAATATCTTACCGCAGTAGAAGAAACTGAGACTATTCTCTATACAGGCTATGTAACTGCCGTAAAAGGCCTGATGATTGAAAGCAATGGACCGCGCTCCATGGTGGGTGAACTTTGCGAAATCAAACTTCCCAATGTGGCTGAACCTGTCTTGGCCGAAGTGACTGGCTTTGAGGGCACCACGGTAAAACTCATGGCCTACGGAGACACCAAGGGCATAGAAATCGGAAGCGAAGTGGTGGCAAGCGGTCATGTTCTGCAAGTGCCTGTGGGAAATAATCTGCTGGGGCGGGTCATTGATGCCACCGGTAAGCCCATTGACGGCAAAGGTTCTCTTGAAACCACTGAATATTATCCTGTTATTGCTTCTCCGCCCAATCCTATGGTGCGGAAGCCCATAGATACCCGTGTGGTAACTGGTGTTCGTGTAATTGACGGTCTTCTCACCTGTGGAAAAGGTCAGCGTCTGGGCTTGTTTGCAGGTTCTGGCGTGGGTAAGTCTACACTCCTCAGCATGATTGCCCGCAATACCAATGCAGACATCAACGTTATCGGGCTGATTGGCGAACGAGGACGGGAAGTCATGGACTTTATCAACCGGGATTTGGGTGAGGAGGGCATGAAACGTTCGGTTCTGGTTGTAGCCACAAGTGATACGCCTTCTATTGCCCGACTTCGTGCCGCCTATGTGACTACTGCGGTGGCAGAATACTTCCGTGACCAGGGAAAAGATGTGATGCTCCTGATGGACAATATGACTCGTTTTGCCCATGCCCAGCGTGAAATAGGCCTTTCCACTGGTGAGGCTCCTGCCCAGCGAGGCTATCCCCCCAGCGTATTTGACCTGATTCCAAAACTGCTTGAAAGGGCAGGAACGAGCGACAAGGGAACTATTACCGCATTCTACAACGTGCTGGTGGACGGCGACGACATGGATGAACCCATTACTGATAAGGTTCGCGGTACGCTTGACGGTCACATTGTTTTGAGCCGTACACTTGCGCAGGAACGCCACTATCCGGCAATAGATGTGCTCCAGAGCGTCAGCCGTCTTTCCAAGCGGGTTAGCGGAAAGACAACCGTTGCCGCTGCAAATAAGATTGCCCGCCTCATAGCGATATATGCGGAAAATGCTGAAATGATACATGCAGGTGTGTACCAGCAGGGCAATAATGCGGAAATAGATGAAGCCATTGCAAAGCATGGGGCGATAGAATCCTTTTTGATGCAGGAAGAATATGAGCCTTGTCCTATTGAAGACACGCTGAAAAAACTGTCTGAACTGGCAGAAATAGAGATACCGGAAAGCGAATACGGTGACAGACCTGCCCTTGACCGCAAGACAACCGCACAGATGGTGGCGGAGCAGAGTGCACTGGCCGCCGCTGCCACAACTGAAGCCAAAGAAATTCCGGCAGGTCAGGTACTTTGAATAGCCGCCTATGAAGAAGTTTGCCTTCAGCATGCAGAAAGTGCTTGATTTGCGGGAATTTGAACGCAAGCAGGCGGAAGCCGAATTGGGACGTGCCCTTGCCGAAGAAAACCGCATCCAGCAGACACTGGAAATGCTGGCTCAGCAGCGGGTCAACTCCATCAAAGCGGCAGATAACATGAACGACCTGCACGAACTGTACGGCGTGAATCAATATGTTGTTCTCCTTGACCAGCGTAAGGAAGCACTCTTGCATGAACTTGCCCAGGCAAAAATCGTCACCGAGCAGAAGCGGAACGTAATGCGGGAGGCGATGCAAAAATGCAAGGCACTGGAAAAACTCAAGGAAACCCGCTATGCCGCCTGGAAAAAGGCCGCCCTTGCCGAAGAAGAAAACACCATAGATGACATTGTAAACAGTCGCTTTGAGGCAAGCCCTAAATCATAATGTCGTAATAGTGCAAAATCTCGTTTGCAAAGTTTCTCTCTTTGACTTTATGCTAAGGTTTGAACAAAAAGGTTCTGGGCGCGCATGCCCAAAAAATCATAGCAAAAAGTTCAATAAGGAGGAACTTCTATGAAAAAGTTTAGGAACGTGCTGACGGGCCTACTGTCGGCGCTGGCTTTAATGGG
>ERZ842401.2039-NODE-2039-length-27602-cov-11.029114_pt1 | contig 27602 bp, 20 predicted proteins | sample MGYA00521270_ERZ842401 | MGnify/ENA primary metagenome ERZ842401 (study PRJEB31892, sample SAMEA3878208) | bioreactor metagenome | biome: Moose rumen | place: Sweden | collected 2011-10 | study: EMG produced TPA metagenomics assembly of the PRJEB12797 data set... | reverse complement strand
ATGTCGCCCTGTTGGACCATACGGTCCATGGCACCGCGGATAATGGTCAGCGGGGTGCGAAACTCGTGAGAGATATTGGTAAAGAAACGCAGCTTGAATTCTGTGAGTTGATTTTCAACCTTGATCTTGTTGCGCAGCTCTTGGGTATGGAGCCACTGACGCCAGATAGCCCAGCTAATAGCACCAAGGAAGAATATGTAGAAGATCCATGCCCACCATGTGTTCCACCAGGGCTGTCGGACGACGATGCTGAGGGTGATTTGCTGGTCGTTGGGCATTCCATATATATTATAGGAACGCACGTGAAGCTTATAGTCTCCAGGTCGGAGATTCTTGTAGGAAGCAAAGTTCAGGGCCGAAGGCTCGCTCCAGTATTTGTCATAACCCTCCAGCATGTAGGAGTATTTGACCAGACGGGTGCTGATGTACTCGAAAGATGAGAAATAGAATGTCAGCGAGTTCTGGTCGTGGTCAAGCTTCAGTTCTTGCAGCTGGTTGACGGCCTGTTGCGTGGGAGCCTCGTCGCCCATGCTGCGCAGGGCGACACCGTTGATGTGAATATCGGTGAGGGTCAGTGAGTAGGTGGACGGACGGGGCTTGATGTTCTTAGGATTGAACACCTGCATGCCGTAGAGGGTACCCCATGCCAACCGACCATCGGACAGACGGGCGACGCAGCCCTCAGTGTACATCATGCCTTGAGGCTTGGGAGAGAGAAAGTAGACGTTGAAGCGCTGCTCTTGCTCATTAAAACGGGCCAGACCATAACTGGTGCCGACCCAGAGGCTTCCGTCCTGATCTTCGATGATGGATTCGATGGTGTTGTTGGGCAATCCGGCATTGGTGTTGTAGCGTTGCAGTAAATGCCCCTGTTCGTCGAAGCAGGCAAGTCCGTAACCAGTAGTGCCTGCCCAGATGCGATGATGGGAATCCTCGTAGAGACAGTGGACTTCGTCGGAGTTGGCATCGTTGCCACTGACGTTGATATACTGATAGGCCGTATCGTTCTTGATGAGTTGGTCGGGCAGGAAGCGGTAGACGCCTCGGTTGCTGCACAGCCAGATATAGCCTCGGCGGTCCTGTATCATGCTGCGGGGCTGGGAAATGGTGTGCTGTCCCATGAAGAAAGTGCGACGCAGGTTCGCTGAACCCTCCTTGTCGGTGGTGACCAGTTCTATGCCGCCATCGAAGATGCTAATCCATACACGTCCCTTGCTGTCGCAAAGGATGTCGCTGATCTTTCCCTTGACGGCAGGTCTGACGGGTTTGCCGTTGATGAAGACACCGCGGTTGCGGGTACCGGCCCAGAGCCGGCCCTGATGGTCGGTGGATATGGCAACAACATCATCGTTGTAGGGATTCTCCTTGGTGGCATTCTCCAATCGGTTGTCAGTCACCCACAAGGCATTCTGGCGATTGCCCACGAAAATCTTGTCGCCGGCAGGCTGGATGAGTCGAACGGTATTGCTATGGCCTAAGTCGCTTGGCGTGGTAAAGTAGCGGATGTCTATCTGCTGCCGCTGCTCGCCCAGATAGCACACACCGAAGTTCTCCTGACATATCCAAAGACGGCCACTATGGTCTTCAAAGATGTTCTGCAGGTAGTCGGTGGCTATAAGACTGACCGGCTGGTCATTCTGAGTAAGGTGCTGCATGTTGCTGGTCTTAGTGTCATAGACAAAGAGACCATTGCCGTAGGTGCTAATCCAGATGCGGTCGTTGCAGTCGTAGACAAACCGGAAGCGGCCACCGGCATTCTGCTGCGTCAACTCCTTATTATATATTTGAGAAAACTGATAGGTTTTCTTCGGTGTGATGTACCAAAATTGATAGCCATCATGGTCGAATACAACCTTATTTCCTCGGTTGTCGACCACTACCTGAGCATCGTTCACATGGATTTGGGGATGGGGCATCAGGGTGCGACGGCTGATGTCGTAGCAGTAAGTTGTACCCTCGGTGCAGAGAATCAATTGGTTGTTCTCCAAAGCTACGCGTTTGACCTTATGGGGTAGGGGGGTGGCAGGACTGAAAACACCCATACTGCCACTAGGGTGAGTGCGGTAGACATCTCCACTCTCGGAAACGAAGCAAATGCTGCCATCGGGCATCTGTTGGGCACAGGTAATCGTTTTCTTGCGAATGGCAACATGAGTCTTTCCTTGCTGGATACGTACCAGTCCTTGATTGGTGCCTACCCAGGCGCGGCCATTGGCTTCCTGTGAGACGAAGTTGACGTGGTTGGTGGGGAGCTTGTTGTCCTGCTGCTGGTAGACGGTGGCCTGAAAGGTGCCATTCTGCTGTGTCACATGGCAGCAACCATGCTGTTTGTCGTACAACCACAGGTTATGTTCGTCAATGATGACACTACGTTGGTACGGCGCGTTGCCTGCTTCCTGTCCGCTCCAATCAACGAATGTTTCCAACTCTGTATCATAGCAGCTGTAGAGGTCACCTCGCAGCCGAATCCACAAATATCGACTACCCCATCGGCTGATGGTCAGTACGGCTTCGTTGGGAAGCAGGTCTGGCTGCTGGCGCGTCTGTATTTTTTTGTATTGATAACCGTCGTAGCGGTAAAGACCACTGCCTGTTCCCATCCAGATAAAACCGCGCTTGTCCTGGGTGACGCAGCGTATCTGGTAGGAGTTCATCACGTTGTCGATAGGCAACCGAAAGGATATAAAATGGGCATTAGCACACAGCATGACAGCCCAAAATAACAATGTTGTTAGCTTTCGTCTCATGGTTAGTAGCCATTAGTTTCTGTGCAAATGTACGGATAATAATTGATATTTACAAGCAAAGAGGCAAAAAAGTTGAATAAAAGTAAAGTTAATGGTACTAATGTACATTTGTACAGAGGTAAAAGTCTGTACCTTTGCCAACAGAAAATACAGCGGTATCCTATGAATTCATACGTGAGTATAAAATAGTAAATAGTTTTTTGTTAGTAAATAAGGGTTATTTGAGTAAATGATTAGTTTTAGTTAGTAAATTAGCATAATGAGAATTAGTAAGTAGTTGAAATAGGTGTTGGTTTTTAAGGTAAATAAGATTGTTGGAAGGTAACGGTTAAAGATGTGGAGTTGAACGGAAATACAGGGATGTGAATATAAATAAAGACACGAGACAGTAAAATTTTGCACTTTTGCATTTGAGAAAGAAAATGAAAACAAACAACGATTATATAAACAACATTTAATAACTTAAAACAGAACAAGTATGAAGAAGTTTTTTACACTTTTCGCAATGACACTCATAACCATGGGTGCAAGTGCACAGACGAAGGTATGGGAATACGACTATGCCAAGTTAGCTACTGACCATGTAACGTATGAGGGCAAGATTGATGTAGCCAGAATCACTGGAACAAAGTATAAGGCATGTGGTACGGATGTCTACCCTTTTACTTGCGGTGAGGTCGTTGCTGCAAGTGATGTGATGATTAGCCGTGGTGATGGTATGCTGCGTTACAGCGATGTACGCAACCTGGGATTGTTTAACAACAACAAAAACTATTATGGCATCAAGAACGTCAAGGCTGGAGATGTCATTGAGGTCGCTTACAATGGTGGCGGTAATAGTGATGGAACGATGAAGCCTGTTCCAGCCTTAACTGACCTTGACAATGTAACTGTTGGTGCTGAGACAAGTACCTTTACACACACTTTCACTTACAATGAAGGTACGCGCGCATTGGATTACACCGTTTATACGCTGACAGTCACTGCTGACGGTATTGCCGGATTTGCTCTGCAGGCCGCTTATATCGGAAAGATGACGCTGAAGCGCACTCCCGCTACTTCTGGAAGTTTGATCTGTGATTCTAAAAGTGCTAATGCTACCATTCCTACAAGTGGTACAGATTGCAAGTCTGTCAGTTTTGGCTCATCGGAAACGGCTACTTTCAGTATAGCTGCTGATGAGGATGCTTTTCGTGCTGCTAATGTGTCTTCTGCTAATATGGGCGCACGTGGGGTGAATATCGATGGAACCGATTATGACCCCATCTATTTCCTCAGTGTTAGCGGAACAACAAGCCACAAGTTCAACATTACCAAGTCTGAGAATGTAACCAAAGTAACTATATATGCTCGTAAGAATGATGGTGATGCTACGAAGACCGTGACTATCCGTAAGGACAATGTCGAGGGTGATGTCATCCTTGTTGCCTATGGCTTTGGCGGCGAGTTGGCAAGTGCCGACGTGACAGATGTTACTACACTTTATATTCCTGCTGGTTCCTATATCGTATTCAAGGTGGACTATAGCATCGGAACTGCTATTCAGGCTGTGAAGACGCAAAAGATTAACGACGGCGTGATGTACAACCTGGCTGGCCAGAAGGTTGGGAAAGACTATAAAGGCGTTGTTATCGTGAACGGCAAGAAGGTCATGATGAAGTAATACAGATATATAAACAGTAGTTCATTAAAAGAGCGGGAAGCCTATCTTTCGATAGCGTCTTCCCGCCCTTTGTTTGATAATGGTGCGCCTGACAGGACTCGAACCTGCACGTCGTGAGACACTAGATCCTAAGTCTAGCGCGTCTACCAATTCCGCCACAGGCGGTAGAGACGTGCGCACAAAGAAGTCCACCTTACTTTTCAATTCCTGTATTTCAAAATCCTGTTTGACTGCGTGCTGTTCCAATGCAGCGATCCGGGTACCCCAACAAAAGCCCTTTTACCTTTTTTCAGTTCTACTCGTAGCTCGACCCGCCACTTTCACCTGGAGTCGGAGTGTCGTTGCCGCCACCGTTGTGGTTGGTGTTGCTGGGCTCGCTGGTGTTAGAGCCAGGGTTAGAGCCGGAGTTAGAGCCGCCGTTGCCGATTTCGAGGCTTATTTTTGCGCCCTGCCCAGGAAAATTTTCTTGGCTAGTATGGGAAATAATTTTCTGTGCCTTGGCCGCAGTTTAGTGTACCTCTCATCGACAGTGCAAAGGTACGAATAATTCAAAAGCGAAACAATGGTTGCCCCGATTTTCTTGTTTTTATTTGAAATGTTAAAATGACAGCAAGACAAAAGAGATGAACAGTAAACAATATCCGTCGGAAGTCTACGTATCGCGTATCATGCGCAACATACGGAAAAATGAATTTTATGTAAATCAAATTTCCTAATGTTGCGCATGATACGCGATACGCGCCATGACACAAATTATTTTTCTTTTTTCTTGGAAGTTTCTTAAAAACATGCTACCTTTGCAGAATTATTGTAAATATGATGAGAATGAAGATGAGGTTTTTATATATTGTGCTGTGTTCCGTCATGCTGGGGCTGACGGCGACTGTGCCCGCCTGTGCACAGGACGAAAAGCCCGTGACTGAAGGGATGGTGGGCGACACGCTGATGGCCGACTCGGCAATGATGCTGGTAGATGCCGAGCTGGGTGACGCTGACGAGGCACAATCCACAGCGGGCGGCGGACTGCATAAGCAATTGAAGCAGAAATTCATCGAGGGCTCTGCCGGCTTCATGTCGCTGGTGGCGTTGGCGCTGGTGCTGGGACTGGCGTTCTGCATCGAGCGCATCGTCTACCTGACACTGGCAGAGGTGAATACGAAACGGCTGCTGAACGACGTCGACGGCTGTCTGCAGCAGGGTGACGTGGAGCGTGCTAAGTCGCTGTGTCGCAACACGCGTGGACCAGTGGCCTCGATATGCTATCAGGGACTGCTGCACATCAAGGAAAGCATCGAGGACATTGACCGCCAGCTGACGAACTATGGTGCCGTACAACTGTCGCTCATGGAGAAGGGGTGCACCTGGATTCGGCTGTTCATAGCGGTGGCACCCTCGCTGGGCTTCCTGGGTACGGTGATCGGCATGGTGATGGCTTTCGACCAGATACAGACGGCAGGCGACATCAGTCCGGCTATTGTGGCTAAGGGCATGAAGGTGGCACTCATCACCACCATCTTCGGCATCATTGTCGCCATCGTACTGCAGTTTTTCTATAACTATATTCTCTCGAAGATTGAGCGCCTCACGGCCCAGATGGAGGAGAGCGCCATTACGTTCTTGGACTCGGTGACACAATATAAAGCACAAAACAATGGTTGAAGCGGGTTATTCTTTTCTGGCCGACGTGATGTTGTGGCTCATGTATATTGTGCTGCTCGTTGCCGTCGTGGCGGTGGTGGTGTCATCGCTGCGCTCGTTCTGGATTAACAAATAAAAAAGGGGGAGCGCGGATGCGGTTTCAACGGAGAAAACGGACGTTTCCTGAGCTGAACACGACATCGACGGCTGACATCTCGTTCATGCTGCTGGTGTTCTTCCTGGTGACATCGTCAATGGATGCCGACAGCGGACTGGCGCGCAGGCTGTCGCCCAAGGAGGATGCACACGAGCAGCGCGACATAAACCGCCAGAACGTCCTGCAGGTCAGCATCGGCGATGACGACAGCTACACCTGTGACGGACAGCGTGTGACACTCGTCGAGCTGCAGCAGCAGGTGGAGTCGTTTCTGGCTTCACGTGTGAACGACCAGTATGTCATCAGTGTGGAGACAGACTGCAAGACGAGTTACAATGCATACTTCAACATGCAGGACGCCATCGTGGCGACGTACAGAAAACTGGGTATTCACCCCATGAAGATTAGGGAGGGCATCAGCGATGAGTAGATTCAGACGACAAAGCCGCGAGGTGCCCGCCCTGAACGTGGCAGCACTGCCCGACCTGATATTCACGGTGCTGTTTTTCTTCATGATAGTAACCCACATGCGACAGGTGGAGCCTAAGGTGGCCTATCAGGTGCCGCAGGGCAGCGAGGTGAGCAAGGATGTCAAGAAGGCGAATATGGTGTATATCCTCATAGGTCATCCGACCGATAGCCAGGGCCACGTGGTGAGCGACGAGACGCGTATTCAGATGAACAACCAGTTGGTTGCAGTTGACGACATTCCAGCGTTGATAGAGAAGGAGCGCCAGAAGCTACCTGACGACGAGCGCCACCTGCTGACGGTCTCCATCCGTGCCGACCGCCAGACGCAGATGGGGGTCATCAACGATGTGAAACAGGCGCTGCGCCGTGCTGGTGCGCTGAACATCAACTATTCGGCTAAAGGGAACTATCGCCCTCGCCCTTGACATAATCGACGAAAGCATAGCTGAAGGCGTGACGCTCATCCTGCGGATGGGCTTCTTTCTTCTCTATACGCCAGCCGCTGTAGTCAGGAAAGAAGGCGTCAGCCGACTCAGGCGTGTCGTCTATTTCGGTCAGACACAGCCTGTTGGCAAAAGGCAGGGCTTGCTCGTAGACACGCGCCCCACCGATGATGTATACCTCCTCGTCAGCCTGACAACTGCGCAGTGCCGCCTCCAGTGAGACATAGACGTCGCAATGGGGAAAGCGCACAGCCTTCTCGTCGGCAGAGGCATTGCCATAGACGCTGCTCAACACCACGTTGCGTCTGTTGGGCAGAGCCCCCTTGGGCAGCGACAGATACGTGTTACGCCCCATGATGACAGTGTGGCCAGAGGTCAGCGCCTTGAAGCGCTTCATGTCGTTGGGCAACCAGTATAGCAACTTGTTCTGAAAGCCGATAGCCCTGTTGCGGGCTACGGCAGCAATGATGGTGACGGTCATACGCTAACTTCTGCTTTAATATGTGGATGGGGGTCGTAACCTGTCAGCGTGAAGTCCTCGTACTGGAAGTCGAAGATGCTCTTCACGTCAGGGTTGAGCGTCATCGTAGGCAGCGGACGCGGCTGGCGCGTCAGTTGCAGACGAGCCTGTTCGAGGTGGTTCAGGTAGAGGTGGGTGTCGCCAGTGGTGTGAATGAAGTCGCCGGCACGGAAGCCCGTAACCTGTGCCATCATCTGCAGCAGCAGGGCGTAGGAGGCGATGTTGAAGGGTACACCCAGGAAGGTGTCGGCACTGCGCTGGTAGAGTTGCAGCGACAGACGTCCCTGTGCGTCCTGACCGTTGGGGTAGTCGACATAGAACTGGAAGATGGTGTGACAGGGGGGCAGTGCCATCTTGTTGACCTCTGCCACATTCCATGCCGAGACAATCATACGGCGTGACGTGGGGTTGGTCTTCAGCTGGTCTACGACATATTGTATCTGGTCGATGACACCACCGTCATAGTCGGGCCACGAGCGCCACTGGTGTCCATAGACGGGTCCCAACTCGCCGTTCTCGTCAGCCCACTCGTTCCAGATGCGTACGCCGTGCTCTTGTAGCCAGTGCACATTGGTGTTGCCCTGCAGGAACCACAGCAGTTCGTAGATAATCGACTTCAGGTGCAGCTTCTTGGTGGTGAGCAGGGGGAACCCGTCGTCAAGGTTGTAGCGACTCTGTGTTCCAAAAATGCTCAGGGTGCCCGTGCCTGTACGGTCGCCCTTCTGCGTACCCTCCTTGAGGATACGGTCAAGTATGTCTAAGTATTGCTTCATAATCGTGCGGTATATGTGTGGTTTTTATTCTCCAGGGTTTGGGGTATAGGTTGTTGGCGCGCGAGCCGATGTTTTTCACCATTCCCAAGGGATGGTCCATGAAGGTGACGACGACATGCCCTCGTGGTGTGTCAGGGGGTAGTGCCAAGGTCTCGCCGCGAAGATAGGCTATAGCCTCTGGGTACGACAAGTCACAGCGCGGAGCCGACGCGTCAGTAAGTGGTGTCGACTGTAGCGTGTGCAGCGTGGAGGCGCCGCGTGACGGGTGATGGGGGCTGGCTGACCCTTTCTTGCGCAGTACGCACATAAACAAGCCCTCGCTCCTGGTGATGCCAGGAATGAAACGATAGACGGGGGCTGTAAAGCCGTCGAGCAGCGAACCGGTGATGTTCCACTCAGGCTTCGTGTCGATGGCTATCACCTCCGCATCGTATTCTGTGAGCAGCCAGCGCACGTTCTCCTCGTTCTCCTTTGTATTAAAGGTACACGTACTATATATAAAGATACCACCAGGTTGCAGGCAGTGCCAGGCGTTGCTGACGATGTCGCGCTGCAGGGCGGCACATTTCTCCACCTGCTGTGGACTCCACTCGCCGATGGTGGCAGGATTCTTGCGGAACATGCCCTCGCCTGAACAAGGTACGTCACAGACGATGAGGTCGAACTGCAGTCCTGATTCGCGATATGCCTGCGGATAGCTGTTGGTGACGACATGACAGCTCCAGCCCCATTTCTGGACGTTCTCCTGCAAGATGTTGACCCTGTTGCGCATGGGTTCGTTGGAGTACAGCAGACAGTCAGCAGGCAGTGCGGCACGCAGCAGTGTCGACTTGCCGCCAGGTGCTGCACAGAGGTCCAGGGCGGTCTGCGGTCTGATGGCGTAAGGCTGACGGCTGACGTATGCGTTGTGTAGTTGGCGCAGCACCTCGTCGAGAAACATCGACGCAGCTTCCTGAACATAGTAGCAGCCGGCATGAAGCAGTGGGTCCATCGTGAAGTTGGGACGCTGTCGCAGATAGTAGCCGTCACGACACCAAGGCACCCGTTCGGCGTCGGTGGGTGTCAGCGCTGCTGCCTTCAGCGGATTCAGACGGATGCTGGCGGGCGCTTCCTCGTCGAACGAACGCAGATAGCGCTCCAGGCGCTGGGAGCCCATCACTTGGCGTGTGCTGTCTATGAATGTCTGAGGAAGTTGGGGCATAAGATGTGTGATGTAAGATGTTTGATGTATGAGGTTAGGGGTGTGAGGTCTGCAGTGCGTCACGACATTGCTCCATGAGCCACTTGGGTGTCGAGGTGGCACCGCAGATGCCTATCGTCTCGACACCTTGCAGCCAGGCTGCGTCAATCTCATCAGGACCTTCTATGAGGTGGCTGTTGGCATTGACGCGCAGACACTCATTGAAGAGCACCTTCCCGTTGGAACTCTTGCGTCCACAGACGAAGAGGATGAGGTCATGGCGCGTAGCAAACGACGAGATGTTTGGCATGCGGTTGGCAACAGAGCGGCAGATGGTGTCGAAACTCTTGAACATGGCGGCAGGTGCGATGTGCTCCTGGATATAGTCTATGATGCGATGAAACTCGTCGAGTGACTTGGTGGTCTGTGAGTAGAGGTAGATGTCGCGTGTGAAGTCCATACGCGTCACCTCGTCGAAGGTCTCGATGACTACCGCCTCGCCATGCGTCTGTCCTACCAGTCCTAACACTTCGGCGTGACCCTTCTTGCCAAAGATGACAATCTGTGGGGGCAACGACGAGTGGCGGGCTATGAGTGACGTGTCGTACTGCTTCTTGATGCGCTTCTGCAACTGCAGCACGACAGGACAGGTGGCATCGATAATCTCGATGTTGTTGCGCTGTGCCAGTTCGTAGGTCTCAGGTGGCTCGCCGTGTGCGCGCAGCAGCACTTTGACGTTGTGTAGCTGTGCCATCTCTTGGTGATCGATGGTGATGAGTCCCAGTTGTCGCAGACGTTCACACTCCATACCGTTATGCACGATGTCACCCAGACAGTAGAGCGTGTTGCCCTTTGCAAGCTCCTCCTCGGCTTTCTGGATGGCGGTCGTCACACCAAAGCAGAAACCACTGCCGCTGTCTATTTCTATTTTGAGCATAGCTGGTTATAATAGGTGTCCAACAGACTCTGGGCTGCAGAGAACGACGTCTGCCGACCTGCCAGAACGGAGCGCTCGGCCTCCTGAAGCTGAGCTTGTATCTGTGGGTTGTTATAGAAGTGAAGACGCAGGTGTTCGTTGATGCTTTCGTACATCCAGTATTTCGACTGCTCATTGCGGCGGTAGTCAAAGTAGCCGTTAGCCTTCACGAAGTCGATATATTGGTAAATCATATCCCACACCTCCTTGATGCCATAGCCGTAGAAACCGCTGTAGCACAACACCTTCGGCAGCCAGCCGCTTTCGGGCATGGGGAAGAAGTGCAACGCATTGCGGAAGTTGGTGGCTGCCATATGGCACTTGTCGACATTCTCGCCATCGCACTTGTTGATGACTATGCCGTCGGCTATTTCCATGATGCCTCGTTTGATGCCCTGCAACTCGTCTCCAGTACCTGCCAGCTGGATGAGCAGAAAGAAGTCTACCATGGAGTGGCAGGCCGTCTCGCTTTGTCCTACACCTACCGTCTCGACGAAAATCTTGTCGAAGCCGGCAGCCTCGCAGAGGATGATGGTCTCTCGCGTCTTACGTGCCACACCACCCAGCGAGCCTGCCGTCGGACTGGGACGTATAAAGGAGTCGGGGTGTACGGAGAGTTTCTCCATGCGGGTCTTGTCACCCAGGATGCTACCCTTGGAGCGCTCCGATGAGGGGTCTATCGCCAGGACTGCGAGTTTGCCTCCCTTCTCCTTGAGGACGTGAATGCCAAACTCGTCAATACTCGTCGACTTGCCAGCACCAGGAACACCACTGATGCCGATGCGGATGGAGCGGCCGCTGAAGGGCAGGCACTTGTTGATGACCTCCTGGGCCTTCGACTGGTGGTCAGGATTGACGCTTTCCACCAGCGTCACAGCCTGTGACAGGATGGTGACGTCGCCCTTGGTGATGCCCTCCACCATCTCAGCTACCGAAAGCTCGCGACGGTGAAAGCGGTTGCGCTTAAGGTAGGGGTTCACAATAGACTGTTGCTCAACACCACTGTTGACCTGTAGTCCTACATATTCTGCACTGTTCTCTGGATGTTCCATTATTTTGCGTTTATCGTTATCGTCACTTTGGGTTTCGAGGGGTCGTTGGTAATCATCAGGATACGCGGACGGAGACGCGCCTTCTTCAGCTCTTCCCGCAGGGCTGTTATCTTCAGCTTTGTCTTTGCGCCAGGTCTCAGCGTACTGCTGCCCAGCGACACTTTCAGACCGCCAGTAAAGAGCTGAAGCGACGTGATGTCCAGTTGCGTACGTCCTGTATTGGTTATCTCTATGATGTCCGTCTTCTTTTTCTTGCCGTTGAAGCTGATGTCGACATTCTCCTTCGACAGCTGCATCTTGGGGGCGTATTGCCGCTGGGCGTCACTGATGCCGGCAAACGACGGCAGCAAGACGACGGCAACGTCTATCTCGTGGTCGGCACTGACCTTGTCGCCAGGGTTCCCTGCCAGGTAGATGCTGCTCTGCGACAGTCCGTAGTCATGAATCATGGCAGAGTTGAGTGTCACCTTCATGACACCAGCCTGACGGGGTGACAGACGCTTGGGCGTCATCGTGGCAGAGAGGTATGACGGCAGGTGCATCAGGTTTGGGTGGTACGCCGTGCTGCCGTTGTTGTAGATGTGAATCTCCTGCTGTTGTATGTCGCCCATGTTGACGTTGTCAAACTCCAGTGCGTTCTTGTCGAGCAACAGGTCGCCCATATCGATGGGATAGGTCTTGGAGAAGTCCTTCACCTCTGTCAGCACGACACCCTGCATGCAGAGATAGACTGGCTTGGCACTGCCATTGGAGACGACGGCAGCCTGCTTGTCGAAGTGTCCCAACTGGCGGCTGTCGTAGGTCATACGTATCTGGAACTTCTCGCCGCCATTGATGTCACGGTGGGGCCACTCCACAGTGGTACAGTAGCAGTCGGGCTTGACGGCTTCAATCTTCAGCTTGTGGCGGCTCTTGTTCTCGAGTTCAAAGACGGCAGTGACGGGCTGCTGATAACCCGTGCGTCCAACGTTTACGGTTGGCTTCTTTATAACCAACTTTTGCGCACTGACAGGAAGCGTCAGCAGCAGGAGCAGGGCAAGTATGCTGGTGTTTTGCTTCATTATTCGTTTACTTTTATTGTCATGGAGGGAGCCGTAGCACGATATTCAGGAGCATAGGCGCAGCCAATAGTGCAGGTGCCTGTCTCATACTGTCCCTTGCGGTCGATGTAATACTCCGTCTCGAGGACGAGGCGCCCTTTGGCTAATCTGCTGAGGAAGTATTGTGTGGCATAGTCCTTTGGCGACGTATATGCACCATTACGGTAGCCTGACAGCTGGTTGACAGGCACGAAGCAGGCGGCACGACGGTCGACGACCTGTACGAAGTCGAGGTCGCGTTCGCTGTCGATGGTCAGGCGAATGGTGACACGGTCGCCAACCTTGAGGGCTGCTGCTTTTTCTGATACAACGAGCGGTTTGCCGTCGGCTGTGCGCTGAATGACTTCACGCTTGATGCTGATACCGCTCTTCGAGGCTTCCACCTCGGCGGTCTTCTGCAGGAACTGCGCATAGACAGCACCCCACGAGGTCCCCTCGCTGGTCTTCGTAGCTGTGAAGGTATGGGCGGCAGTCAAGTCGTGTACCGCTGTCTTGACATACCCAAGACCAGCGGTAGCTTGAGGAACGTCGAGCGCCTTGCCGTCAATAGCAAGAACACTGGCATTGCCACCCGTCGTCAGCGCCTGACTGTTGCCATAGAGGAATGCCCAGATGGCATTGACGCTGTTGATGGGGGTATCCCACGACTGAGTGCGCTTCTCCTGCAAGAGCCAGCGTCGCATCTCGTCAACCGTCTGTACATCGCTGGGGGTGACTTGCAGAATAGCTTCTATGGTGGCTACCTCGGTAGGTATCTTGTAGTCGTACCAGGAATAAGTGGCACGACGGGTGTCATAGTAGCGTCCCATCTCCTCTGTATATACAGTGTACTCCTTAAGACTCTTCACGTATTCTGAGGCCTTGGCGTGTTCACCGTTCTTTGTCAGAACGATGGCTGTCAGTGCCTTCTCGTAGATGGTCTGCCGCTTGATGTCTTTCTTTAGCAGGTTGATGAGGTAGCCGTTGGCTGACTTCACGTTGCTGGGCAGCTTGCGTCCGTCAATGGCGCAGATGTAGAGCCAGCGCAGTGCTGTGAATGAGGGGAACGTCTGCTTGTGTCCTTTCTTCTCCGCTTGCTTCATCTTAGCCACTAAGTCTACCATCTCCTTGCCGATGTAGTTGAAGGCCTTGTCTTGCAACTCTCGGATGTCCGTCTGCTGTCCTGCCATCACGCTCAGACGTGCCAGCATCTCTTCAACGGCAACAGTCATAAAGGTGCTGCCATCCATCCCTGGGTACCAGGAGAAGGAGCCGTTGCTGTTTTGCAGCTTCTTCAACTTCTCGACAGCAGCCGACAGACGGTAGGCGATGGTGTTGTCGTCGAAGAAGTCAGCCAGACGGTGCTTCTGCTCGTTCTCCCTATTGGCATCGTTGAGCCAGGGAGTCTCGCTGAGCACCAGATCCTTCAGTTCTTCGTTCTTCTCCAGCTGACTCTGCAGCGTCTCTTGTCCAGCGGCAGTGCTCTCCTCGTGCTTCCATTGTTCGAAGACGCGCTTGACTTGCGGACTCTGTGCTACCAGCGTCTTTGCCAACAGATTGCTATAGTAAGCGGCAGCCTGATCAATGGCGCTATGTTCACACGGTGTTCCGATGACCGACAGGGCTTGCACCATAAGCCATACAGGATTGTTGGTATATTCAACGGTCAGCTTCTGTTGCGTCGTACCCTGTGGGAACAGTTGCTGGAGGTCGATGCGCTTGACGCCATGCTGGTGCTGGGTGTAGGGAACCGTCTTTGTCACCATTTCGCGGTCGGGCAGTATGGGCAGGTAGTGCTGCTCGCCATCAGAGAAGCCGTCGCCTACTGCCATCACCTTGCAAACGAGGAGAGAGGTGTTGAACGACGTGTGCTGAAGTGCAAAGGTTGCTGAACCCGTCTTGCCAGCCTCAACACTGAAGGGCTGCTGCTGTTCGAAGACTACTTGCTCCGTCTCAGGGTCAATAAGTTGCAAACGGGCAGTGCCAGCGATGCTATGATCTGTATTGTTGAAGATACGGGCTGCTATGGTGCCCTCGTCGCCCATGCGGATAAAGCGTGGCATGTTGGGTTGTATCATCACGTCTTTCTGGGCTACTGCCTCGCCATCGATGTAGCCGTAAAGCATATCGGTGGTGTTGGCGATACCCATGAAGCGCCATGATGTCAGACTCTCAGGCAGCGTGAACTTCAACGTGGCAATACCCTCGCTATTGGTTTCCAGAGTGGGGTAGCAGAAGGCGGTCTCGTTCAGATTCTCACGTACCTGGACTTCTTGTGCTGCCGGTTCCTCGTTCTGGGTGTCGGCAGTCATTTCTGCCGCATCGTTCCCTTGCACGTTTTTACCTCTTATGATGATAGAATTCGCTTTCTGTTCAAAGACTTCGTTACTACTGGAGTCAGCAGTGTCAATGGCAGCAGTCTTCGCCATCATGACAGGCATCGCACCCCTTAGTCTTCCGCCATAGCCCACAATCAGAGGTCGTATATAAACAGGGAAGACACTTTGGTCAAGGTAGCTATAAACGGTGGTGGGGACGTTGAGCAGCTGGTAGTTCTGGTATGCACTCATCCCCTTGCTGCCCCATGAGCGCCACCGCCACGACGTTGAGGGCTGCGCGAGTGTATTTGCAGGTGAGAAGTTCCACTGGTGAGACTTGATGGCGTCGAGGCTCTTGTCGTAAAGTACGGCAAGGATACTGGCATCAGCTGCGGTGCCGTCAGGCTTTTTGACAGCGAGTCGCCACTCTTCTTCCTGTCCTGGCGTCAGTCGGTCGCGGAAGGTCTCCCACGTCAGCTTCAGTTGCTTGTCTGGCATAGGACGGCGAATGAATGTCTGATGCTGATGGCATTCTCCGTCCTTCACCCAGGCATAGCTGACGAGCAGCCCGTTGCCATATTCCTCTTTGTAGGTGAATTTGCGGTTCTCCAGTGCAGCATTCTTCTCGACAGCTCCGCTCTCCAGCATTTTTGTGCCTGCGAAAATGTTGTAGACGATATGCATGTCAGCATCCGACGACCCTACCTGTATGGTGACAGGCTTGCCGTCGGCAGGAAACTGGCTGTCAGAGACATACCACCAGTCCTTTGTTTGTGTGGCAGGTTTCTTGTCGTTCAGTCCGAAGACTACGAACGACAACTCCAGCGAATCGTTGTCGCAAACAGCCTCTAAACGATGTTTGCCACTCTTTAATTGATGGTCTTTAAGCGACAGCGGACTGCCTGCTTCTGCCTGCTTCCACTTCTTTTCATCGATACGGTAGCGGACACTTCCAGCGATATCCTTACCTGCTGCATTTCTGCGGTTAAAGGTCAGGGCGGGCAACTGGTCACTGCGTATCTGGCTAGGTAGGTCGCAGGTGAGTACTGTGGCTTTGTTACCCAAGGGAAGTGACAAATTGCCTCGATGCGTTTCTCCTGCCACATCAGTCACCTCGGCCTCTACGACGAAGTGGTAGAACATGGGGTGTTTGCTTATGTCGGCAGGCAACTCCATCGGCATGTCGATGCAGAAGGTACCGTCTTCTTCTGTCAGCGTCTCGCCCTCGCTCAATACCTCTTCTTGAAGCGAATGGCCCGTATAGCCGTACTGCCAGTAACGGGAGTAAGACATCCACCAGAAGGCAACGCGACGCTTTACCGTATATTTTACTTTGGCATTCTGTACGGGCACGCCGGCATAGGTCGACGCCTTGCCACTGACGGTGATGGTGTCACCATTCTGATAGGCCTTGTTGTATTCGGCAAATTCCACTTGGAAGGTAGGACGCTTGTATTCTTCTACCTGAATGCTGGTACTGGCTCCTGACGTAGTGATGGTGAAGCGTCCGTTCAGCAGTCCTTTGGGCAGTGTGAATTCTGTCTGACACTTGCCAAAGCGGTCAGTGGTGAGTTGCTGTTCGACAATTATCTTGTAGTTTGCGTCGCGCAGTTCCAACTTGAGCTGTTCGCCGCTGACGGCAATATTGTCAGTTGCCGACAGGTCTTTCCACACAATGGCTGCCACATGGACGCGCTGTCCTGGACGATAGATGCTACGGTCGGTAAACAAGTTGGTATGCTGTGTGTTGTATTGTCGCTCATAATAGTTGTAGTTGCCATAGCTGCTCACGTCAGGACAGCTGTTGTCGCTATTGGTATAGGCAAAGACGCTTGACGGACGCTGCTTGCTATAAGTATAAACGGCCTCTCCCTGCTTGTCGCATGTCAGCACAAGGGTCTCGGCAGGCTTGTTATACCCCTTGCTGAAGGACAGTCGCAGCTGAGCACCAGCTATGGGCTGACCTGAGGTGGCATCGACTATGATGTAGCGCATCTTGTTGTCGGGCAATGCTTGACTGATGACACGGATGCCAGAGACGAAGTACAGCATGCGGGTGGTGCGCGTATCAGGTGCAGAACTGAATTCCAGAAGATAGACGCCACTGGGGAGTCCTGCCACTTGCAGGGAGTCTTCAAAGATGTCGTAAGAAGCATGTTCGGCAGATGCTACGGTGGATGTAAAGGTCAGTGTGCGCTGTAAGTCCTTTAGTTCCGTCATGCCGCTTTTAATCTGCTGGTATTGCTTGTTGTTATCTGGGCTCAAATCGGTATCACCAGTCAGGTTGGTACGATAGATGCGCATGGTGAGACTTTGCAGGTTACGCAGTTGCAAGCACTGTATGTATTGAGGCTTGTTGACCTCCACGACATATTGCGGTATGTGTACCTGATATTGGGGATTGTTGAGTAGGGTCAGTGCGTTGTGCAGCTCGTTGGCCCGTTTCCATTTTCCCCAACGCTGTATGGACTGAAGCAGCCAGTCGTTCTTTTCTTTTAAGCTAAAGCGTGGCGAACTGGAATTTCGGTTGTCATTCATCAGTTCATAGCGTTTGATGGCAAGTTCGCCAGCTTCTTGCAAATCTCCATAGATGTTAATCAATGAGTCTATGCTTTGGGTGGTGTTAGCGGTGTGTAGTGCCGTCAGACAGGCGGCCTGCCGATTGCCAACTTTGCTGTAGTAAGTGCTCAGCCATTGCCACTCCTGCAGTTCCATACCCACAATGCTCAGCAAGTCGTGCTGAAAGCATTCGCTGTCTTTCTCCTTGATGACAAAGGGTAAATAGCTGTCAGCTTTGATAGCGGCTAGCTGATCAGGGTTCTCTTTGGCGAGTTGACGATACTCACTGCTGCGTTTCTCCCAGTCTTCTGCCAGTTCGCGATTGTCTGAATAGATTTTTGAGAGCACTACGTCGTAAACAGCCTTCAAGGCTGCATCGTGTGTAGCCTGTTCATGCTTCTCCAACCGCCTGACAGCTGGCGACAACGAGTCTGGTGCCACCTCTGACTGCAGTTTTGAGTATAGTAACGTTGCTTTCAGCAGTTGGCCGTAAGCTTTTTCTTTGTCTGCCTTCTGTTCAATCTTTTTTAGATGGCTCATAGCGGTTTTCGGCAGGTCCTTGTTTTGTGCCTCTTCCACTTGTTTCCACAGTGTTTGAAATGTTTGTCCAGACATCAACAATGGTATGAGTAAAAATGCCGCAGTAAGGGCAAATGCTGTTCGTTTCATAGCGCTTTATTATTAAAATTACGTACAAAGATAAGAAAAACCCGTTAAACAGCCAAGCTATTTAACGAGTTTTACCAATAAGTATTTTAATTTTAATTTTCACATCCGTGTTCGTGACAGTGGCATTCGGGCGTTTCAAATTCCAGAGTTGAGTGACCAATGCCGCTTTTGTGAAGTGTCGCCTTAAGGTGCGTCTTCACTTCTTCCATGTGTTCCAAGCTGTCCAGCACTATGTGTGCCGTCAGCGCATTCTCGGTAGTGCTGAGTGCCCAGAGGTGAAGGTGGTGAACCTCCTTGACATGTTCGGCAGTTTCCATCAAGTGCTGTATGTCGTCAGGCTCCACACCTTCTGGGGTGCCGTCGACAAGCAATCGTAACGAGGCTGTCAACAGGTCCCAAGTAGTGAGGAGGATGACAAAGGCGATGATGAGGCTTACGATGGGGTCGACGATGTTCCACCCAGTCCAGGAGATGATGACACCAGAGATGACGACACCTACCGATACCAGCGTGTCGGCAACCATGTGTAGGAATGCTCCTCTGACGTTTATGTCAGCTTTCTGTCCGCGCATGAGCAAAAGTGCTGTCAGTCCGTTGATGACGATGCCTGCTCCAGCCGTCCACGATATAACAATGCCATTGACTTCGGCTGGCTCGTTGAACTTATGGATACTCTCTATGACGATGCCTCCTACGGCTACCAACAGCAAGATGGCATTGACGAGTGAGATGAGGATAGTCGACTTCTTCAGTCCGTATGTGTAGTGTTCGCCTGTCTTCATTTTTGCCAGACGGAAAGCTATGAGGACGAGCAGCAGACTGAAGACATCGCTGAGGTTATGACTTGCATCCGACAATAGCGACAGTGAGTTCTGCCACAAGCCAATGATGGCTTCAATGCCTACGAAGAGAGTGTTAAGAACGATGCAGAGGATAAAGATACCCTGTTGTGACGTGGGTACTGCATGAACATGGTGATGGTGGCTATGATGTTCATGCTGGTGTTCGTGATGATTGTGATGGTTGTGTTCCATTTTATAAGTGTTTTGAATTTTTCGGCAAAGGTATGGAAAAAATGCTGCAATCTGGTTGCAAACAGCGTTAAGATGCTGTTTTTTGCAACTGAGTTGCATAAATGATGGTTTGGACTGCGCCCCTTACGGTGAGAAAGAGCACCTGCGCTAACCAGAGGGCATGGTTTCCCAGAAGTCCAGTCAGTCCTACAACGATGCCGAAGAAAGTGCATGCGGCGATACAGGCTGACAGCAGCATGCCGCGTGTCTGAGTCGTTCCAATGAAGATGCCGTCCCATATGAAGGCGGCTACACCCGCTATCGGTATGAGGTATGCCCACCAGATGTAGTCGCTTGAGGCTTCGATAACCCCCGGCTCGTCGGTCAACAGTCGGAGGAAAGGTGTGCCGCCAAAGATATAAACAGCAGTAAAAAAGACCGTCATCAGTGCTCCCCACCTAAACAGTCTGTTGACAACGTCGCGAAACGCAGCGCCATCTTGAGCTCCCCAGTAGCGTCCGCCTAATGCCTCGCCAGCATAGGCAAAGCCATCCAAGACATAAGAGAAAAGCAGGTAAAGCTGCATCAGCAGGGCATTGACGGCCAAAATGGTAGCACCTTGACGTGCACCTAAAGCCGTAAAGGCGAGATTGACCGCTACGAGACAGCATGTACGCAGGAAAATGTCACGGTTGACCCTGAAGAAAGTAGTAAGTGACGCATGATGGCTGTTGTATGTGGTCTGTTGCCGACTCTTTTTCCACAGGCGACGATAGTTTCGCCAAAGCAACACAATAGCTACGAGCAGTCCTGTATATTGAGCGATGACAGTGCCCAGTGCTACACCCTCTATCTTCATGCCCAGAACGTAAACGAAGAAGAGCGACATGATGATGTTACTTATGTTTTGCAGTATGCTGACCTGCATGGGGATGACCGTGTTCTGCATGCCGATAAACCAGCCTGTTAGCGAGAATAGCCCCAAGGAGGCTGGTGCTCCCCATACCACGATGTAAAAGTAGGCGGCTGTCAGCGGGCGTACATCGGGTGTGGGTCCCAACAGCCACAGCATGAGTTCGCATAATGGCCATTGCAGCAACAATAGTAGCAGTGCGATGGAAAACGACTGTAGCAATGAGTTTCTTAGCAGCGAGCAGATCTCCGTCATGTCGCGCCGTCCATGAGCTTGTGCTGTCATGCCGCTGGTCCCCATGCGCAGGAATCCAAACATCCAGTAGATGAGGTTGAAAATCATGGCTCCTACTGCAATGGCTCCGATGTAGGATGCATCGCCCAGGTGTCCCACGATGGCTGTGTCTATCAGTCCTAGCAGCGGCACAGTGATGTTTGTCACGATGGCTGGTAGGGCGATAGAAGGTATCTGTTTGTCGCGTTGTTTCAGTATCACGGTGCGAAATTACAAAAAAATATTTAAAAATATAGTCTTTCGTCTTTAACTTTTCGTCATTTATTAAATCATTTAGGTGTATGAAGATAGTAAAGGACGATGGCAATGCCACACTGAGGGCCTCATTAGGAGAACAACAACTCCTGGTGATGCTCGCTGATTCCAAGCAGCAGGAACGTGGTTTCAGGCTGTTGATGAGGCAGTATGGTGAACAACTCTACTGGCATATCCGCCGTATCGTGGTAGGACACGACGACGCAGAAGACGTGCTGCAAGAGACAAGCATCAAGATCTTCAATAACATCGGCAACTTCAAGGGTGAAGGAAGCCTGCTGGGATGGATGTACCGCATCGCCACCAACGAAGCCCTGTACTTCCTGCGTCGTCAGACACATCTCTTCCAGAGTATCGACGACCTGAGTGTGAAGCTGTTAGGTAAACTCGAGACGGAGACTCCTGCTGATGCCGATGCTATGCAGAAGGTGTTCCAACAAGCTCTGCTCACACTCCCTACCCAGCAGCGCATCGCCTTCAACCTGCGCTATTATGATGAACTGAGCTACGACGAGATAAGCCGCATCACAGGCAAGAACGTCGGTACCCTGAAGACGAATTACCACTATGCGACAGAAAAAATAAAGGAATACATCAAACAACACGCACAATGACAGATTTTGAAATGCAAGGCAAGCAAATGCCGTATAAAGAAAGTCCCGAATACATTGCTCGGTTGATAGAGCACACTACTGAGACAGCTATCCGCCAGTCCAGTCAGCGCAGGGCTGCCATACGCCCCTTGGTGAAGTATGCTGCAGCAGCAGCAATTGCCGTGCTACTTGTCTTTGTTGGTATCAGCCTGTGGAGTCCGACGGAAGTGCCACAGGTAGCGCAGTTGGAATCTCAGAGTCCTGTAGACGACTTCCTGAATAGCATCAGCGACGAGGAGGTGCAGCTGCTGGCTTATTACGATGTTGATGACATTGCTGAATACGAATAAAACAATAAACGAAGATGAAACACATACTGACAACCATGTTGCTGCTTGTTGCTATGGCAGCGAGTGCACAGTCCAGCAAGGACACTGATATCAAAGAACGTTTCTTCCAGGCAAGAGTCGATGAGTTGTCGCAACGTCTGGAGATGACCAGCGAGCAGAAGGAGAAGTTTGCGCCCGTATATCGCCGCTATAGCGAGGAGATGCGTGCCGTTTGGGGACCTCATAAGAAGGGTAAGAAACACGAGAAAACGCTGACTCCAGAGCAACAGCTGCAACGTACAAAACAACGCATGGAGCGCCAACAACAGGCCCAAGCCATCCGCATGAAGTTCATTGACGAGTTTGCCACCGTGCTTACTGCACAGCAGGTCAGTCGCTTCTATGAGGTGGAAAACAAAATTCAAAAAAAACTGATGGAACGTCGGCGCCATCATCGTACTAGTCAGAACGACAACAAAAAGGATTAGTGCGGCATAGCGCTATAGCGGTGCAATCATTGTTTATTAAAATGTGTGCGAATAATTTGTTTATTCGCACACATTTTTGTACTTTTGCAGCGTAAAACTTAAAACGATTCTGATGATAAACCGAGAATTACTGGAACCGCGGTCCATCGTGGTAATTGGTGGGTCGAACAATGTTCATAAGCCTGGGGGTGCTATTGTACGCAACATTCTGCAGGGCGGTTATAAAGGCACACTACATATTGTCAATCCAAAAGAAACAGAAGTGCAAGGCATTAAGGTGTTCCACAACGCCGAGGACTTGCCGTCGACAGAGTTGGCGGTACTGGTTATTCCCGCCAAGATGTGTCCTGATACTGTGGAACTGCTGGCGCGCGAAAAGCAGGTGCGTGCTTTTATCATCATCAGCGCCGGCTTTGGCGAAGAGACAAAGGAAGGGTGGGCGATGGAACAGCGCATTCTGAATACCTGCGAGCAATATGGCTGTGCGCTGATTGGTCCTAACTGCATAGGACTGCTGAACCGCTGTCACCATAGCGTCTTTACTCAGCCCATCCCGTCGCTGAGTGCCAAGGGTGTCGATTTCGTCAGTGGTTCTGGCGCTACGGCTGTCTTTATCTTGGAAAGTGCCGTTATCAAGGGACTGCCATTCAATAGCGTATGGTCTATTGGAAACGGTAAGCAGATAGGCATTGAGGACGTGCTGCAATACATGGACGAGCATTTTAATGCCGAGACCGACTCGCTGGTTAAGTTGCTGTACATCGAGAACATTGCAAACCCAGACAAACTGTTGTTCCACGCCTCAAGCCTTATTCGCAAGGGCTGTCGCATAGCCGCCATTAAAGCAGGAGCATCGGAGAGTGGCAGTCGTGCCGCATCAAGTCATACTGGTGCCATTGCTTCGAGTGACTCGGCTGTTGAGGCACTGTTTCGTAAGGCAGGTATCGTGCGCTGTTTCTCTCGCGAGGAATTGACGACGGTTGGTTGTATCTTTACACTGCCAGAGCTGAAAGGCAAGAACTTTGCCATCGTGACACATGCCGGCGGACCAGGGGTGATGCTGACGGATGCCTTGTCGAAGGGAGGTCTGCAGGTTCCTAAGCTGCAGGGTGACATCGCTGACGAACTGAAGACACAGTTGTTTCCAGGGTCTTCAGTTGCTAATCCCATCGATATTCTCGCTACGGGCACGCCAGAGCAGTTAGGTATTGCTATCGATTATTGTGAGAATAAATTTGAAAACATTGACGCCATTGCCGTCATCTATGGCACACCAGGACTGACGACGCTATACGAGGCCTATGAGGTGCTGCATCAGAAGATACAGGAGTGTAAGAAACCCATCTTTCCCGTGCTGCCCAGCCTACATACCGCAGGTCCTGAAGTTGCAGCGTTTTTGGAGAAGGGACACGTCAATTTCAGCGATGAGGTGACACTCGCTACTGCACTTAGTCAAATTATGCGGACGCCAAAACCTGCTCCGTCAGAATTGGAACTCTATGGCGTCGATGTGCCGAAGATTAGAGAGATTATTGCGCGTATTCCAACCCCCTCAGGGGAATCTAGTCCTATTGGCTTCTACCTTGACCCTGACACTGTACGTCAATTGCTGCGGTGTGCTGGTATCCCGATGGTGCCTGAGTTGGTGTCGACATCCAAAGACGAGTTAGCAGCCTTTGCTCAAAAGATAGGATACCCCGTCGTCGCCAAAGTGGTGGGTCCTGTTCATAAGAGCGATGTGGGTGGTGTGGCACTAAACATCCGTACCCCAGAGCACCTCATGTTGGAGTTCGACCGTATGATGCAGATACAGGATGCGCAAGCCGTGATGGTGCAGAAAATGATGAAGGGAACGGAACTCTTTATCGGTGCCAAGTACGAGGAGCGTTTCGGTCATGTGGTGTTGTGCGGTCTTGGCGGCATCTTCGTCGAGGTGTTGAAGGATGTGCAGTCTGGTCTCGCACCGCTAAGCTATGGTGAGGTGTACTCCATGATACACTCGCTGCGAGGTTACAAGATACTGAAAGGTACACGCGGTCAGAAGGGTATCAACGAAAAGAAATATGCCGAAATCATTGTTCGCCTTTCCACGCTGTTACGCTTTGCTACAGAAATCAAAGAGATGGACATCAATCCGCTGTTGGCCGATGACCAGGACGTGGTAGCGGTGGATGCGCGAATCCGGATAGAAAAATAGGAGAGCCCTGCAGATAAAGTGAGCTCCGAAAGTCAGACATAAACTTTCGGAGCTTACTGCTTTGTCTTTTATTTTTTATTTTTACTTTCTACTTTTTTACCTTTTTACTTTTTTACCTTTCTACCTTTTAAAGCAGGTTGTTCTTCTCAATGTCTTTGAAGTACTTGTAGGTAGCAACCTTCAGTTCGTCGGTAGCAGGTTCGTCAGCAACGATAATGCCGTGCTGGTGCATCTGCAGGGCTGAGATGGTCCATTCGTGTGTTACGGCTCCCTCTACAGCTGCCTTCAGGGCGCGCGCCTTGTGGTGTCCGTTCACCAGAATCATCACCTCGCGGGCATCCATCACGGTACCAACGCCAACAGTCAGCGCCAGTTTGGGTACCTTGTTGACATCGCCTTCAAAGAAACGTGAGTTGGCAATGATGGTATCTGTTGTCAGTGTCTTTACACGGGTACGGCTTGTCAGTGAGCTGTAAGGCTCGTTGAAGGCGATGTGTCCGTCGGGACCGATACCTCCGATGAAGAGGTCGATGCCGCCAGCCTCCTTAATCATTTCCTCATAGTGTGCACACTCGGCAGCCAGGTCCTTGGCATTACCGTTCAAGATGTGGATGTTCTCTTTTGGACAGTCGATGTGGTCGAACAGGTTTCGTGCCATAAACGAGTGGTAGGACTCTGGATGGCTCTCAGGCAGGCCGACATATTCGTCCATGTTGAACGTCAGCACGTTCTTGAACGACACGCGTCCTTCCTTGTTAGCCTTCACCCAACAGGCGTACATGCCCTCGGGTGAACTGCCAGTAGGCAGACCCAGCACAAAGGGCTTCTCCTTAGTGGGGTTGAATGCATTGATACGCTCAATGACATGTTCTGCAGCCCACTGCGACATTTTCTGATAATCAGATTCAATAATTACTCTCATAAGATTATAATATAAAGTTATAACTATTTCGGCAGCTTACTTGCGGCCTTTCTTCTTCTTCTCTTTTTTCTCCTCCTCTGGTGGTAAGACGGTAACGCGGCGGTTGGTAGGGTCTGACATCACGTCGCGCACAATGTCGGTAACCTGCTGTTTGAGTTCGTTGATAAACTGCTGGGCGTCGTACTTCTGGTGCTCTATGTCGCGAAGCTTCTTTTCCCAGATGCCTGTCAGTTCACAACTTTTCAGCAGGTCTTCGCGGATGAGGTCTATCAGTTCGATACCTGTCGGGGTGGCAACGAGTCGTTTGCGTTCGCGGCGGATGTAATGGCGCTTAAACAGCGTCTCAATGATGCCGGCACGACTTGAAGGTCGGCCGATGCCGTTCTCCTTCATGGCGGCACGCAGCGTCTCGTCTTCCACGAACTTGCCTGCTGTCTCCATAGCGCGTAACAGCGAGGCCTCGTTGTAATAGGGTGGAGGTGTTGTCATCTTCTCCGTCAGCGTAGGCTGATGGCTTCCCGTCTCGCCTTTTTGGAAGGCGGGCAGTGTACGTTCCTCATTATTCTTCTCTGGGTTTTCCGGGTTCTCTGAGTTCTCCAGACTCTCAGAATTCTCCGAGTTCATGCCTCTCACTACGCGCCAGCCAGGTTCCAGTATCTCCTTGCCAGTTACCTTGAATTCTATTCCGTCGACTTCGCCCAAGACGGTAGTTGTTGAGAACTTACAGTCAGGCAGGAAGACACCGATAAAGCGGCGAGCCACGAGGTCGAAAACGCGTTGCTCAGCATCACTCAAGCCTTGTGGAATGACACCCGTAGGAATAATGGCGTGGTGGTCAGTCACCTTCGACGTATCGAAGACTCGCTTGCTCTTCTTCAGTGCCTTACCGCCAATGGGTTTGATGAACTCGGCGTAGGGTGCAACACCCGCAAACTTCGTCTGATAAAGACCGTTCATGGTCTGCGGACATTTGGGGTAGATGTCGTCCGAGAGGTACTGTGTGTCGACACGCGGATAGGTGGTATATTTCTTTTCGTAAAGACTCTGGATGAGGTTCAGTGTCATCTCGGCGGAGAAACCGAACTTGCGGTTACAGTCCACCTGCAGTGAGGTGAGGTCGTAGAGCTGGGGCGGCTGTTCCTTGCCCTCCTTCTTTTCTACCTTCGTGACGGTAAAGGGTTTGCCTTCAATGGTTTTGAAGGCCTCTTCGCCTTCTTCTTTCTTGGTGAACTTCCCCTTCGTTGCGGTAAATGTCGTGTCACGGTAGATGGTAGCCAACACCCAATAGGGTTCTGGTTTGAAGTTGTCAATTTCTTTCTGTCGGTTAACGATAAGGGCGAGGGTGGGGGTCTGTACACGCCCAATGGAGAGCACCTGACGGTTTTGTCCGTAGCGTAGCGTATAGAGGCGCGTACAGTTCATGCCGAGAAGCCAGTCTCCGATGGCGCGTGAGAGTCCTGCCAGATAGAGTGGCTGATAGTCTTCTTGGTCTTTAAGGTTCTGAAAGCCCTCACGGATCGCCTCATCAGTCATACTGGATATCCACAGACGACTGACAGGGCACTTTGCCTGTGCCTTCTGCATCACCCAACGCTGAATGAGTTCACCCTCCTGACCAGCATCGCCGCAGTTGACGATGCGCTCGGCTTTCTGCATCAGTCCCTCTATAATTCCGAACTGCTTCTTGATGCCCTGATCGTCAATGAGCTTGATGCCGAAACGTTCAGGAATCATGGGGAGTGACGTCAGGTTCCACGAACGCCACATCGGCGTGTAGTCGTGCGGTTCCTTCAGGGTACACAGATGCCCAAAGGTCCACGTCACTTGAAAGCCGTTACCTTCCATGTAGCCGTCGTGCGAAGATGTAGCACCGATGATGCGCGCTATGTCTCTTGCCACACTGGGTTTCTCTGCTATACAAACTATCATTTCGGCTGCAAAATTACTAATTAGCTGGCAAAGTGCAAAAAAAAAGAAAGATTTTCTTTGTATTCTTCTTGCTAAATCGTACCTTTGCACGAAAAATAAAAAAAATAGTATATCATCACCACATAAACTGAGACTTAAGAATCTATGCAGAAACGAAGTGTACTTTTTGTGCTGCTATTGCTATGTCTGACGGTAGGAGCACAGGAGAAGAAAGAACAATCAATCGATTGGCTGCAAGAACTGAAGAACCGCGTTACCATCAACGGGTATATGCATGGAGGCTATGCCTATAGTGACCAAGGCGGACAAACTTCCAGTGCGTTCAATTTCAAGCGCGCCATCTTTTGGGCAAAGGCACGCATCACCGATCGCTGGTCGTTCCTGTTTATGAATAACTTCGCCATCACGCCTGGTCCTTTGGAGT